>QMCD01000259.1_pt1 | contig 37738 bp, 38 predicted proteins | sample 1821841 | NCBI WGS metagenome assembly QMCD01 (sample SAMN01991225, study PRJNA193472) | Termite gut metagenome, whole genome shotgun sequencing project. | isolation source: worker | host: Macrotermes natalensis
AGACGACCTTTCGCGCCGCTTCGGCCGGATGTGCGCGACGCGCGCGTGGCCGAGCTTCAAACGCGGCTGATGGAATTGGACTACATGGAAGCCGACGAGCCGACGGATTTTTACGGCGGCATAACGAAATACTCTTTACAGCTATTCCAGCGAGCGCACGAGCTACAAGTCGACGGAATAGCCGGAGAAACGACGCTGCGCTTGCTCTACTCCGAGGAGGCGCGGCCCTACGTGACGCGCCTTGGCGATCGTGGCACGGATGTAGAAGAATTCCAAAAGCGGCTGCGCGAATTGCGTTTCCTAAGCTCGCGGCCGACAGGCTACTTCGGCACCGATACCGAAAAAGCCGTCAAGGCCTTTCAACACCGCAACAAGCTAGAGGAAGACGGAAAGATAGGCGCGCAAACGCGCGAAGCCATCTACTCCCCCGATGCAAAAGCCGCGCGGTCAAGTTCAAGCTCCGGAGGGAGCGGCGGTTCAAGCGGGAGCTCTCGCCGCCGCAGTATGCCCGCCATCAATCCGCCCAACGGCGATAACGCCGCCGCTATGATAGGCTACGCAAGGGCATATTTGGGCTATCCGTACGACCGCGGAGGCAAGGGGCCGACGAGCTTCGACTGCTCCGGCTTCGTTTACTGGTGCTTGAAGAATAACGGAGTAAGCCTGAAATACATGACGAGTTCCGCTTGGGCCAACGCGAATCTGCCGACAGTCACTAGCTTCAGCAAGCTTGAGGCGGGCGATATAATTTGCTTTAAAGGCCATGTTGGTATCTATATGGGCGGCGGGCAGATGATCGACGCGTCCAGCTCCAACGGAAAAGTCCGTATCGCGTCGAATATATCGAAGTCGTCGTATTGGTCGCGCAACTTTATATGCGCAAAGCGGGTATATTGAAGATTCGGGCGGGCGTGTTTATACTACGCCGTTTCTCCTATTAAAAGAAAGGCATAATTAGCTTGAATATAGGCATGTCTAACGCGTGTTTTTTCGGTAAAAGCGTAACGGAGAACTCCCTCCGGATGATACGCGAGGCCGGGTTTTCGATTTGTGAAGTGTTTTTTGACGCGCCGATGGAATACGACGAGGCATTTTTTCCGATTCTTCGGGAAGTGGTCGGCGATATGAAAGTACATAGCATACATGGCATGAGCTCTCAATTTGAACCGCAGCTTTTTTCTATTAGCGCGCGTCAAAAGGCTGCGGCGATGGACGTTTTCATCAATACGCTCGCGCAAGGGCGAAGGCTCGGCGCAAAGTATTACGTCATGCACGGCCCGATGCTAAACGGCGGCAGCATGAAAAACATCGCCTATGCGCGCATTGCCCCGATTATCGCCGATATTGCGCGCGTTTGCAAAGAAGAAGGGCTTTTGCTCGCATGGGAAAACGTGAGCTGGTGTCTGTTTAATAGGCCGGAGTTCATCGGCGGTATTCGCGAATATGCCGATCATCCGGATCTTTATTTTACGCTGGATATCAAGCAAGCGGCGCGCACCGGCGCGGATCCTTTCGATTTTCTCGAAGCGATGGGCGACCGGTGCGTAAATGTGCATCTTTGCGATTTTTCACGCGCGGAGAATGGCGTGACGCTCGGGCTTCCAGGACGGCGCTCGTTCGATTTTGCGCGCTTGTTCGCGACGCTAGAAGGAAAAGGCTATACAGGCCCCGCGATCGTCGAGGTTTACAGCGACGCCTACGATAATTATGAAGAACTGTTCCAAAGCGCGCGGGAATTAACCATGTTGTAGTGGCGATTATTAATCGCCACTACATAAACCGGGATATCCCTACGGTTTGTTCTGTTCCACCAATTGGTTTACCCATTCGCGGGGAGGCCCTTCCGTGACGGAAAACGCCTGTGAGCTCTTGACGCTCGATTCGGGGAAAAGATAGACGCGCGGCCCTTCGCGCGTTTCTCCCGGCGCGGCGTTAACATGAAACAGCGCATATGGAACGTAACCGTCCTTATAGATTAAGACGCTGGCTTCGGCCCAAGGCTTTGTTAGCGAGGCGTCCGAATCGACAGGCGGTAGGGCGATGGGCTCAGTCATGCCGGCAGCGTCGGTTTGGTAGCTCTTACCGGTTTCCGGGATGACTATAACGGCGCCGCTTATAGCGTCGTTTGTTATGCCGTCTAGGACTTCGATACGCAAAGCCGCGCCTGCCGCGGCGGATGGGGTTGGCGCGCTTGGCGGCGCGGAACGATACCAAAGCCCTACGGCCAGTAGCACCAATGCCGCAGCGACTGCGATAATTACAGTTTTATTAGAGACGATGCGGGGTTTTTCGGTATTCATAATAAGAGCCTCCACGTCCAAACTACAAGTTAACCTATGCGGAATAGGCTGAAATTAGAAGCTTTATAGTGAACTTATCAAAGGGGGTAAATGATGGAACGGTATATGGACGCGGCGTTTCGCGAGATAATGAGGTTAAGGGTCAATTTTAACAACATGATGAAGCCCAAGATCGGCGCGCATGGGCTGGAAGAGGCCGATTTTGACGCTGCCAAGCTGGGTGCGGCCAATGAACGCATGGCGCAAAAGCGCGAAACCATGAAATGGCGCGAATTGCCATACAATCAGGACGAGATTGTTGCCGATATCCTCGAAACGGCCAAGGGCGTACGGAAAGAATTCGACGATTTCGTAGTACTTGGCATAGGCGGAAGCGCGCTCGGCCCCATAGCTGTGCAACAGGCGCTGAACCATCTGCATTATAACGACCTGCCAAAGGCGAAGCGCGGCGGCGGCCCTCGGTTGTTTGTCGAGGATAACGTCGATCCTGAGCGGATGGAAGCGCTCTTCGACGTAATCGACATCGGGAGAACCTGCTTCAACGTCATAACGAAATCCGGCGGTACGTCCGAGACGATGGCGCAGCTGCTTATAATCTGCGATGCGCTGAAAAAGCGCGGCCATACGCCCGAAAAGCACATAATCGCCACGACAGACGAGAAAAAGGGCAACCTGATCATAATCGCGAAAGAATTGGGACTGAAGACCTTCTTCGTACCGGACGGCGTAGGCGGACGCTTTTCCGAGCTTTGCCCCGTCGGGCTGCTTGCGGCGGCTGTTTGCGGCGTCGATATAAAAGAGATGCTCGCCGGCGCGGCGTACATGGACGAAATCTCGCATGAGGGCGATATTTGGGAAAATCCCGCGCACCTTGCGGGCGCTATGATGGTTTTGATGATGGAGCGCGGCAAGAACATCTCCGTGATGATGCCGTACGCCGACTCTTTGAAATATATGTCCGACTGGTACGCGCAGCTTTGGGCGGAATCTCTTGGCAAGCGTTACGATTTAAACGGCAATGAGGTTTTTGTCGGCCAGACGCCCGTTAAGGCCTTGGGCGTAACCGACCAGCATTCGCAGGTACAGCTCTATGCCGAGGGGCCTTTCGATAAGGTTACGACGTTCCTAAAGGTAGGTGAGTATAGAACAAAGGTGGATATCCCCGATGGATTCGCGGATATAAAGGACGTATCGTTCCTCTCGGGCCATACTATGAACGAGCTTATCCAGGCCGAGGAGCGCGCCACGGAATACGCGCTATTAAAGGCCGGCCGTCCGAGCTGGACTATTACGCTCCCGGAGGTAAACGCCTTTACCATCGGACAATTGCTTTATTTCTTCGAAGTAATGACGGCGTTTGCGGGCGAGCTTATGGGCATCAACGCGTTCGATCAGCCGGGGGTTGAAGAGGGTAAAAACGCTACCTACGCGCTTTTGGGAAAACCTGGTTTTGAGATAAAAAAGCAGGAGCTGGACTCCGCTCCGGCGAATGAAACGAGGTACGTTTTATAGAAAATACTAATTTCTATTTTCAATTTTCTAATAACTAGATTGGAGGACAACCGTTGTTCAGAATCACCAGGAAGAGGGCGCTGCACGAGACGATTACGCTCATGGAGATCGAAGCGCCGTACATCGCGAAAAAGGCGCAACCCGGGCAGTTTGTTATGCTGCGCGTCCACGAGATGGGCGAGCGTATTCCGCTGACCATCGCCGACCCGGATGCGGAAAAGGGCACGATTACCCTCATCTTCCAAAACGTCGGGCATACGACGGAGGATCTGAAAAGCTTGGATGAGGGCGATTGCATACGCGATATCGTCGGTCCGCTAGGCAAACCTACGGAATACGAAGGCGCCAAGCGTGCCGCGATTATCGGCGGAGGGCTGGGCACGGCTATCGCCTACCCGCAGGCGCGCGCTTTGCATAAAATAGGCGTGCCGGTCGACGTTATACTGGGATTCCGCAATAAGGAGCTGATTATCCTCGAAGACGAGATGTCAAAAAATGCCGAAGCCGTGTATATCGCAACCGACGACGGCTCGAACGGGCGAAAAGGCCTCGTAACCGACGTTTTGAAGGAGCGGATCGAGGCGGGGGCAAATTACGACCTCGTAATCGCGATTGGCCCGCTGATAATGATGAAATTCGTCTGCAAGCTCACGAAGGAGTATAATCTTCGAACGATAGTTTCTATGAACCCGGTTATGATCGACGGTACGGGCATGTGCGGCTGTTGCCGCGTTACAGTAGGCGGCGAGATGAAGTTTGCCTGCGTTGACGGCCCTGACTTCGACGGGCATCTGGTCGATTTTGACGAAGCGATGAGGCGAAGCCGCATGTACGCCGAGCAGGAAAAAGCCATGATGCAGCTAAGACACATATGCAAGGCAACCGGGGAGGTCGTAGGATGAAGAATATGAGCTTGGAAAAGACGAAAATGCCCGAGCAAGCGCCGGAAATCCGCAACCGCAATTTCACAGAAGTTGCGCTAGGCTATACGAGCGAACAGGCCGTTGAGGAGGCGGCGCGCTGCCTTGGCTGCAAAAATCAGCCGTGCGTAGCAGGCTGCCCGGTAAACGTGCGCATTCCCGAGTTCATCGGGAAGATCGCGGACGGCGACTTCACGGGCGCGTATGACTCCATCCGCGAAACGAACGCGCTTCCGGCAATTTGCGGGCGCGTATGTCCACAGGAAACCCAATGCGAGCAGCTCTGCGTGCGGGGTAAAAAAGGCGAGTCAGTCGCTATTGGCCGTTTGGAGCGCTTCGCGGCAGACTTTGCTATGAAAAACGGCGTACTCGATAAGGAACCGCCTAAAATTGAGCGGAACGGTAAGCGCGCCGCTATCGTCGGCAGCGGACCCGCGGGGCTTACGTGCGCGGGCGACTTGGCGCGGCTCGGCTATGAAGTTACGGTCTATGAGGCGCTGCATACTCCTGGAGGAGTGCTGGTCTACGGCATCCCGGAATTCAGGCTGCCCAAGGCGCTGGTGCGCGATGAAATCGGCTCCATCGAAAAGCTAGGCGTGAAGATTGAAACGAATATGGTTATCGGGCGCGTGCTCTCGCTGGACGAGCTTTTAGAAACCTACGACGCCGTATTTATCGGCAGCGGCGCGGGCTTGCCGAGCTTCATGAAGATACCGGGCGAAAACTGCAACGGCGTGTTCTCCGCGAACGAATTCCTAACGCGCGTAAATTTAATGAAAGCATACGACCGCGAAAACGCCGAGACGCCCATCGTCGTAGGCGAAAGCGTGGCCGTCATGGGCGGCGGGAACGTCGCTATGGACGCGGCGCGCTGCGCAAAGCGATTGGGCGCGAAAAACGTTACTATCGTCTACCGGCGCGGCGAAAAAGAGCTTCCGGCGCGCTTGGAGGAGATTCACCACGCGAAGGAGGAGGGCATAGAGTTCATGTTCCTGACGGCCCCGGTCGAAATCGTCGGCGACGAAAACGGCTGGGTGAAGGGTATGAACTGTATTCGGATGGAGCTGGGCGAACCGGACGCGTCCGGGCGCAGGCGGCCTGTCGTTATCGAAGGCAGTGAATTCTTCCTGCCGGTACAGACGGCGATCATCGCCATCGGGCAGACGCCGAATCCGCTTATCGCGCGTACGACCGAGGGCCTTAGTATTCAAAAGTGGGGCGGTATTATCGCCGATGAGCCAACTGGAAAAACGAGTAAGGCGCGCGTTTATGCCGGGGGCGACGCCGTAACCGGCGCAGCGACGGTTATCCTCGCAATGGGCGCGGGCAAGGACGCGGCCAAGGCGATCGATGAGGAATTGAAGTGGAGCATAGAGTTGAAAAAATAGGAATTATTATCCCGGCGTTAAATCCCGATAGCAAATTACTAAATCTGATATCTGAACTGAAAGCAAACGGGTTTCGGGATATTATAATCATAAACGACGGCAGCCGGGCGGATACTGAGCCGATCTTTCATGAGGCTCAGAAGGAGGGCGTGACAGTCCTCCGCCACGCCGTCAATCAAGGTAAAGGCCGTGCGTTGAAAACGGCTTTTAACTATTTTCTCCAAAACCATGCCGATTGCGCCGGCGTTGTTACCGTAGATGCCGACGGCCAGCATAGAATAAAAGATATTCTTTCGTGCGCCGGTGCGCTTTTAGAAAATCCCGATCGTTTAATCATCGGATGTAGGGATTTTTCAGATAAAAATGTTCCGTTTCGAAGCCGGTTTGGAAATATTTGTACACGGAAAATGATGCGCATATTATGCGGAATTACACTGTCCGATACGCAGACGGGGCTTCGGGGCATTTCGATCGATGATATGCCGCTGCTTTTGTCGATACCGGGCGAGCGCTTCGAGTACGAAACCCAAATGCTGCTTACAGCTAAGGATCGCGGTATTGAATTCGTCGAGGTTCCTATTGAGACGGTATATATAAAAAATAACGAATCGTCACACTTCAACCCGTTGACGGATTCTTTCAAGATATATAAGCTGTTTTTGAAGTATTGCATTTCGTCTTTATCTTGTTTCGCAATCGATATTCTGTTGTTTTCAATATTTGCGGCGGCTATAAAGACGTTGGCGCCTAGGCATTATATTTTGGTGTCTACGATAATAGCCAGAGTAATCTCATCTATAGCGAATTACTATATTAACAAGAACAAAGTGTTCGCGAATAATCTTTCAAACCGCGCTATTATAAAATATTTTCTTCTCGTAGCGATACAAATGCTGGTATCAGGCGCGCTTGTGACTTGGCTGCATGGCATAATGCGAATAAACGAATCCGTAGTGAAGATAATTGTCGATGTTGTCTTATTCTGTTTAAGCTTTTTTGTCCAAAGGGAATGGGTGTTTTCAAAGTGAAGGAGTAAGGAATTGTTTGGTGGAGTTCTAAGAAGTATCGCCGCTTTGTTATTGCCTATCAGTATTTTGGGATACGGGCTGGCCGTCTACCAAAGATTTAAGCTTAAAATCGAGTTTATTCCTGTATTCGTTTTTTCGTGCGTTATTTTGCTAATGTTTTTTGCCGGCCTATGGAACATTATGCCACTGGTTATTTGGTTTATATTATTGGGCGGTACTGCTTTATTTGGCGTAGCCGTATACAAGGCCATTATAAGCCGGAAATTTCCGATTGCCCGGCGGGATATCTACCTGCCGGGCATATTGGTTATCGCGGGTCTGGGGATTATCTATGCGCTAAATTTTCGTGATGCGAGGTTGATGGGTGGCGACAGCTATAATCATTGGATAATAATCATTAAGGATATGCTGTTAAACGATCGATTGCCAAACTTTATGTCTCCTATTATATGGTTCCCAACGTATCCGCCGGGCAGCGCTTTGTTCATATACTTTGGCGCAGAGATTCTTGGAAACGCCGATGGTATGCTTTTATTCATACAAATGGTGCTGATCTTATCTTGCACGCTATGCCTATTTGCTTTCTGCGATTCGAGCAATTGCGCGGACGATAAGAAAGTGAAGAATATAAAACGTATTGCAGTTACAATAATGATGGCTCTGGCGACTGTATACTTTTTAAACGGCCCGTCATATGGGCCGCCATCCACCTTTGATATACTTGTGGATAATTTGGCGTTATTATTTGGTTTGACAGGCATTGCGATTGTCATGTATTATCGCGACGATATAATAAAGGCGGCAATTATTAGCGGCCCTGTAATGTGCGCGACGATACTGATTAAAAACCCTGGTGTTTTTTATGTATTGCTTCAAATAGCATACCTTTTGTTGTTATACTGCAAAGCCAATAAGCGCAAACCATCGGTTAAAAACAGCCGGCCTAATATTAAACGCGCTGCCGCTTCGGAAGAAACGGCGACTGCTGGCCACGATAGAGGACATGAATCGAAAAGAAAAGAATTTGCAGTATCGAGACGCAGGCTCGCGACAGTTTTATGTATTGTAATTGCAGCACCGTTTATCTGTATGTTCTTATGGCAGAAGCATGTAGACTTGGTTTTTCCTGACAGCTCGGATACATTCCACGCAATCTCGATAGAGAGCTATTCGGACAAATATAACGCCAAGTCTGAGGACGATCTTGCAAATATTACGCAATCGTTCATAAACAAATCGTTTGATTTTAAAAACAATACACTGTCAAGGCGCGTTTTGATCTGGAACGCGGTTGTTATTGCTTTATACGTTGTCGCAAAGATCACAAAGCAAAATGAACCTAAGCTGATTTATTCATTGCTATTTGCCGATATCGCGTGGGTATTATATTTATGCGGCGTTTTATTGGTATACATTTTTTCGATGTCCAACGTTGAGGCATTAGGGCTTAACGCTTATGACAGATATGCGCTTTCGGGTCTTAGGTATTTTGAAGGTTATTTGCTGATCCAGCTGGCCTTGTTCATTCATAGAGCCAACAACTATAGCCGCGCGTCTATTCGCTCTATCGGCGCAGTATTGTGTATGTCGGCGTTTGTCGTTTCAAGCTGGCAAGGGATTAAGGAGGCCTTTACAAAGCCGATATATGAAGGCTCGGATTTGCATCAAGTAGAAACGGCTATAACGGTAGTGGAGCCCCAAGCTTCTTACGCGATTTACGCGTACAGGGATCAAGAAGGCTCTCTAGGGTATTTACCTTACGTTATAGCTCGTTATACGCTATGGACGCCTAGGGTTACTCATCTTAACAGCGTTAGTACTCCGGAAACAATGCTAGATACCATAGGATATCACGATTTCTTGGTTGTTGTTCAAGAAGACGAGTATATCCGAGAACTATTGCAAAGCCTCGGAGTGGTAAAAAACGACTACACAGGCACATACTATGTGCGTGAGTTGTTGGGCATGTGAACCGAAAAACTCGTGCTTGACATATACTGCTATCTTATGTATAGTATTCAACAATAACTCTCACGCGATCTTGGAGGTTCACGAGTGAACAATCGCAGCGTAATGAACGGCCAGTATTTTAACGGAGCTTTTATGGCTTCGTTTATTGGGCTGTTTACGTTTACGGGGCCGATTGTTCACAGGAGCGGGCTAAGATTGTAAAATCACTTCAAGAGCACGCGCCCGTGGCAATCGGCTTGCCGCGGGCGCTTTTTATATGCAAAATTTTATTTAAAATCGATTTAATAGGAGGAGACAAGATTTATGGATCGCTACTGGAACAAAACCGTCGAAACGATGGAGCGCGAACAGATACGCGCGCTTCAACTCGAAAAGCTTCGCGCCACGGTCGAATACGTGTACGCAAATGTACCCTACTATCGCGAAAAGATGCAGGCCAAAGGGATGATTCCCGGAGACATTAAAACGCTGGACAACCTTAAAGACCTTCCGATAACCACGAAACAAGACTTGCGCGATACATATCCTTTCGGCCTGTTTGCCGCGCCGATGGAGGATATAGTACGTATACACGCGTCGTCGGGTACGACGGGTAAACAGACGGTCGTTGGCTATACACGAAGGGACATCGACGTTTGGGCGGAATGCATGGCGCGCTGCCTCGTAATGGCGGACGCCGATAAGAACTCGCGCGTACAGGTTAGCTACGGCTACGGTCTGTTCACTGGCGGCCTTGGAGCGCATTACGGCGCGGAGAAGCTCGGCGCGGTCGCGATTCCGGCCTCTTCCGGGAATACGCAGCGCCAGATTACGATGCTTGTCGACTTTGGCGTAACGCATCTGTGCTGTACGCCGTCCTACGCTATGTATATAGCCGAATCCCTAAATGAAATGGGCTATACCAAGGACGATTTAAAGCTTAAAGCAGGGTGCTTCGGCGCGGAGCCGTGGTCGGAGGCCATGCGCGCCGAACTCGAAAGCAGGCTGGGCATTCGTGCGCACGATATCTATGGCCTGAGCGAAATAATGGGACCGTCCGTATCGCAGGACTGCCGCAGCCAAAGCGGCTTGCATATTTGGGAGGACTACTATATACCCGAAATAACCGATCCGGATACGAATATGCCCGTAAAAGAAGGCGAAAAGGGAGACTTGGTCATTACGACTATAGGCAAGGAGGGTATCCCGCTTATTCGCTACAAGACGCGGGATATCTGTTCGCTTACTTATGAAAAATGCGAATGCGGGCGCACGCACGCGCGTATGTCAAAGCCAACGGGCCGTACGGACGATATGCTTATTATCCGCGGCGTGAACGTCTTCCCGTCGCAGATAGAATCCGTTCTTCTCAAGATGGGCGAGGTACAGCCGCATTACCAGATCGTCGTCGAGCGCGTCAACAATCTTGACACTATGACCGTCGAGATCGAAGTATCCGAAAGGGCGTTCTCCGATCACGTCAAGGGCATCGAGGACTTCGAGCGCAATATCGCCAAGCAGATGGAGAGCGTACTGGGCATAAGCGCCAAGATTCGCCTCGTCGAGCCCAAGTCCATTGCCCGGAGCGAAGGGAAGGCGAAGCGGGTTATAGACAAAAGGAATCTCGTCTAGCGTTGCTATATGTTGTAGGGGGAACACAATGTGCTCCCGCGATCTAAAATCCAACGCTTGTTATCAGCACGGGCGAACGAAGTTCGCCCCTACAGGAAGCCAGAATAATTATGGAGGCAAGAAAATGATTAAGCAGATAACGGTTTTCATCGAAAACAAGCCGGGGCGGCTTATGGAAATGACCGGCGCTTTGGCGGAAGAAAATATCAATATTCACGCGCTTTCTATCGCGGATACGGCGGATTATGGCATCGTACGCCTTATCGCGTCGGACGCGGACATGGCGAAAAGCACGCTTAGGGAAAAAGGCTTTATGGTTAAGACGGCCGACGTTATCGCCATAGCCATGGGCCAAAGCCCCGGCAGCCTGCACGAAATATTGCGAAAAATTGCCGCTTTGTATATCTCCGTCGAGTATATTTACGCGTTCACCAGCCGCCATAAGGACTACGACGCGATAGTCATCCTTCGGCTAAACAATCAGGATTTGGCGCTCGAAAAGCTGAAGGAAAGCGATGTTCCCGTGCTGGGTAAGGAGCTTTTGGAGAGCTTGAATGAGGTGAATTGAATTCCCGCAGCGCTGCCGATAATAGCGCCTCCGCCTTTGTGGGCGGGGGCGTTCGCGTTGACTCGCAAAAATCTTTTAAAATTTTTCATTCCCTTCCGGATTTTAAAATTAGCGCTTAGATTGGGCGACAGGAATAAATATAAAAATAATCATGCCATAATAAATATAAACACTCGGTTTTTGATTGTTACATGTTATAAAATGTATGTTGACCGCGATGCGTTTGTCAGATTATAGTAAGGTGCCGTGAATCATGTCAATATAGAAAGGAGCATCCCTATGATACCTGTTGAAAAAATCGCATCCAGTACCATGCAGAACATCCTTCTGTACATCGCGATCATTGGCCTGCTGCTGGTGATTGCCACCTTGATTCGGCTCAAGGTACCCTTCCTTCGCAAGGCGTTCATTCCCGCGTCGCTATTGGCCGGAGTGATCGGCCTTATCGCGGGCCCTTTCGCGCTGAATATCATTCCCCAGGATATGATGTCCAGCATCGGCGCCTTACCCGGACAAATGATCACCGTCGTATTCGCGTGCATGTTGTTGGGCGTGAAAAAGAAGGAAAAGGCCAAGGGAATGGTCAAAGATTCGTTCGCGGGGCTTGCTTGGTGTTATATTGCCAGCTTCTTGCAGGTGGGCGTCGTTTGCCTGCTATGCGCTGTGCTTTTCACACCGCTGCTGGGCGTTAATCCGCTGTTCGGCTCGCTGTTTGAAATTGGTTTTGCCGGCGGCCACGGCACTGCCGGCGGTATGGCGGCGGTATTCCAAGACCCGGCGCTTCTCAACTGGCCCGACGGCGCAGACCTGGGGCCCACCACAGCCACGATCGGCTTGCTTAGCGGTATATTCGGCGGCATGATTCTTATTAATTACGGCGTCCGCAAGCGCTACACAAAGCTTTTGACAGAGCCCGTTTCCGGCAGCGACGCCAAGGAAGTTTACCCTGAGAGCACTCGCGAACCGGCCGCTCATACGACGATTAGCTTCGACGTTGTCGAGCCCTTTGCGCTGCATCTAGGCCTTATCGGCATATCTATTCTTATTGGCTATGTTATCGTACAGCTTTTCGGTATCGTCTTCGGCTACAAGGGGCTGCCGCTGTTCCCGTTCGCTATGATAGGCGGCTGGATTTTAAACGGCATCATCCAGCGCACCGCCTTGAAGGATCTCTTTGATAGGGCTATATTCCAGCGCATCCAGGGCATGGCGCTCGAAATCCTCGTTGTAGGCGCTATGGCATCCATAAAGATACCCGTTGTTATCGCTTACTGGCTGCCGCTGCTTATCGGCTCGGTCGTTATGATCGCCTTGATGGTATTTATCTTCTTCTGGCTCACCCCCCGCGTATTTACAAACAATTGGTTTGAGCATGGTATTATTCGTTTTGGCGTCTTCACGGGCGTCGCGGCCATCGGCTATATGCTGCTTAGGACGGTCGACCCGAAGATGGAGACCGACGCCGGTACCGTTTACGCGCTGGGCTGTCCTTTCTCCAGCCCATTTATAGGCGGCGGACTTATTACGACAGCTTATCCTTATATTATTCTTAGCATGGGCGCGCTTTCGACAGGCCTTGTCTTTTGCGCTGCGGCGGCGGTTTTGATATTGCTGCTACGAATATTCTGCTGGAATAAGAGCTTTAAGCTGGAGCAGCGCTAAGCAATTTATTCTGAATTTCCGTACAAAGAAAGGGATATAACGAGCAATGAACGTAGATATTCTGTTTTTAAACAACAAGGATATGCAGGCGCTGGGCGCGGAGGATATGCAAGCCGTCCTAAACGACGTAGAGCAGGCTTATATGCTCACTGAAAAGGGCGACGTGCTGACTCCGGGCAAGTGCGTTATGCGCTGGGGCGAGACGATCGAGGACGAAAATAAGCTCGGCCGTATTAACGCTATGCCGGGCTATATTGGCGGAGAATATGATATGGCGGGCATCAAGTGGATAGGCAGCGGCCCCTCGAACTATAAAAAAGGCCTGCCGCGGGCAAGCGTTATACTAGTTTTGAACGACCCCGAAACCAAACTGCCCGTTTGCTTGGCCGACGGCACGCAGATAAGCGCCATGCGTACAGGCGCTTCGGGCGGGGTTGCCGTCAAGCTGCTTGCCCGGCAGGACGCCGAAGTGATGGCGGTATGCGGCGCGGGCGCACAAGGCCGCACCCAGCTTGACGCCGCTGTAATCGTCCGTCCGTCCATCCGCAAGGTGAACGTCTACGACATTTCGGCGGAAAACGCCCAAAGATACGTGGACGAAATGAGCGCGAAATATCCGGCTATCGAGTTTACTATCGCTCCAACCGCCGAAGCCGCTTGCCGCGGAAGCGATATTATCGTGACGGTCACCCTGGCGAGTGTGCCCTTCGTCGAGGCAGATTGGCTTAAAAAGGGAAGCCTGCTGATGAATCTGGCGGGGAACGAGGTTTCGTACGGCTGTATTGAGGCTGCGGACAAGATCGTTGTCGACAATTGGGATACCATAAAGCATCGTATGGCCAGCACGATTGCCCTCATGGCCGATGAAGGCCTTATCAAGGATGAGGACATCGACGCGCAGCTGGGCCAGATACTTGACGGGAAGAAAACCGGCCGCGACAACGACGAGCAAATAATATTCTTCAATGCCGTTGGCACCGGGATTTTGGATCTCGCTGTAGCAACCCGTTGTTACAGGAAAGCGCTTAAAGAGAATGTCGGCATAAAAATTCCTTATTGGAGATAAGGCGACCGTGGTTGCAGAGCGCGGATTTCAGGGAAAATCCACGAAAATTCAGGATCAATCCGCCCTGAAATTCGCGCTTGCAATTTGATGCGCGGGCTGATATAATTCCAAAGTGCCTTTGGTCGGCAACCGCTTCGGGGTGTGGCGCAGTTTGGTTAGCGCGTTCGTCTGGGGGGCGAAAGGCCGGAAGTTCAAGTCTTCTCACCCCGACCACTCAAGCGCTCCAAATCTGTAGATTCGGAGCGCTTGCAGCTTATATTTGGAGACTAGAATTGAATTACTTGAATATACGAACCAAAATCATCGATGCGTCGCTGAAAGCGCAAAGACTGGGGCTGATAAAAGGCACCTCGGGGAATGTCTCTTTGCGCAGCGAGGACGGAGTGGTTATCGCGATAACGCCGACCTCCGTCCCTTATGAAGATTTAACGCCTGAGATGGTTCCGCTGGTAGACTATACCGGGAAGCAGCTCGAAGGGGAGTGCAGGCCGTCGACCGAGCTGCCGATGCATTTAGCGATCATGAACGCCCGCAAAGATGTAAACGCGGTCGTACATACTCACTCCAAATATTCGACTATATTGGGAAACATAGGACAGCCGCTGCCGGTTTGTACGATACCGCTGATTACCTATGGGCCCGACCCGGCACCCATCGTGCCGTTTGAACTGCCCGGCTCCGACGAGCTGGGACGGGCCGTCGTAAAAGCGCTGGGCAAAAAAGGCAGCGCCGTGATTTTGGAATTGCACGGGCTGCTGACGGTCGGCGCGGATTTGGACGCGGCCATGAGCTGTACCGAGTATATAGAAGAAGGCGCTCAAATTGCGCTGTATTGCCGCCTTGCGGGAGGCGCGATAAAAGAAATTCCGCCGGATAAGATTCGACTTGCTATGGAAATATGGGCGAGCGGGCGCGCGTTATAATTTAAATTTATTGATAAACGGTTTCCGCGCCGCGTACGGGTAAGACCGTTAGCGAAGAGAGCGCGAGGCGTAGATACTTCTGGCCGTTTTCTTCGTATTCTTCCAAAACGCCTACGGCTTCAACCCAGTCGTTCGGCGCTGGATACTCGCGATCCCACAGCACCTCGAAGCCGGCGTTTAAGTCGATACCGCAGCAACCGGGGCCGAAGCGGATAACGGCGTAGTACGTCTGGCCGTTGCTGGGGTCGTCGTAGGAATCGAACAGCCCTTCGTATTTCAGCGTTTTGCCCAAGTAATCATCAGGATTATAGTAGACGTCGTTCGTCTGTGCGACGAACATCTTTTCTTTTATCTCTATAACGTCTCCGGAGGGTTCTTCGAGCGCAAGATTGTGGCGCGCTTGCGAGGCTTCGGCGTCGGCCGCTTGCGCACTGCCTACGGCCAGCGTGCCGTTGCCGTTTGTCGCGGAATATTCGGAGGAAGGCTGAACGCCTGTTAACATGATAACGCCGGCCAATACAACCAAGCCCAATAGTACGGTAACTCCGATTTTTTTCATATCGCTTCCCTCCTTTTAAGCGTATTCGCGATCCAGAACACCGCGAGCGCAGTCATGTTCACGATTACTACGCTTGCGCCCGTAGGAGTTGCGTAGACGTAGGAGCCGACCACGCCGATAAAAAAGCACACAACCGATACAACGGCGGAGCAAATCGTCACGCTCCTAAAGCGCTTGCAAATCCGCATTGACGTTATAGCGGGGAAGATGATGAGGCTCGATATCAACAGCGCTCCCATCATGCGCATACCCAATACGATCGTTATCGCCGTTAAGAACGCGATGAGCATATTGTACAGCCCCGTCTTCACGCCGGTCGCCTTTGCGAAATTTTCGTCAAACGTTACACCGAATATCTTGTTATAGAATAACACAAAAAGGGTCAAAACGACAGCAGCGAGTATGATCGAAAGGGTAACGTCGTCCTTGCTCATAGCTAAAATGCTGCCGAACAGGTAGTTACACACGTCCGTATTGAGCCCCGTTGTCATAGAAACGACTATTACGCCTATCGCCAAAGCGCCCGTGGAAATAAGCGCTATCGCGGCGTCGCCCTTGATCTTGCCGTTTTCGCTGATCCGTAATAGCAAAAACGCGGCTAGCACTACGATGGGTACAGACACCGTCAGCGGAGCGGCGTTCATCGCAGTTGCTATCGCCAGCGTGCCGAAGCCTACGTGCGATAGCCCGTCGCCGATCATCGAATAGCGCTTTAATACGAGGCTTACGCCCAAAAGCGCCGCGCAAAGCGAAACCAACAGACCCACTACGACCGCGCGTACAAGAAAAGTATACGAAAACATCTCGATCAAAGTGTCAATCATTACCATTGCCCTCCGTTCCTAAAAAACCAATGCCGGCTTTGGTTTGTAGATAGTCTTTCGTTTTCCCGAAAAAGATCTGTTCCGTACTCAGATGGAGTATATGGCTCGCGTATTTAACAGCGCTGCGGACGTCGTGCGAAACCATGACGACCGTCAGGCCCGTATCGCGATTGATATTTTCGATCAGCTTATATAGCTCTTGAGTAACCAATGGGTCTAGCCCCGCGACGGGCTCGTCGAGCAGCAGCAGCTTTTTCGTGGCGCAGAGCGCCCGCGCGAGCAGCACGCGTTGCTGCTGCCCGCCGGACAGCTCCCGGTAGCACCTGTTCCGAATGGGGCCGACGCCAAGGCGCTCGATGTTCTCTTCAACGATAGCCTTATCTGTCTTCGAATAGAATGGCTTAAGCCCGCGCGCGCCTAATCGCCCTGATAGGACGACCTCATAGGCGCTTGCGGGAAAATCCTTTTGCGCTGCGGTTTGTTGGGGAAGGTAGCCGATTTCGCTCGGCTTAAGCCCATCGCCCATCGAGACGATGCCGGCGCGAGGAGGCTTCAGACGGAGCAAGCCCTTCATAAGAGTGCTCTTGCCGGAGCCGTTTTCGCCGACGATGCAGAGATAATCCCCGCTTTCAACAGTGAAATTCAAGCCGCTGACGGCGATATTACCTTCGTATGAAAACGACGCGTCCCGGCAAGCGATTAATGCCATCTATGCAAGCGCCTCCCTCAATGTCTCTACGTTATTTTTCATCAAATCGACATATGTTACCCCTGCCAGAAAATCGTCCCTGGTGATATTGTGGCAGGCGTGCAGCAGAAGGGATTTCGCTCCGGTTTCCTCGCATATTGCGTTTGTCATGTTCTCATTGCCAAGCTCGATATGGAATACGACGGGGATACTTTCTTTCCTGACCTTGTCGATAAGGAACTTAACGGTAGCCGGGCTCGCCTCAGTCTCCGTGGAGCAGCCTACAAAAGCCGCCGAGTATGTAAGCCCGTAAGCGTCCGCGAAATAGCGGAAGGGGAATCTGTCGCCAAAGACGATCGTTTTGCGCGCGGCGCTGCCGACGACCTCTTTAAACTGAGCGTCCAGCACGTCGAGCTCCGTAAGATAGGCCGCTGTGTTCGATTGAAACGCGGCGGCATTGGCTGAATCGCACACGCAGAGAGCGTCGGATATTTTCTGTACGATCAACTTCGCGTTGCGAGGCGATGTCCAGACGTGCTCGTCGTAGACGATTTCCTCATCGTGCTCATGTCCAGCTTCTTCTTCGTGAGCGTGGTCGGCTTCTTCTTCGTGAGCGTGGTCAGCTTCTTCTTCGTGAGCGTGGTCTGCTTCTTCTTCATGCCCGTGGTCGTGCTCGTCGGGCTCCATACCTTCGACGACTTCCTCCTCGACGACCTCTACGCAGTCCATAAGCGTGATTATCTCCATGTTCGAGGTGTCTATGGATTCCAAAATGCCGTCCACCCACGCGTCCGAATCCCCGCCGACATAGATAAATACGTCGCTGTCATTAATCTTTATGATATCCTGGGGCGTCGGCTCGAAGGAATGGCTTTCTGAAGCCGGGGGCAGCAACATCGTTACGTCGGCCTTATCGCCAACAATCTGGCGCACGAAATCGTATGGCGCGAAAATCGTAGTGATGATATTCAGGCGCTCGACCTCGGGCGCAGCGGGCGCTCCAGAGGGCGCGTTTGCATCGTTATTCACCGGTGCGACTGGCGCGGCTGGCGCGCAGCCTCCCAAAGTCGCCGTGGCCAGAGCCAACGCGAGTATAAGTACAACAAGCTTCTTCAAAATCAAACCTCCAATCGTGATTCGTGCGACTATCCTTCGCGGACGCAGGCCTTGCATTTTCCGTACAGCACGGCTTTCGTGGGGCTGATCTGAAAATCGTGTTCGTCGATTATATGCTGGCGAAACGTATGGACTTCGCCGCAGCTAAGATGTTCAAGCCCGCCGCACTGCTCGCATTTCAGATAAAAGCGCTCCTTCGCGCTTTGTCCGCCGACGTATTGGTAGCGGGCGCCGGATTCGTCCAGGACGCTGCGCAATACCTCGCCGCGTTCCTCGAACTTTTCGAGATGACGATAGACCGTCGTAAGCGCTATAGGCGTTGCGGCGCTTTTAAAGTGCGCAACGATTTCCCCCGCCGTGACAGGTTCGCCCAAAGACGCGATATAAGCGAGTATCGCCTCCGACTGCTTCGTTTTGTAGCGCGATGGCCGGTTCAAATACTTCATCTCCTTCATGAATATGAAAGCGACTTTCATTTTAGCTCAATTTACAAAAAAAAGCAACCGATTTTTACGGTTGTCATGTAAAATCGCGATGGCTAATGAAAATACGCTGGATTCTTACGCGGCCGTGGCTCGCATTGGGTAGTAGGCCTTCTGCGGCGAAGGCGAAAACCGAGCATGTTTATTTTTTTATGCTATCTATTCGCTTATATACGCGCCTGTTTAGAAAATCAAACACAAAACCCAACCCCACCAAAACGATTAATATGATCGGCACAAACGCTGCGACATACCAATCTCCAAACGATGCTATCGCGCTTATCGGGAAAGGAAACTGCCCTACCGACGCTCTATAGAGCAGAACAATGATAATGTATGCTGCGGGAAAAATCAACACGGCCCAAATATGTTTTTTAGGCAGTCTTGTGTGGTCGCAAAAAACACACCAATAAAGAAATACACAAACCGGGTCTATGATATGCAAAAAGGCGAACGCGCCATCTGTGTTCAAGCGAAAAGCCAAGGTTGCTATAAACATAAGTAAAATCACAATCATGCAGCAAAAATATACGGTTGACGGAAAGGCTTTCTTTTTCGTTAGGCCATAAATCCCACCGAATAAAAAGGCACATCCTACAGCCGAATTGGCAATAAAGCAGTATTCGCTTAACGCGCCAAATGCTTTATATCCCTGCTCTCTTAATAATTCAAATATCGGTATGCAGTAACCGGCAATAACTGCGACAAGGCACATTAAGCCGATGGCGACGGCAAGTATATTTCTGATGTGCTGACGATTATTATTTGCTGGCCCCATTTGTAAAAATCCCCCATGAAATATAAACACACTTCAAGCGCCTTTTCGCCCGAAGGCGAGCATTCCAACTCCACCATCACTGTCCACGCTTTAGGGCGTATACGTCGCCGTGACCGATGGTATCATGCTGTTTTCTTCGGCGCTTGCGTCCAGCGCGGGCTGATCGACGGAGCCTTCGTAGAAGTACTCGGCCTTTGCTTCTACCGTCGCCGCATCGCCGCCGACCTCGATTTCGCCTGTAAAGAGCACTCGGTTTTTCCATCGGAGCGAACCCTCGACGAAAAACCTGTAGGTTCCGTCGGGAACAGGCCCGCCGCCCGCGCCTCTGCAATCCCAGATATAGCTATGGGAAATAACCTGCGGCGTTGGGCCGGTTATAGCATCCACTCTTGTCATGTTCGCTAGGTCGGAGCGTTCCACCCATAGCGGTATTGAATCCGGGCGCTGCTTGTAGCCGCCCGCCGCCGTATGTCGCGTCGCATACAGCGTTGTTATAAAATTGCCTTGATTGTCCTCGATCCAGACGGCGTATTGGTTTGAGGCGTAGCCCGATTGCCTGTTGAAGTCGAAGCTTATTGCGACGCTGCCCGCCTCGCTTCGCGCGGGTTCGGGCGGGGGAGGGGCTTCAAGCGGCGTTCTTTGGCACGCGCATAAGAACAATAGCGCGAGGATTGCCGCGAATGTAGCGGCGGATTTATATATTTTCATGGAAACCTCCTGTATGGAGCGATTTGTTGTAGGGACGCCATATATGGCGTCCGTGACCAAGAAACCGTTGTTGTACGTATCACGGACGCGATATATCGCGTCCCTACAGGGGCGACGGGCGATTACGAATTGCCCCACAAATATTATGCGCCTATGATGGGCTCTTTATAGTTCGATCTCTTCGCCAGCCGCGACGATCATGCGCCCAACCGCCTTAAAGCGTTCGGCATATTCGCGATCGAACAGCGCGCCCGGCTTCATATGGTACGGGATGCTTGTTTTCGCGCCTATCAGAGAGGCGCACTCGGACGCTTCTTCTAAGCCCATGTTGTAAATCCCGTCGCCAATATTAGATCGGCAGATAAATCGTAGCCGCCGCCCGCGTATGGGTCGATATATACGATCTTGCCTTCGTCCGTAGTTAGCCGCGCGCTTCCGTGCCCTTGGTATAGCAGCTTTGCCATATTACGTACCCCCTAAAACGCTTGGATTACATCTTGCTTTTTATATAATTCGAAACGATCGATAAAAACTCGCTGTTTGTTATAAACTCTACAGGATAATACGAAAATATCTCTTTGTAGAGTTCCGTTTTGTTTTGCAGCATGTGGTAGATCGCCCGGCGCAGATTCCGCTCGACAGCCATAGGCGTCGTATTGATTGCCTTGGCGACTTCAGGGTAGAGCGCCTTGGTAAGCTGGTGGAAGTCCGTCGAGTAGCGGACGTAGTAAATCAGAGCGGAACACGCGCATTGATTCGCTTTTAGATGCGGCAAGATGCCTAGCCTGCAAACGATATCGGAGATCATCTCTTCTAAATCGGGCGCTTTCTCGTCGGCGCTTTTTGTAAGCACGGCGGCCATAGTCCGTTGGGCGACGAGCTCGCGCAGCTTTGCATGCAATACGCCGAGATCGACGGGCTTCATGCTATAATAGTCTACGTTTAGATCGCTAAGGGATTTGATTATCGAGTCCGTACCGATACCGGATAGGATGTATATGATTGGATCGTAGTCCGGCATCTTTTCACGAATATAGTTGACAACATACGGACCGTCGAACTCGGGCATGACGACATCCAAAAATACGACGTCCGGCCTATGTAATTCGATGAGCCGTAGGGCTTCTTTTCCATCAAACGCTTTCGCGGCGATACGAAAATCTGGATCCTGGCCGATCTTTGTAGCTAATATTTCTATCCAATCTCTGTTATCGTCCGCAAGGAGAACCGATAGTATCATGCTGCCCTCCATACTTGAATTCTTATTGTGTTTCCTGTAGCTTGCAAACATCGACCCACTTTTCGCAGCGGGCGTATTTCGTGAGTTCTTCCGGGGTAAGCTCGATCGCAGAATTGCCAGTGCCGCACGCGGGAAAAACTGTTGTAAAGCGCAGCATGGATTTATCGAGATAGACCTTTACCCCGTCCGGCAGCGCGAACGGGCAAACCCCGCCCACGGCATGACCGGTAAAACGCAGCGCGTCGTCCGCGCTTAGCATTGAAGCTTTGAACCCAAACGTTTCTTTGAATTTCTTGTTATCGATCTTCGCATCTCCTGCGAAGACCAAAACGAGCGCGCCCTCACCGTTTTTTAGCGAAATGCTCTTGGCTATGCGCGCCTCTTCGACTCCTAGCGCGGCTGCCGCTAGAGGAACCGTCGCCGTCGACGCGTCCAATTCTAAAATATCACCATCCTTATTCCACGCGCGTAAATACGAGCGTACCTGTTCTAAACCCATGTGATTTCCCCTTTGCTTCTATTTTCTGTCGCGAATGAGCGCCGCAAGGCTCCTATCATAAGTCTTTTCCATATTCGCTGAAAAAAAGCATGCAGGAAATTCCCCAGAGCGCCCATGATACGCCACGCATTCGCAGCACTTGCCGCGTCTAGGGCAGCTGTAGGTACAGGTACACTTAATTGCTTTATTTGTATCGCACGGCATATGGTTCCCTCTTTCTTTCCGTCGTGTAACTTATTGATTATAGCATATTTTTGTAATAATGTGTTGACAGTTATAATTTATGGATATATCTTTTCTGTTCTCTTTCTGTAGGAACGTAATAAAGCGCTGCGCGCAATGGAAAGGAGACGTACATAGGTAGAAAAACAAAGAACCGCCGCGTCTTTGCGACAGTCCTTTTCGTGGTTTAGGCAAACGATGATTAAATCGAGATTCTGTAGGGGCGAACGGTGTTCGCCCGTGATGAATCGCAAGCGAACGCAGTCCGCCCCTACAAATAATACTTGGTTGCTAAGGCTAAAGCGCTTCCGCGCGCATCAGGTTTTCACAATCCTCTACGCTGCGGGAAAGATCGCGGATATACGTGCTAAGGCTCGAAACCTTGACCATAGAATTTAATCCGAGGAACTCCCGGTTTACTCTTACGAGCCGCTGGAACAAATTCAACAGCGCCCCAAAGCGTTCCTTCTGCGCGATGTTTTGGCGCTTGAGCGCTTCGTTCTCAATACGCATGCGTTCCTGCCGCTCGTCGTCGCCGAGCTCCGACATTTCGCGAACGGCGCGTTCGTTCTCTTGCGCCGCGAGCGCGTAGGACGAAAGCAGTTTCAGCCCGCCAAGAAAACCTGATAGATCGATCCCTTCGACGGCTGCGATCATGCCGATTGCGTCTTCAAGCCCGTCGGTCGAGAAGGCTTCAGCCGACTTCCTGCGCTTGCGCTTTTGATGCATAGCTTCGTAAGGGTCAAAGGCTTCGATGCCCGATTCGCGAAGATGCTCCGCGACGCGCCGAACGAGCGCGGGGTTCGTCTTTATGAGCGAGCGGTATTTATTTTGATAGCGCAGCATCGCCTTGTTATCCCCTTCGCCGAGGCGCAGCGTACATGCGCGTACCGAAATACCCTTGGCCTGATCGCTCAAGACGTTTTCGAGCAGATTCCAAATTTCCTGCGCCGTAAACGGCACAAAAGCCGGATTGTGCGAGCTGGATTCCCCGTCGTCCTTGCGGCGGGCGTAGTAGTAATTGCGAATACTGTTTGGCTTGCGGCCGGTTTTATCCGCAACGTTGTCGAAAACGCTTTTCAGCGGCTTTCCCGCCTTGCGAGCGAGCTCCGCTTCCTTCCAAAGAAGCGCGTCTTCTTCGGATTTCCAGCCCATTCGCGCGCGTACATCGTTCATTTGAAACAAAATGTTCGCGTGCACATCTTTATTCAGTGCGTGGTTTACTTCCATATTTTCGTCTCCCCCTATGATTCTTTCCGCATTCATTATTGCCAATAATTTAGGGTTTATTCCCCATGTTTTCCAAAAATAGAAAAACCAAAGCAAATGTTTTATGCTTTGGTAGGCAGTTTTTCACGGCGTCTATGTTGACAGTGAATATGTATGCCAAAATTATCTATGATATGTCGTATATGAAGCGATTAAATCTATTTTTAAATGTACTCGCCGCTATAATATGTATCCTGGCCGCGCATGTACTTATTTTAACGACGGAGAAGACGCGCTTGACATATTTCGGCATTAACGGATACTATATAGTATTGATTTTTGTGAGGCGGAAGATGGAGATAATCGACGCGCATATTCATTGGTTTACGCACGAGCACGCGCTTGATTTAGCGAAGCGCGCGGGCCATGAAAACAACGAGGTACATTTGCGCTCGGAATACGTCCGCCTGGGGATAGAGGGGGCCGTGGTCATGGGAAACCGGGGCCTTGAACCGGGAGCGGGCGAGTACCCCGATATTATGCGCTACTGCGTTGGCCTGGATCGCTTTTTTAGCAATATGTATGATCAGAAAAACGCATATGATTTGCTCGAAGCGCATTTGCGAAGCGATACTTGCGTGGGCGTAAAGCTATATCCGGGCTACAATTTCCAATATGTTTACGATGAATTATACGGCACCGTTTACGAGCTTGCGGCTAGCTATGCAAAGCCCGTCGCGGTTCATACGGGCGCGACGGCGTTTTCGGGGGCGGTATTGAAGTATTGCCATCCGCTGACGCTTGACGAAGCGGCGGCGAAGCATCCGGACGTCCAGTTCGTGATGTGTCATCTCGGAAATCCGTGGATAACGGACGCCGCAGCGGTAATTAGCAAAAACCCGAACGTATCCGCCGATCTTTCGGGGCTTTTGGAAGGCAAGCCGGATATGCCGGCGCTTTTTAGCGAGCAAATGGGCTATATAAACCATATACGAACATGGCTGAGCTATATGGGCGCGTACGACCGCCTTATGTTTGGGACGGATTGGCCCTTAGTAAATATAGAGAACTGTATCGAGTTCGTAAAGCGTCTTGTTCCGGAACGGCATTACGAGAATGTATTCGCGAAAAACGCGCGGCGTATTTACGGGCTTGTGTTTTAGCGCCGCGAGTACGGATATTAAATACATTACAGGTGAAACATGCTGCATAACATTGAAGAAGAATTCAGATGCGAATTTGAGAAAATTGAAACGTTGAACGAGCATGACTACGTCGTTACGTATGCCGGCGATACATTGCTATTAAAATGCGAGTCTGGCGGCGACGCAATTCCGCGTACTTGCGATTATTCAGCCGGAGAGCTTGAGCAAACGCGGTATCTTTTTTCGATAGGAGAAAAGTCGTTTTTCCTAAACTATGCGCCAATAAAGGAAACCGAGCTTTTGCGATATAAAAATGTACAAGCTTTGCGCGAGCTTGCGCCCAAGTGGATGGCGTTTGCGGGCGCGACGGCCTATCACCTTGGCTATTGGTACGCCCATAACCGCTTCTGCGGGGTTTGCGGGAAGGAATTCGGCCATAGCGACAAGGAGCGCGCGCTTGTTTGCCCTAATTGCGGGTATACCAAATATCCCGAGATATCGCCTGTGGTTATTGTCGCCGTTACCAACGGGGATAAAATCGTGCTGACCAGATACGCTCACGCGCCATATAGGCGCTATGCGCTGGTAGCGGGCTTTGTGGAGATAGGGGAGACGCTGGAGGACACGGTGCGGCGCGAGGTGTTGGAAGAAGTAGGCCTGCGCGTTAAAAATGTAACATACTACGACAATCAGCCATGGGGCTTCACGCGCACGCTTTTGATGGGTTTTTTCGCCGAGGTGGACGGCGGACGGGAGATAAGGCTGGACGAAAACGAGCTTTCGGAGGCAGTTTGGGTACGGCGCGGGGATATGCCCGAGAGCGACGCAAATATAAGCCTGACCGCCACGATGATGGAAGCCTTTAGGCGCGGAAAATATTAAGTACACACCGATAAATGTAGGAGCAAACCTTGCGTTTGCCTAAGCATCCATTCCATGGCTGGCACTTTCGCCAAATTGCGTTTCGTAAAGCGCGCGGTATAGCCCGCCGAGTTCAAGCAGCTCATGGTGGCTGCCGCGTTCCGTAATTTTGCCGCCGGATAGCACCAGAATATCGTCGCAGGCCATGATCGTCGAGAGCCTGTGCGCGATGACGATACTTGTCTTGGCCTTTAGCAGCGGCTCGATTGCAGCCTGAATCAATTTTTCCGAGATCGAATCGAGCGAGCTTGTCGCCTCGTCGAATATAATAAGCCCGGGGTTTTTTAAAATGACCCGCGCGATGGAAAGCCGCTGGCGCTCCCCGCCGGAAAGCTTGATTCCCCTATTTCCGACTTCGGTATCGAGGCCTTTGGGCAGCGATCGTATGAATTCATAGATATTTGCCTCCTTGCAGGCCGTCATAATCCGCTCGTCAGACGCTGCGTGGTCGGCGTATAAAAGATTTTCGCGGATTGTGCCGCTGAATAGATAAGTATCTTGGGTAACAAGCCCGATATTCGCCCTAAGCCAAGCAAGGTCGAGATCGCGGACGTCATGGCCGTCGATGAATATACCGCCGCCGGAAACGTCGTAGAGCCGGGGGAGCAAGCTGGTTATGGTCGTCTTCCCGGCGCCGGACGGCCCTACGACCGCAACGGAGCGCCTAGGCTCAACGACAAAGCTGACGCCGTTAAGCGCAGGCGCCTTGTTTTCGGCGCTATATCTAAACGTAACGTTTCTAAACTCGACCAAGCCGTCCAAGCTCTTTGGAACCAGGGCTTCCGGATTTTTCTTTATACCTGCGGGGATGTCGTAGTATTCAAAGATTCGCGTAAATACGGCCATAGAGCGTATGATATCGACCTGCATGTTTAACAGCATGTTTACAGGGCGGTAGAGCCGTTCGATCAGCGCGACCATGACCGTTATATCGCCGACGGTCAGGTCTTGCCCGTATTGCAGCATGAGCAGCCCGCCGAATAGATATATGGCGAGCGGGCCAATGTGTACTAATGTGCCCACCATGGCCCTAAGCCAGCGCCCCGCCATAGTTTCCTTTATATTAAGGGAGGTCATTTCGGCGTTGGCTTTCTCGTATTTATTGTATTCCGCCTTTTCGCGCTGAAACAGCTTTATCAGCATCTGACCGGAAACACTCATGGTTTCCGAAAGAATTTGATTGATCTCGTCGTTTTTGGCCTGAGCTTTATAGGCTATGCTCCAGCGCTTTACGCCGGCTTGTTTCGTAGGCAGTATCAATAGCGGCAAAAGCAGAATTCCGGCCGTGGCTAAAATCCAGTTCGTCCTATACATGGCGATGACGGCCAGTATAACGAGAATCGAGTTTTGGACGAGGCTAGTCAGCGTCCCCGAGATTACAGACTGCACCCCGCCGATATCGCTGGTCATCCGTGTAATCGCTTCGCCCTGGCGGTTTTCGGTAAAAAAGCCGTGCGACATATCGAGAAGATGGCGAAACATTTTGTTGCGCATGTCGAAGGTTATATGCTGCGCGACCCAAGCGCTTAGCCAATTTTCGAATACCGAAAGCAGGTTGGATATTATAAGCACGCAAAAGGAAGCGCCGATAAGCAAGAGCAGGATATTTAAGTCGCCGCCGATAAGCCCTTCGTCGACGATCCGGCCCGTGAGCATAGCGGGCATAAGTGCAAGAAAGGATGAGACGAATATACAGAGCGCAACGAGAATAAGCCGCGGCCAATAGGGAAGTAAATAGCCTGCGACCCTTTTCAGAAGCGGCCATGTTAGCTTCGGGGCGTTCTTTTTTTCTTCATCGGTTAAGGGCCTGGAGGGCGCGTGTCCTCCGCCGCCTCGCATTCCAGCAGCCATCTAGTTTACCTCTCACGCAATCATATATGATTTCAAAATATTGATCAAGTTAACAAAACATGCTATTATGACCAAAGCAAACGGAGGGATGCGCCGGTGCTAAAAAAGAAATTTGCACAGGGCTTCGAGAAGCTTAAAGACTATTTAACCAGCGACGTAATACCATATAAACTGCTCAAGGATATCCTGCTCCCGATCTTTTTCGAGCAGCTTTTTCTTGCGTGTCTGGCGCTGTTCTCCATATGGCTGCTGAGCTTCGACGGCGAAAACGCCATGTCCGTCGTTAACATGATGTCGCTCGTCAACAAAACCTTTACGAGCTTATGCCTAGGGCTTGTTATGGGCGGCACGGTGCTGGTGGCTCAGAATGTCGGAGCAAATCGCGCCAAGGATGCCAGCCGGAGCATGGTGCAGACGATGGCCTTCGCTGTTTTGCTTACTACGGCGCTTGGGGCGGTTTTACTGCTTGTCAGGCAGCCGCTCGTAAGCTATTTATTGCCCGGCGTGGAGCAAGAGATATTCTCGGGGGCTGCGCTTTATTTTTCGGGCTTTTGCGTCGCGTTTCCGTTTTACGCTTTTTACCATAGCTTTGCGGGCGCGATGCGCGGCTGGGGCAAAAGCAAGCTCGCGTGGCGGCTTACGCTATCGGTCAACGCTATCGAGCTTTCGCTTACGGCGATTCTTCTTATCGGCTTCAAGCTAGGCGTATTCGGAGTCACGGTCGCTATGGCGTCTTCGTGGGTTTTCGGGGCGTTATATGCAATGTATCTCATGTTCCGCGAACGCAAAGAGCTTTCGCTAAAGCCGCTCGCGTACCTTAAGCCCGATCCGGCTATCATCAAGGGCGTATTGATCATTGCGATTCCGCTCGCTTTGGAGCAGTTTTTCTTTAATAGCGGCCGGTCTGTCAGCCAGAGGTACATCGCCAGCTATGGCACGGGGCATATGGCGGCAAACGGCGTGGTCAACGCGATTTTCGATATATTCAACCTTCCGCAAATCACATTGAGGGAGGGTCTAATCACGGTTGTGGGCATGTGTATAGGCTGCGGGCAGTTCGACTTGGCAAAGCGCTATGTGTACCGGTTTCTGCGCGTAATACGGAGGCTGCTGCTTTATTTTATGCCAGTAACGATTCTGCTTTCCGTGGCGATTACGGCCTGTTACAGGCTTTCGCCGGAAGTGAATATGCTCGTATTATATTGCTTGGCGGCTATATATCTTACCGGCCCGTTCCTACTCGGCGGGAGCCTTAGTATACCCGCCGGCCTTCGCGGGGGCGGCGACGCGGCCTTCGTTGCGGTCGTAACGCTCGGCTGCATGTGGGGCGTGCGCGTCGTTTTCAGTTGGCTCTTCGCGGGCGTGATGAGCATGGGCGTTTTAGGGATCAATCTTGCGATGATACTGGACTGGATCGCTCGCAGCGTGTTCTTTCGCGCGCGCTTAAAGGGCGCGGCGTGGTACAGCCGCAAATTAATTGTGGAGGAAATACGATGAAGGGAACCCTGTATGGAATCGGCGTTGGCCCTGGCGACCCTGAGCTTATGACGCTTAAAGCCGTGAAAGCGATAGGCGAATGCGATATCATAGCCATACCTGACTCAGGCGCGGAAAAATTCGCAGCGCTTGATATTGCAAAAGAGCATATTGCGGACAAGCCTTTGCTGCCGCTCGAACTGCCCATGACGCGCGACGCGGATGAGCTGTCAAAAAAGCGCGGGATAGCCGCCGGTTTAATATGTGAACAGCTGGACGCCGGAAAATCCGTCGGCTACTTAACGCTGGGAGATCCAACGGTGTACGCTACCTATTCTTATCTGCACAAGCTGGTCGAAGCCGAGGGGTATGCGGCGAAGATTATCCCCGGTGTAACGTCGTTTTGCGCTGCCGCCGCCGCGTTGGGCCAGCCGCTTTGCGAAGGCGGCGAGCCGCTTCATATCATCCCGGCGCTATATGGCGGCGTGGAAGCCGCGCTGTCGCTTTCGGGAACGAAGGTGCTGATGAAATCGGGCAAAAAGCTGGGCGAGGCGCTCGCGCTTGCCAAAGAAAAGAACTTGGCGGCGTCGCTGGGAGAACGCGTCGGTATGCCGGGCGAACGGCTTATTCATGAGCTTAAAACGGAGGAACAGATACAGTCGGCGTCCGATGCGGGCTATTTTTGCGTGGTAATATTAAAGGATCGAACTGATGAATGAAGCACCTCGTTTTCCGCTATTTATTTCGCTCGAAGGAAAAGACGCGCTCGTCGTAGGCGGAGGGACGGTGGCCGCAAGGCGCGCGCGCATATTGTTGGAATTCTCTGTTAAAATCACAGTTATTTCGCCGGAGATTTCTGAAGATATGCGGGAGATGCTTGGCCGCATAACATGGCGGCAGGAACGTTATGTAGGGCTGGATAAACCATATATACTGGCGATTGCCGCGACGAACGAGCGCGACGTCAACCGCAAAATAGGAGAGGACGCTAGGGCGGAGGGTATTCCCGTTAGCGTGGCAGACAGCAAGAAGGAATCAACGTTCTGGTTCCCCGCCGTCATGCGCGGAAAAGGGCTTGTAATGGGTATGGTATCGGAAAACGGCGATCATAGCGCGGTGAAGACAGCCGCAGAAGTAATACGAAGGGGCTTAGATTCTTCATCGTTAGAAAAATAGTCATGTAATTAGAGGAAACGACATGAGCAAAATCATACGCATAGGCACGCGCGAAAGCAGGCTTGCAGTCATTCAGGCCGGGCTGGTCGCGGCGGCGATACAAGAGCTGCACCCCGAAATAAAGGCGGAGCTAATAAAAATAAAGACGACTGGCGACAGAATATTGGACAGGACGCCAGACAAAATAGGCGGAAAAGGGGTGTTCGTCAGGGAACTGAACGAAGCTCTCAGGCGCGGCGACGTAGATATCTGCGTGCACAGCTATAAAGACGTGCCGCAAGAGGATGACGACGATTTGCCCATCGTAGCGGTCAGCCCGAGAGAAGACCCGCGCGACGTGCTTATTCTGCCGTGTGGCGCGAAGGAGTTAGACGCGGCAAAGCCCATAGGCTGCTCCAGCCAAAGGCGGCAAATTCAGCTTGGCGCGCTGTATCCAAATCATAAAGCCGCGCCCGTTCGCGGCAATATCCTTACAAGGCTTGAAAAGCTGGATAGGGGTGAATATTCCGCGCTCGTATTGGCGGCGGCTGGGATGAAGCGGCTGGAGTTGTGGGAGCGCGTAAGCCGGGTGTTTTCGCCGGGCGAAATGCTGCCCGCCGGATGCCAGGGCGTATTGGCGATACAAGGCCGCCGTGGCGAGGACTACGGATATCTTAAAGAATACGACGACCGCGACGCAAAGGACGCCACCAGCGCCGAACGCGCGTTTATTCGGCGGGTGGGCGGGGGTTGCGGTTCCCCGGTAGGCGTATATGGAGAGCTCGGCGGCGGAGCGTTGCGTCTTATCGGTATGATTGCCGATAAAAATCACGAGGCCTGTTATGATGAAATCTCCGGCAGCCGCAAGGAAGCGGCGGCGCTTGGCGTTCGGCTCGCGGAAAAGATGCTGGCGGAGGTTCGCGCATGATTAACGGTATGGTCATATTGGTGGGCGCGGGTCCGGGGAACGCTGGCCTCTTAACGCTGCGCGGCAAAGAAGCGATAGAGAGCGCGGACGCCGTACTCTACGACAGGCTGGTTGGCCCGGAAATCCTCGCCATGATTCCCCGTACGGCGGAGAAAATAGACGTAGGCAAAAGCGCCGGGCGTCATGCCGTACCGCAAAGCGAAATAAACGGGCTGCTTTTGCGGCTTGCGAGAGAGGGCAAGCGCGTCGTCCGCTTAAAGGGCGGCGATCCCTATCTATTCGGGCGCGGCGCGGAGGAAATAGAGGCCATAATAAATGAAGGAATACCGTTTGAGGTTGTGCCCGGCGTTACCTCGGCAATCGCGGTTCCTTCGTTTGCGGGTATTCCGGCGAGCCACCGCGATTTTGCGTCTTCTGTTCACATTATTTCCGCGCATAAGAAGGGGAATCAAAAGCCGGAAATCGATTATGAGAGCCTTAATAGGCTTAATGGGACGCTGATCTTTCTGATGGGCCTTGAGATGCTCGAAGCTATTGCGGAGGGATTGATGCGCGCGGGGATAGCGGACTGTACGCCTGCCGCGATCGTTGAAAACGGAACGTATTCGTATCAGCGCAAGGCCGTTTCGACGCTCGCGGACATCGCGCCGCGTGCGAGGCGGGAAGCGTTTCAATCCCCCGCCGTTCTGATCGTTGGCGGCGTTTGCGCTCTTTCGGAGAACCTGGATTGGTTTTCGCGGCTGCCTCTTTTTGGCATAAACGTCGTCGTTACGCGGCCAAAGGGGGAGAGTATGCTGTCGCGAAGGCTGCGCGAGCTAGGCGCGAACGTGATCGACTTTCCGTGTATCCGCGCGGAGCCGCTGCCAATTCATGAAACGGTCTTCGCCGCTTTACCCCGGTATGAATGGATCGTATTTACTAGCCCAACGGGCGCGGAGCTTTTCTTCGAAGCGCTTAAAGCCCGGGGGCTTGATATCCGCTCGACGCACGGGGCGAAGTTCGCGGCAGTCGGCAAAAAAACAGCCGCCGCAATAACGGCCAGGGGGATTCGAGTGGAGTATTCCCCTCCTGTTTACAATGCGAAAGCGCTCGCTGACGGCCTTCCTGCTTTCGGCAGGCGCGTGCTGCTCTTCAGGGCGCAGGACGGCGCGCCCGAGCTTTCTTCTACGCTGGAAGCGAGGGGGTTCGAGGTCGACGACGTCGCCGCATATAGGACGCTCCGCGAAAGCGAATGCTCCAGGGAAGCCCTGGGAGCGCTTGCGCGCGGGGCCGATATCGTCGCGTTTACAAGCGCGTCTACTGTACGGGGTTTTGCCGGAGCGTTAACAAAGCCTGGCCGATCGGTTAAGAAGGCCGTTTGTATTGGCGAGGCTACCGCGGCAGAGGCGCGCAAGCATGGCTTTAACGTCGTTGTGAGCGATGAGGCAACGATTGAAAGCATGATAGAATGTATTATTAAGGCAAATAATTGACAAACGCCGTCGTATAGAACTATAATTACGCTACATTATCCTGACGCCAAGACCGGATTTTCCGCTCAAGGCAAAAGGCGTTATAAATCCTTGGGCACGTTATGTAATTAGCGTCGTGCGATAAAGATTCTTGCGCCTTTCGGGGCGCATTTTTTATTGGAGGTTAGCTGTTTTATGGAAACTAGGGTCGCGGTCGTAGCGCTGATTATCGAAAGCGGAGAGAGCGTCGCCGTTGTAAACGGTATTTTGCACGATTACGCGGAGCATATCATAGGCCGCATGGGGCTGCCTTACCGGCAAAAAGATATGAACATCATCAGTATCGTTATGGACGCGCCGCACGACGTTATCAGCGCGTTTTCAGGAAAGCTCGGCCGCGTGGACGGCGTAAGCGCCAAGACGCTGTATTCCCGATGAAAACGCTTATCGATAGGCTGGAAGGCGGCGAATCGCTTTCGCGGGGAGAATTCAAGGCGCTTTTGTCCGTGGAAGAGCCGTATTTATACGAACGCGCGCGAGCGGCCCGCGATCGCGTTTACGGCAACAAAATCTTCATGCGCGGGCTTATAGAATTTACGAGCCATTGCAAAAACGACTGCTATTATTGCGGGTTGCGGCGTTCCAACAAAGCCGCTCAACGTTACAGGCTTACAAAGGAACAGATACTTGGCTGCTGCGAATCAGGGTACGGGCTGGGATTTCGTACGTTCGTGCTCCAGGGCGGCGAGGATGCTTATTTTGACGACGACAGGCTTGCGGAGATCGTATCGGAAATACGGCGGCGCTATCCGGACTGCGCCATAACGCTCTCCGTGGGCGAGCGCGGCTACGATAGCTATCTGCGGCTGTATGAAGCGGGGGCGAATAGATACTTGCTCCGGCATGAGACGGCGAATAGCGATCATTATGGGCTGCTCCATCCGCCGGAATTATCGCCGGAGAATCGCAAGAAGTGCCTACGGGATTTAAAAGAAATCGGATATCAGACGGGCTGCGGGTTCATGATCGGCTCGCCTGGGCAAACGCTTGAGCATATTGTCGAGGACTTGGCGTTTATAAAAGAACTGAAGCCTGCTATGGTAGGAGTGGGGCCGTTCCTGCCGCACTCGTGCACGCCTTTTGCAAGGGAAAAATCGGGGGATTTACAACTAACGTTGAGGATATTGGCTATACTGCGCCTGATGCGGCCGAATTTGCTTTTACCCGCCACGACGGCCTTGGGAACGCTTTGCGACAAAGGCCGCGAAATGGGTGTGATGGCCGGGGCGAACGTCGTCATGCCGAATCTTTCGCCGATGGACGTCCGTAAAAAATATATGCTATACGACAACAAGATCGCAACCGGAAGCGAGGCCGCCGAAAACGTGGCCGATTTAAAAAAACGCATGCTAGCCGCGGGCTGCGAGCTGGTTATTTCTAGGGGGGATTATATTGAAATACAACGTTAAATCGCTGAAGGCCGAAGAATTCATCTGCCACGACGAGATTATAGCTACGCTTGCCTGGGCGGACGAGAACAAAGATAACTATCGCTTGATTTCGCAAATTATGCACAAGGCCGCACAGAAAAAAGGGCTTGACCATCGCGAGGCATCGCTCTTGCTGATGGCCGCGCCGAAGGATGAGCTTTTCGCGCTCGCGCGAAGGATTAAGGCCGAGTTTTACGGCAGCCGCATAGTGTTGTTCGCGCCGCTGTATTTGTCAAATTACTGCGTTAATGGCTGCGTCTATTGCCCGTATCATATGTCAAACGAAAACATCGCGCGCAAGAAACTCACGCAAGAGGAGATAAAGAGAGAAGTCATCGCGTTACAGAACATGGGGCATAAGCGCCTCGCCATCGAAGCGGGGGAGGATCCCGTCAATAATCCGATAGAGTATATCTTGGAATCCATAGATACGATCTATGGCGTAAAGCATAAAAACGGCGCTATCCGCCGGGTGAATGTAAATATCGCGGCCACAACCGAACAGGAATACGGTATGCTGCGCGACGCAAAGATAGGAACCTATATCTTATTCCAGGAAACCTACCACAAGGAGAGCTATGCTTCGCTGCACCCAACCGGCCCGAAATCCGACTACGCCTGGCATACCGAGGCGATGGACAGGGCCATGCGCGCCGGCATAGACGACGTTGGCGTCGGCGTTTTGTTCGGGCTGGAAAAATACCGCTACGAATTCGCCGCGCTTTTAATGCACGCCGAGCATCTGGAGGCCGTGTTCGGCGTAGGGCCGCATACTGTCAGCGTCCCGCGCATCCGCGCCGCGGACGGCATCGACCCGAATAGCTTTTCAAACGGCATAGACGACGAAACCTTCGCGCGCATAGTCGCTTGCATACGCGTCAGCGCGCCATATACAGGTATTATCGTCTCGACGAGGGAGAGCGCCAAGTGCCGCGAAATGGCGCTGGACGTCGGCGTTTCGCAAATAAGCGGCGGCTCCCGCACGAGCGTCGGCGGCTACGAGCATGAGGAAGAAACGAACACCAAGCAGTTCGATATAAGCGACAACCGGAGCTTGGGCGAGGTAGTCGAGTGGCTGATCGAAACCGGGCATATTCCCAGCTTTTGCACGGCCTGTTACCGCGAGGGGCGAACGGGCGACCGGTTTATGGCGCTGTGCAAATCCGGGCAAATTCAAAACTGCTGCCACCCAAACGCGCTGATGACTTTACAGGAGTATTTGATGGACTACGCGCCCGAAAAAACCAAAGAGGCGGGGCAAACGCTCATTAAAGCCGAGCTCCCCAATATTCCGAACGAAAAAGCGCGCGCGCTTGTTTCCGGGCATTTGGCCAAAATAATCGCGGGCGAGAGGGATTTTAGGGTATGAGCTCGCTGAACGATACGCCAAGGGGCGAAAGGCTGCATATCGGCATTTTCGGCAAGCGCAACGCCGGGAAGTCGAGCCTTTTAAACGCGCTCACAGGGCAGTACTCGGCGGTCGTTTCAAATATTAAGGGCACGACCACAGACCCTGTCTACAAGGCGATGGAGCTTTTGCCGCTTGGCCCAGTGGTATTGATCGACACGCCCGGTATTGACGACTTTGGCGAACTCGGTAGTTTGCGTATGGAGAAGACGCGGGAGATTTTGCGTAAAACGGATATCGCGTTACTGGTTATAGACGCCCGGGAAGCTGTCGCGGAGGACGAAAAGCGGCTGATTCGGATTTTCGAGGAAACGGGCGTTAAATATCTAATCGTCTATAATAAATCCGACATATCGCAGAACAAGCCAATGGACGCGCTCTGCGTAAGCGCGGAGACGGGCGAAAATATTGAAGCGTTAAAAGAGCAAATCGCCCGGCTTGACGTTTCGGATACAGAAAAGCGCCGTCTTATTGCCGATTTGCTTGCACCCGGCGATATGGTCGTACTCGTTACGCCAATCGACGAAGCCGCGCCAAAGGGCAGATTAATTCTGCCGCAGCAGCAGGTGATCCGCGACGCATTGGAGGCGGGCGCAGCATCTGTCGTAACGCAGCCGGAGGGCCTGAGCGGCGTCTTACAAAGGCTGAACTCGCTGCCGAAGCTGGTCGTCACGGACAGCCAGGCGTTCGAGCGGGTTTCAAAAGAGACGCCAAAGGACGTATGGCTCACGTCGTTTTCGATACTGATGGCGCGGTATAAAGGCGTATTGGAACAGGCCGTATGCGGCGCAAAGGCGTTGGATACGATTAAGGACGGCGACAGAATACTTATTTCCGAAGGCTGTACGCATAAGCGGCAGTGCGGCGATATCGGTACTGTGAAGCTGCCGCGCTGGATCGAAAAGCATACATGCGCGAAGCCGGTCTATGAGTTCACCTCCGGCGGGGAGTTTCCGAAGGACTTATCGGCATATAAAGTCATAATCCATTGCGGCGGGTGTATGCTGAACGCGCGGGAGATGCAGTATCGACGCCGCGCCGCAAGGGATGTGCCTATGACGAATTACGGCGTGGCGATAAGCCATATGCGGGGTATCTTGGAGCGGTGCGTTTCTTTTTTGTAAAAATAATAATGTGCGTAAGGTTTTTCACTGTGGGCAGGTTATAATTATCAGATTCGCTGTAGGGACGCCATATATGGCGTCCGTGACCCGAAACGGACGTATTCTTTATATCACGGACGCGATTTATCGCGTCCCTACAGCTTAACCGCAATAACAAATGAGAGGAAAACCGCATGAGAAAAATCGCCGCATTCGTTATGACTCTGGTTATGATCGTTTGCACCGCCTGCGCGGCTGGCAATCTTGCAAACAGCACTGACGCCGCAATTCAAATCGCCGAAGTGGAGGCCAAGGAGCTCCTTTCGCCCACTCGCGACCAAAAAACGATCGGCATCGCCGCCTCCGCAAGCGACTTCGCGTTTAAGCTAAGCGCGGAGCTGGCTAAGAATGTTGGCGACGAAAGCCTCGTATGTTCGCCCATATCCGTCTGGCTGCCGCTGGCGGCGCTTACAAACGCCATGAGCGAGCAGGCCGCCAGTACCGTTCTTTCCGGGCTGGGGCTGGCTGGTACGAGCGCGGACGAGCTGAACAAGGCCGCGTCGCGCATGCTCTATGACCTGATGCAGAAACGCAACGAATACTCATCGGAAGAGGCGAAGCAATACGCGAAGGAATACGGCTTTGAATACCATAATCCTCTCGCCATAGCAAACGCGGTTTTTGTAAATCGAAATCTAACGCTTCAGCAAGGCTTTGTCCAAAGCTTTGCGGACTTTTATCGCGGTACGGCAATAAACGCGGACTTCGCGTCGCCGGATGCGGCAAACGCCGTCAACAAGTGGGCAAGCGATCAGACAAACGGCTTGATCCCCGAGATCGTTCAGGGCTTTGAGCCTGAGACGGCCGCAGCTATCGCGAACGCTGTCTATTATTCCGACCGCTGGGATTGGGAGTTCGACCCCGCCGAGACGGTTGAGGACGTTTTTCGAGCTCCCGGCGGCGATACGAAGGCAAATTTTATGCTGCGCGAAGGGGACATGCTTCCATATTATTATGACGACAGAGTCCAAGCCATGCCGCTCAAATTAAAGCTTGGCGGCGGCATGCTTATTCTTCTGCCAAAGGACGGCAACGCGAACGGCTTGCTGGCCTCTATGACAAATGATTATTTTCAAGAGATTCGCAATGATTCGATCCGAGCCTCGGGCAAACTGCTCTTACCGCGCTTTAAAATAGACGATGGCGTGATGAATTTGCGCCCCGCGCTCGAAGCGATGGGGTTTGCAAGCCTGTTCGAAGCGGGAACGTCGCCGCTTTCCGGCCTAATCGAAGAGGACATGCCGGTTTGGCTGTCCGGCGCGGTGCAAAAGGCGCGCATCGAAGTGGACGAAAAGGGCACGACAGCCGCTGCCGTTACCATAATCCCGGCGCCGGGAGCGTTGCCGCTCATGCCAACGGAGCCCTTCGAGATGAAATGCGACAGGCCGTTTGTGTTTATACTCTACTCGGCAGGAGAGCAGGTTTTGTTTACAGGGATTGTGAATCGGCCTTAACCTCAGCGTTTCTTAAAGTCTT
>QMCD01000553.1_pt1 | contig 37720 bp, 36 predicted proteins | sample 1821841 | NCBI WGS metagenome assembly QMCD01 (sample SAMN01991225, study PRJNA193472) | Termite gut metagenome, whole genome shotgun sequencing project. | isolation source: worker | host: Macrotermes natalensis
AGCTGCGGGATTTTGTGCTTTACGATAATAAACACGCACGAAAAGGCGGCGCAGGCGCATAACGCGGAAACGCTGCTTGTGCAGATGAACGCGATGCGTGAACAAACGGAGGCCGAAAAAAAACATCTGAACGATATGGAAATATTGCGCCACGACATGCGCCATGAGATGGGCATCATTATGGAACTGTTCCGCACAGGCAAAGCAGTAGAAGCGGAAACGGTTTTTTCCGAATGGCAGCTATCTCTGTCCAAAGCAGCTCCTGCAGTAATGTGCGCGGAGCCGGTGTTAAACGCCGTGTTTTCGCGTTTTAAGCGCAGGGCGGATGATATGCAAATACATCTGAATGTAGCATCAAATATACCAGGAGATATTCCTGTCGATACGATAAAGTTCTCCGTCATGGTGTCAAACGCTTTGGAAAACGCGCTGACCGCGGCGGACAAGGTGACGGAGCCGGACAGGCGGGCAATCCGCGTGAAGCTGATTCAGAGCGGGTCGCAAAGCGATATGCAGATTGGCCTAGAGATTACAAACCCATGCGCCGCGCCTGTGGAGTTTGACGGCAGGGGATTGCCTGTAACGAACAAAGCAGGCCACGGAATCGGTGTGCGCTCTATCGCGGCCTTCGCGGAGGATAATGGCTATCTGTTGAGTTTCAGTTACACAGAGGAACAATTTACGATGCGTCTTGTAATGGATTTGGAAGTGAACAGCTATGATCATAGATAACGCGAAGATATTCATAGGGCCGGTTATGATGCTTGCCAATTTTACCGCCACATTCCTTTGCCTGCGCCCGAAGCGCGGTATGCTTTTTACCATCGGCGCGCTTGCGCTTTATTCGGCGGCGGTACACTTTCTTATTCAGCTTATAGCGCGTCATATAGGAATTATAGATACGTTTCTTGCGGGTTTCATCGCCATCCTCTTTTTGCCGATGAACATACTGTTGTTCCGGGGACAGGTGTTTCAAAAGGTGTTTGCGTTCTTCATGCTGTATCAACTCACCGGTCTGCTGACGGCCCTTATCGAAGCATTGCTTGGTCTGACCATAGGTTATCAAAACCCTTATGCACAAATTGTACTGCTTGTACTGTCACTGTTCTTGTTAGGCATGTACATAGCCGCGGCGCTTTTGTTTGGACGGCGTTTTCTGGAAAGGATGTTTGTGGACGGCAGGCGCGGCGAGTGGTCTGTCTATTCGTTATGCGCCGTGTTTTCATATATCTTGGTTTTAGCGGTTCAATGGACGATGCTGAACCCGGGTCTGTATTTTGCCCTCATGCTGTTCATCCTGTGGAACAATGGAATTTTGTGCTTTACGATAATAAACACGCACGAAAAAGAGGCACAGGCGCATAACGCGGAAACGCTGCTTGTGCAGATGAACGCAATGCGCGAACAAACGGAGGCCGAAAAAAAACATCAAAACGATATGGAAATATTGCGCCACGACATGCGCCATGAGATGGGCATTATGGAATTGTTCCGAACAGGCAAAGCAGCAGAAGCGGAAATCGTGTACGCCAACTGGCAGAACTCGCTGTCCGAGAAGAGTCCCGCTACATATTGTAGAGAAACCCTGTATTGATACACGTTTCAAAAAGTTCTCTGGAAATAAACTCATCAAGAACTTTTTCGTATCCGTCTTTTTCCCTTGTAACACGAACCATATAACCATTCGCAGTTTCCTGTAAAACATCCATGAATTCCGTTCTGCCGGGATCACTCTTGATAGCATATCTGGTCATATCTTCCTCCTAACTGCATAATAAGCAATGGTTTATGTTTTATTATCGGATAACAGAAAAGGGGACTTGACCCAGATTGAATCAATATTTAGCATGGCATAGATGAAAATACTCCATACTGCCGACCTGCATTTGGGCCGCCTCTTTCATGAATATTCCCTTGTAGAAGATCAGGAATACATGCTTGGGCAATTGATTGAAACTGCCGAACGGGGAGCTTACGACGCGTTTGTTATAGCGGGCGATGTGTATGACCGTTCGATTCCGTCTCCCGACGCGGTGAATCTTTTCAGCGGATTTCTGGAACAGCTTAGACAACACTGCCCAAAACTGCATATCTTTCTTGTTCCCGGAAATCATGATTCGCCGGATCGTCTTGGATTCGGCAGCGCATTGTTTCGTTCTCTTAATATTCACATTGTTTCCGATCCCGAAGATTCCGATAAGCCGGTTATCATTGAAGATGATTCCGGCAAAAAGACGGCGGTATTCCTCCTTCCTTTTTTATTGCCCGGAAGTTTGAGTTCCGGGAAACATGATAACAACATTGATGATGATAATTCTAACGGTGATGAAAACCTGCCGCTGCGTTCCCAGCAAAAACTTTCCGAAGAAGCATCGAAACGATTAAAGACCGTTCTTGATAACATCATTTCTTCCGGCAAAGCCGATTACTCGCTCCTGGCGGCGCATCTTTTTACGCTTGGCGGAAAAGAATCAGAGTCGGAACGCATTTTCCTTGGAACAGCCGAACAGGTTGACGCAAACCTTTTTTCCGGTTTCGATTATGCCGCGCTTGGGCATCTGCACCGATGCCAAAAGATTCTGCCGAATATGTGGTATGCCGGAAGCCCCCTCGCCTATTCGTTTAACGAAGCCGATCAGGAAAAAGTTTTTTTGTCCGTAGAGTTTTCAGAAAACGGCGCCGCTGTTTCCAAAATACCGGTAAAGCCGCTGCGGAAAGTATCGCGGCTTAAAGGCAGCTTTAACGATTTCTTTTCTTCACGCATTCCGCTTGCGGAAGAAATCCGAAACGGCTATATCGAAATTGCGTTGGAAGATATTGACCTTGTAGAAAATCCGCTCGCGCTTTTGCGTTCCCATTTTCCTCATCTTCTTTCTATCCGGCAGGATGAAGCGTTTACAAATATTGCAAAAGGATTTGAAGACAACCAAGTTACGGCATACCAAGAACAAAAACGCCGAAGTTTAACCGAAGACTTTACAGCCTTCCTCGAAGAAATATATGGACAAAGCGATTCCGCAAAAATAGAATTATTTGAAAAACTTTTGAAGGAGTCCGATCATGAGGCCGATTAAACTTATTCTTGAAAACATCGGGCCTTTTTCTGGCAAAACGATTATCGACTTTTCCGTGCTGGATGATGTCTTTCTTATCAGCGGCAGAACCGGTTCCGGGAAAACCACTATCTTCGATGCTATCTGTTTTGCTTTGTACGGATCGCTGCCGGGGAACCGTTCCAATCATGTAAACCGCATCAAAAGTGATTATGCCTCAAAGGATGATGAAAGTTCAGTGTCGATGGAATTTTCTATCGGCAAAAAACAATACCGCATTGACCGAAGTCCCAAACAAGAGAAACCAAAAAAACGCGGTTCCGGTTTTTCTCAATATGATGAAACAGCGGTTCTCTACGAATTGAAAGAGGGAAACTATATTTGCATCAGTTCAAAAAAATCTGAAGCGGATAATAAAATTATCGAACTCCTGGGACTTTCCAAAGATGAGTTCTTTAAAATCGTGTTACTGCCTCAAGGAGAATTTGCGGAATTCCTGAAACAAGGAACAAATGAGCGGCGCAAAGTGTTACAAAAATTATTTCCCATAGAGAAAGCAACCGCGATTCAGGACTACGTTAAGGAAAAAGCAAAAATTATTTCAGCACAAAAAAATGAAATCGAACGTTCTCTTGAAGATGTATCAAAAAGATTTTCACTCGAAGACTATGATGATTTGCGGAAGAAAGCAAAAGACGACGCGGAATCGTGCAGGCAAAAAATCAAAATGATTTTTGACAGACAATCGATTTTGAAAAATGTTCTGCAAATCACAAAATCGCTGCATGAAGAAAATGAAAGGCTTGTTACCGCACACGATAAAGCCCTGCAATTGGAAAAACAAAAAGACGAAATCTTTTTAAAAGAAGAAGCGTTAAAAAAATCGAATGAAGCCAAGCCTTTCATGCAGTATATCGCTTTGTTTAAGGAGAATGATCAAAATCTGCAAAAAGCGGAAGACGCGTTACAATCATGTCTCGCAAAAGAACATGAAGCGCAGAAACAGCTTGTATATTTTACAAACAATGTACATTTTGAAAAAGATCATGAAGAGAAAATAATTAAACTACGGGAAGAAAAAATTCCTTTGGAAACGTTGGTTAATGACGAAGCTGTCTTATATAAAAATATTGAAGAACAGGAGCGGCTCAAGCGGAAAGATTCCTCCATTGCGGAACAACAAAAAAAATCTATGCAAGTTTTATCCGAACTTGATGCCGAACTGCAAAATCTTTTATCTCAAACAAAAGACGCGGAGAAAAATGAAACCGAATGGGAGGAAAGGCGGAATATAAAAGAATGGCTTATGGCCGCGAAAAAAATCGCGGAACAAGCGCGTTCAACATCAGATGAAATAAAAAATGTAGAGAAAAAAATCACGGAGAATAAAGAAGAACAAACATCTTTGGGAAAAAACATTCCTATCCTAAAAGACGAGATACGGCTTCTGGAAAATGAAAAAGAACAAAGCGAAAAAGGAAACCTGGCGGCCATGCTTGCCGTAGAATTAAAACCGGGAATACCCTGCCCTGTCTGCGGTTCACAGGTACATCCGTTCCCGGCTCCCGCGGCAGCTCCGAAATTTGGAATAGATGAACGGATAAATATGCAGAAACATTCTTTGGATGAAGCTGAGAAAAAACTTATAACGCGCGCAAGCGAATTACACTCTTTTGAACAACAGCTTGACAGAGCGGAAAAAACATATTCGCGTTTTAAAACCGAGCTGCTGTCCATTCCCGGAAAAGACGCGGAAACTTTTATTCATTCTTTCCTGGAAGGAGAGGCGGATATTCCTTCTCTTGAAAAAATTAATCAGGAATTGAGCAGTCAAGTAAAGGAACTCAACGCTATCATTCAATTGAGGGACAGCGCAAAGAAGGCCCAGACAAAAGTTCCCCTTCTTTTTAAAGACAAAGAAAACAGGCAGTCTGAATTATCAGAATTTGAAAAAGAACGAAGTGCTCTTGCCGAGCAAATAAAATATTTGGAATCATCAAACGAATCTGAAAAAGAAAAACATGAAAAAGTTTTGCGGGAATGGAAGACGGACAGCTTGTCAAATGCTTTGCGGATTCTGGAAAACCAAATTGATGAGACCACAAAAGAATTGAATACATATAGAAAAAACCGGGAAGACGCGCAAAACAATTATGCGGCCGTCATCGCGGAAAAAGAAATTTCTCTGAAACAAAAATCTGACTATCAAAAAAAGTTTCAAGAATCAAAACATCAGCTTGATAAAACAATTGAATCTTCATCTTTTCATAACGTGGAAGAACTGCAAAACGCTTTTTTATCGGGAGAAGATGAGACGCTTTTCAGAAATATTATTGATCAATGGAATCATGATGTTTCGGAAAACCGCTTCCTTCAAAACACATTACAAAAAAATATTGAGTCGTTAGAAACGCAAAAAAAAGAAAGCGGCATAAATGAAAATGAAGATGAAATTATCTGCCTTATGGATAAGCTGGACGCGGAGCAGACAGAAGCGGAACAAGCTCACGAAGAGGCGGTATCAAATCTGGCGGCTTTGGAAAAAGATGCGGAACTCTTGAAAGAAATTATGCAAAAACATGAAACGGTTTCAAAAGAAGCTCACGCGTTGAATGCTCTCTCCGATGATTTGATTGGAAAAAATCCCAAACGGATAGGTTTCGATTCATGGCTCCTGGGGCTTTATTTACAGGAAGTTGCTTCTTACGCAAGCCGCAGATTAGAAAGGATGAGCGAGTCACGCTATTCGCTGCTGCTCAATACGGAAGGTGATTCCGCCCGCGGCCGCGCTGGGCTGGACCTGGCGGTCTTTGACGCTTACACGGGAAAAACCCGGCCTTGCGCAACATTGTCGGGCGGCGAAAGTTTTATGGCTTCCATCAGCCTTGCCCTTGGCCTTGCGGATTCCATCCAGAATAGAAGCGGCGGCATCCGCCTTGACGCGGTTTTTATCGACGAAGGATTCGGCAGCCTCGACGAAGCAAGCCTCGACCGCGCGTTAGTCATCCTGGATGAACTTCGGGAACACCGCATGGTAGGCCTTATCTCCCACGTAAGTGAAATGAAGAACCGGATTCCCAGCCAAATTGAAGTTCACAAAACCGGAAGCGGTTCGAGCATCAGCATCAAAAAAGGATTTGAAGATTGATGCTTAGCGCGGCGGCTACCCATTCGCGAGTTCTCCCTTGCCGTATATTTTCCCCAAAGCCGCGGCTGTCATGTTGATAGCCGCAACAAGTATAAGAAGCACCACGCCGGACGCCGCCGCTTGTTCCGGGTAACCGTGGGATCCGAAAAAATAAATATCAAGGGCAAGGCTTGTTCCGGGTGACATAAGATTTTCCGGCATTTTGTTGACCACCATCCCGATAGTCAAAATGAGAACCGCGCTCTCGGAGAGTACGCGCCCTATTGCAAGAATCAATGAAGTGATAATTCCGCTTGCAGCGCAGGGCAGCACCACGGAAAAGATCGTCCGTACCTTTGACGCGCCAAGCGCGAAACTGCCTTCCCGTAATGAACGCGGAACGGCAAGCAGGCTTTCTTCTGTCGAACGGACGATCACGGGAAGTATCATTATCGCAAGTGTAATACCGCCGCCGATAAGCGAATATCCAAAACCAAGCGCCGCGACAAATACCAGATAGCCGAAAATGCCGTACACGATTGACGGAATCCCCGCGAGCGTTTCCGTCGCGACACGGATTATCCGAATCAAACGGCTTTTGCTTTTCGTATATTCCGTCAAAAAGATTGCGCTTCCGATTCCTATCGGCGCCGCCAATAAGACCGCAATCAGTATAAGATACAACGTTCCGGCAAGCGCGGGTTTTATCGAAGGGTATCTTCCGTAATCGCCGAAAAGCAATTGCATATCGATATGCGTTATTCCACGGATAATAATAAACATAATCACCGCGATAAGAGAAGCAAGGCTGATAACAAGCACCGTTTGTGAAAAAAATTTATACATAGAATATTTTATAATCTGCGTTTTATGTGCTTTTGTTTTCATGCCTTGTTTCCTTTTTTAAGTAATGAAAAACTAACGTTGAGTAAGAGCGTAAAGATAAACAATACAACGCCTGTCGCGACAAGCGCGGTCTGCGCGTCGCCTGAAAGTTCGGTCGCGCCCATCGCGATATTTGCCGTGAGCGTTCTCACCGATTGAAACAGACTCTTGGGCATTACAGGCGAGCCGCCGATCACCATGATGACCGCCATCGTTTCGCCTATTGCCCTTCCGATTGACAACACGACCGCGGCGAGTATTCCGCTCTTTGCCGCGGGAATCATAATGCTGAAAACGCTCTGTTCGCTCGTAGCGCCAAGCGCAAGCGCGCCTTCGTAATAATTTTTTGGAACAGCGTTAAGCGCATCCAAACTGACGCTGACAATTGTAGGAAGTATCATCACCGACAGAACAAGGCTTGAAGCAAGTATTCCGTAGCCTACGCCATTAGGCGATATATTATCCCGTAAAAACGGCACAATGACGATCATCCCGAACAGGCCGTATATGACAGACGGAATCCCCGCAAGGAGCTGTATCATCTGCCGTATCGGGGAAACAAGTTTCGCGGGACAGAACTTGTACAAGGAAACCGCCGTCAGCAATCCGGCGCTCACACCGATTATCGTTGACAACGCCGTAACAAAGACCGATGTTACAATCATCGATAAAACGCCGTAAGTTTTCGCGTTTATATTCCACGTTACTCCAAAAAAGTTAGTTACACCAATTCGGTGAATAAAGGGAATTCCTTCCGCAAAGAGAAACACGCAGATACAGCCGAGGGCGAACAGCGAAAACACAGCGCAGGACAGAAATACGTTTCGCATAACAAAGTCCCGCGCTTGTATAAAACGATATGTTTTATTCATTTATTTAATCAAGGCGTCCCATTTGGCGATTGCGCCCGATCCCGCATCCACATCATAAACGGTTTTGAGCTGAGCCATAGTGATGTTTTCAAGCGGATTCGCATTGTTGGTAATAACAGCGATACCGTCTTTACATACGGTGTAATACGTACAGGAAGGAGCTTTTTCCTGGCCAAATTCTTCGCTTATCATGCCGAAAGCCGATACGCCTTCATCGGCATTTTTGTAACCGGTACCGCTCCCGCCGCCTGAAACATTTATCTTTACATTGGGCTGGAGTTTTTCAAAAGCCGCCGCCAGTTCTATCATAAGAGGCTGGAGCGAAGTTGATCCGCTCACATCGATGCTGCCGGACAAAGAACCGTTGATGGTGTAAGCTGCCGCGCCGTCAACAACCGATACATATCCGCCGTCGGAAATAATTTTCTGCGCGTCACTTGATTTCAAAAAAGTGAAAAACGCGTTATTCACCGCGTTGTTAAGGCTTGCTTGTTTGTACAGAACCGACAAAGGCCGGGAGATTTTATACGTACCGCTTTTGATGTTCGCAACAGTCGCATCCACGCCGTCAATCTTCAGCATCTTCACATCGGAAGTTACATAGCCAAGGCTTTCATAGGCGATAGCCGCAGGATTGCTTTTCACTTCCGCAAGCACTCCCGCCGTTCCCGTCTGAATGATAACATTCGCGGGATCGGCTTTTCCTTTCAGCCCGATAATTTCCATGAACGCGGTTTTTGTACCGCTGCCGTCCTCGCGGGCTGTTACGGAAATATTTCTTGACGCGTCAAATTTTGCGCCGCCTTCTCTGTTTCCTCCGCACACGGCATTCGTTGCCGCCAGAGCAGCTATCAATGAAACCGCAATTAAAAACTTCTTCATTACTGATTCTCCTTACTATTTTTTCACGTAATCCACGATACGCATCATTAATTTACTCCGCAATTGAAATAGGAAAAATCATAAAAGCGTATAAAGCATGTAAAATGTGTGTAAAATATGCTATATTTATCTTGAGGATAATAATGAACAAAACCGGTATCTATGATGTTGCTGTAATAGGCTGCGGGGTTTCCGGGGCGAATATTGCCCGGCGTTTATCAGCGTATAAAATCCAGACGGCAGTTTTGGAGAAAGCCGCGGATGTATCTTTCGGAACTTCCAAAGCGAATTCGGGGATTGTCCACGGCGGCTTTCATCACAATAAAAAATATCTCAAAGCCCGGCTGGAGATTCAGGGAAATTTGATGTTCGACCAGTTATGCCGGGAACTTGATTTCCCTTTTAAACGATGCGGAATAATCGTCGCGGCCCTGCACGAAGATGAAATGAAATCCGTGGAACACCTGTATACGCAGGGCGTGGAAAACGGAGTGATCGGCATCGAGCTTTGTTCCGGCCCCCGAATGCGCGAACTGGAACCGAAATTGTCTCCCGATGTTGTCGGCGGTTTGTACGCACCCGGCGGCGGGATTGTCGAGCCTTATCGTTTCGTGTTTGCCTTGGTAGAATCGGCAAAGAAAAACGGCGTTCATTTTTATACCGATTACAAAGTCAGTCACGCCGATTGGGATGAAGGCCGGCGCGTATGGAAGATACAAGCCGATGACGGCCGCTTCGTAGAAGCCCGTTTCGCCGTGAATGCCGCCGGTCTGTATGCCGACGAGGTTTCCAAAATTTTCGGCGCGGAAGAGTTTACCATTAAACCAAGAAAGGGCGAATATTTCTTGATGGACAAACTTACGAAGGCGCGGCCGAAAAGGGTGATCTTTCCGGTGCCGACAGCGGTCTCGAAAGGAATGCTCGTAATTCCTACGGTAGAAGGAACGGTTCTCGTCGGCCCCACCGCCGATTCTACGGAAGATAAAAGCGATGTTTCCACAACCACGTTCCGGCTGGAACAAATCCTCGATTCAGGGAAACACATGGTTCCGTCTTTGAGCCGGAATGATGTCATTACCAGCTTTGCGGGACTGCGGCCGGTTTTAGAAGAAGATTTTTACATCGATGTTTCCAAAAAGGCCCCCGCTCTTCTGCAGGCCGCCGGCATTCAATCGCCAGGACTTACCGCATCTCCCGCCATCGGCGAATACGTCAAGGACCTTTTAAAAACGATGGGGCTTGATCTCACAGAAAAACCCGACTGGAATCCTTGCCTCGGCAAACATGTCCGTTCCAGGGAATTGTCTCCCTCGGCATGGGATGAAAAGATCGCGGAAAATCCCCAATGGGGAAATTTGATTTGCCGGTGTGAAAATGTAACCGAAGCGGAAATTGTTGAAGCGGTCCGGCAGGGGCATCATACGCTGGACGGCGTGAAGTTTTTTACGCGCGCTCAAATGGGCCGTTGTCAAGGCGGGTTCTGCACGTATAAGATCATCAATATTATCATGCGCGAAACCGGATTATCTTACGATGAAATCACAAAACATGGCGGAGCAAGCCGGGTACTGGAGGCGGAACTGTGAAAGAACTCAATTATGATATAGCCGTCATCGGCGGAGGCGCTGCCGGAATGTCGGCGGCTTTGGAAGCCGCTTCCGCCGGATTTTCCGCCGCCGTCATTGAACGGGAAGATGAACTGGGCGGAATTCTCATGCAGTGCATCCATAACGGATTCGGCCTTCACGAATTCGGCGAAGAATTGACCGGCCCGGAATTTGCCGGACGCTTGGCCGATAACATAATCGATTCAAATATCGATGTGTATTTAGGAACGACGGTAACTTCTCTGCAAGAAGAAGAATCTTCCGGCACAGGCGCGGCGCGGAAACGCAAAGTGTTGTTCTGCGTATCTTCTCAGCGGGGCGTTTTAAAGATCACAGCCGGAGCGGTAATTCTTTCCATGGGCTGCCGTGAGCGGAACCGCGGAAATGTGCGGATTCCCGGTTCGAGGCCTGCGGGAGTGTATACCGCGGGGCTTGCCCAGCGTCTGGTTAACATCGAAGGCTACATTCCCGGCAAGGAAGTTGTCGTGATCGGTTCCGGCGACATCGGGCTCATTATGGCGCGGCGCATGAGCTGGATCGGGTGCAAGGTAAAAGCCGTCGTTGAAATTATGCCCTATCCTTCGGGATTGACGCGGAACATTGTTCAGTGCCTGCGTGATTTTGATATTCCGCTTTATCTGTCATCGCACACAACAAACATTTTCGGCAGCAACCGGGTTGAGGGAATTGAAGTTACACCCATGGAAAAAGGCGTTCTCGTTCCTGATAAAGCGTTCCGCATCGACTGCGACACCGTACTGCTTTCCGTAGGGCTCATTCCCGAAAATGAATTATCCAAGGACGCAGGCGTCGCATTGCATGACGCGACCAACGGCCCCATCGTTGATTCCGCTTTGATGACCAATGTTGACGGAGTGTTCGCCTGCGGGAACGTGCTGCATGTTCACGACTTGGCGGATTGGGTTGTGGAGGAATCCCGCCGCGCCGGCCGTTATGCCGCGGAATATTTAAAAGGTACCGCGCCGTCAAACCAAATCAAAGTGAAGGCAGGATCGAATGTGCGCTATGTAAATCCCGGAAAGCTGAATCTGCAAAGGGACAACAAAGTGTATCTTCGTTCGCTCATCGTTAAGAATGACGCGGTTCTGGAATTCAAGGTTGATAATCGATTGATCAAATCAATTAAGAAAAATCACGTTCAGCCTTCGGAAATGATCAATCTGACCATCGGCCCCAAAGAACTGGAAGGATGTAATCCTGAATCGGTTATGGAATTTTCTATTTTGTAAGAAGGAGGATGCGGAATGCGTTCTTTAACTTGTATCGTGTGTCCTATCGGCTGTTCACTCTCTGTTGATGAAGACGCCAACGGCGGATTGATTGTTTCCGGCAACAAATGTCAGCGGGGATCAGCTTATGCCGAGGAAGAAATAAAAGCTCCCAAGCGGATTGTAACGGCAACCTGCAAAGTTTCTCAAAGCAAAGATGACGGGCCTTATTCCGAAACGCGGAACACACCGAATCGGCGGATTCCGGTTAAATCAACATCGCCTTGTCCAAAAGAAAAGATAGACGGTCTTTTAAAAGATATTTATAATACCGTCGTTACACTTCCGGTGAAAACCGGCGATATAATTATTTCCGATTGGAAGGGAAGCGGCATCGACATTGCGGTTACCCGTACTATGGAGTGAAGGAATCATATATGAAGCAGAACGATAAAGAAAAAAAAGAAGCGGCAGAGTTTTGGAAAAACTATGAGGAAATCCACGGCGAAAAAGTTCTTGCTTTTAATTTGGGTCTGTACCTGAAAGGCTGCGCGGACATAGCGGATTCCCTTTGGGGACTTTTGATTGCCACCGAAGGCGGTTTCCGCTTTCATCACTTCCCCCAGGAGAGTTGGATTTCCGCGCTTTCAAGGGTAACATCAGGCGGCGGGAAAGGTCCCAAAGAAGTAACTCTTTTCATCCCCGCGGAAAAAATAATCTCCGTTGAGTGCCGTATCGAAAGAAACTGGCTGAAAAAAATCTTTACCGCCGGCCGGCCGCTCTTTGTGTTAAGATACTGCCACGAAGACGGCCGCGAATACGAACTCTTCGCCGAAACCGACAATAAAAGCATCGAAATTGTTGAAGCGCTGAGGAAAATTGTTGAAGAGACTGGCGGGAAGAAACCTGACATACAAATAGAATAATTTAAACAATTCTGTGATTTAACGATTGACTTTTCACTTATTGAGACTTACACTTGCATATATGAATCTCAAGACTGCACTTACCCAAGACACAATTAGTCTTCATTTAAAGGGAACCACAAAAGAAGAAATTATCAACGAGCTGCTCGACATTCTGGTAAAAGCCAATAAAGTCCAGGATCGACCCGCGGCTCTGGCTGCAATCATGGACCGGGAACAGAAAATGTCCACCGGAATGAAGCACGGAATTGCTATTCCTCATGGAAAAAGCAACACTTTGCAAAATCTTGTTGCCTGTATCGGTATTTCAGATAATCCAGTGGATTTTGATGCCCTGGACCATGAACCGTGCCGTATTTTTATCATGACGCTTTCTCCGCTAGAAAAAACCGGTCCACATCTTCAGTTTCTGGCTGAAGTAAGCCTTCTTTTTAAAAGCTCCGAAAAACGCAATGAACTTCTTAACGCAAAAAGCGCGGAAGAAGTTTTTAAAGTGCTTTCAGAATAAGGACGATGGTAAGCAGATAATTTAGCTGACTCTTTTGAACGTGTTTCGGGATTTTAGTTTTTGAGACATCAGGCCGGGACAACCGGTAACAGGAGAGAAATCACATGCACGTTGAAAAGAATTATATCAAAGATGATCTGGGAAGAACCCTTATGCTCCGGGGATGTAACTTGGGGGGAAGTTCAAAACTGCCTTTTGCTCCCAACGGAGCTTCTTGGGACAAAGATTCTCTCCAAAATCCGAAAACAGTGTCCTTTACAGGGCGTCCTTTTCCGCTTGAAGAAGCCGAATCTCATTTCAAGCGCCTTGCGGGATGGGGCTTCACCTTCCTCCGTTTTAACATCACCTGGGAAGCCCTGGAACATGAAGGACCGGGCATCTACGATGAAGAATATCTCGCGTATCTCCGGAAAGTGCTGAATATCGCCTATGAGCAGGGCATTTCCGTGTTTATCGACCCCCACCAGGATGTTTGGAGCCGCTGGACCGGCGGTGACGGAGCGCCTGCCTGGACCATGGAAAAGCTGGGCATAAATATCGACGCGCTTGATGATACGGGAGCCGCTTTTACTCATCAGCGTCATACGGATTCCTATCCCGCAATGATTTGGCCTTCAAACTACAGCAAATACGGCGCCGCGGCGATGTTTACGCTTTTCTTTGGAGGGAACATCTACGCGCCGGAGACCTTTGTTGACGGAATGCCGGTGCAGGATTGGCTTCAAGGCTGTTACATCGACGCGATGAGGCATTGTTACAGGCGCCTGAAAAACTGCAAAGCGATAGCGGGCTGGGGAACCATGAACGAACCCCATCCGGGATATATCGGCTGTCAAAATCTGGCAAATCTCGAAGAGTATGTTGTCGCGTCAGGTCCCATGCCCAGTCCTTTTGAAGCAATGGCCGCCGCCTCCGGGTTTTCGGTAAAAGTTCCCATCTACTCTATGATCAGTTTGTCGGGGCCGAAAATTAAAGGCTATACAACGATCAACCCGGAAAAACACACAATCTTCCGGGACGGCTATGAATGCCCCTTTAAGAAAGCCGGCGTTTGGACCGATGAAGGCGGCGTTCCGAAACTGCTTAAACCTGATCATTTTAGTAAACTAAACGGAAAGCCCATCCGTTTTGTAGATGATTTCCTGAATCCCTTCATGCGCCGGTTTATTGACCGGATGAAGGCTGCCGATGAAAAATGCGTCTTTTTTATCGAAGGCGTTCCTAATGATGATAATCCCCGCTGGGACGCGGAAGACAAAACTCCGGTCGTGAACGCCTTCCATTGGTATGACGGCGTTACGCTTTATACAAAATTCTTTACGCCTCATTTTTCCATCCAATCTGATACGGCAAAAATCTCTCTGGGAAAGAAACATGTCTTAAAGAGCTTTTCCGGTCAATTAAAAAGTATGATTGACTGGACCAAAAACAACATGGGAAACATGCCCTGTCTGTTAGGCGAGTTCGGGCTGCCTTTTGATCTTAACAAAAAAAAGGCTTTCAAAACCGGCGATTACCGGAAACACGAAGAAGCCCTTTCCATGTATTACGATGCCGTCGATGAGAACTTGCTGCATTCTACGATTTGGAACTACACGGCGGATAATTCCCATGAACACGGCGATCATTGGAATGATGAAGATCTATCGATTTATCATAACGGAGAAGGCAGGGCAAAAGCCGGCTGGCTCCGCCCCTACCCTATGGCAACAGCCGGAACACCCATACAGTTTTCATGGAACCGAAAAAAGCGCATCTTCACATATCAATTCCAGGCGGATCCCGCGATTCCCCATGAGACGGAAATTTACATGCCCGCCGAATATATCGGGGTATCCCCTCAAATAATGATAAAAGATTCGGAGGGAAAATCCATCGATTCCGTTCAGGCTGATTATCAAGCTGAAAAACAGCGGCTCTTTCTTCATTGCGGCGAATATTCGGGAACCGTTGTGCTTACTGTTGCCGGAAACTCACGGATAAGTGCTTAAAAAACCGGCCCAGGCAAGAGCGAGAGAATCAACGGGAATCAAAACTATTGGGTCGGGTTCTTCTTCGGCAGCGGCAAGCGCGGCGGCTTCCGCCTCTTCCTCGGCGATCCAAATACTCATTTCCGCAAGAAATAGTTCCTCGATTTTTTGACTGGCGTTCAAGATTCTGGAAACATAATCCAGGGTTTTCTTGGGGGTTTCACCGTTCCTTACCCGGTTCAAACCGGCATTGTACATCGCAAGCCCCGCAACATCCGACTTCGCGTAATCCAAACACCAGCGGAGATGAGCCAAAGCATAGCGCGTATTGGTCGCCGGATCAAAAAAATCCGCTTCTTTTAAGTTGGGGAAAGAACTTGAATTAAGCTGAAAAAGCCCGCGGTCTATCGAATTGTTCAAATTTCTATTGACCGCTTTCTGATTAAAACGGCTTTCTTCCCAGCTCAAAGCAAGAGCCAAAGCAGGATTGATATTCCGTTCCTCCGCCTCTTTCAAAACAAGTTCCGCAAGTTCGTTTGAATATATGATAGCTCCAAAAAACTCGATAACTTTTTCCCGAAACAGAACATTCCGGTACGCTTCCAGCATACTGTTGGGCTGTTCTTCCGCGTTAAAAACCAAGGACCTGTACTGTGCCGATTGTAACGCAAAAGCGGTATCGGCTTCATCATTTTTTACTTCTGTATCAAAAACTGATGTTTCAATATTTTCCGGTTCTGGATTGGAACATGCCGTAAAAACTATCACAAGTACCAAAACAATTTCAAATAACCAAAAACCTTTTTTCATTCTATCTTCATAATATAGAATCGGGGAAGAATAAGCAATAATCTCGAAAAAAATTTATCGCGCAATGATCATCCGCAGAGGGCATCCTTTATTCGATAATAACATAATCGGTAATATAAAGAACATCGATAAACCCAAGCCGGAGCCCGGCATTGTAACGTGCAAGAAGTTCCCTTTGAAGCTCCGCGTCTGTTTTAAGGCGGAGTTCATCGGCTGTCAAAGCCTCAAAATAGCCGCTTGTTTCGCTTCTGAATTGAGCAACTTTTGACGCCAGTTCTTCACTGAAACTTATATCATGAGGATTGTAAGGAAAAGCAACGGTGATCATCACCGCCGCGGACTTGGGCTCCGCGCTTTTTGTCCGGATTCTGCCGATACCTGTAAAGATTCCTTTACCGGTAAAAATCCCGCTGTCCGATTCCGCGTCTGCCTGCGGCTCCGAACTGTACCCGGACCGTGTTTCTTCCGGCTTAAAAAAGAGAGCGAAGACCGTTCCCGCGAGAATAATCAGGAGTATTACGATGAGGATGCCCGCCAATATCCTTTGCATAATGATTAAACCCAAAGAAGGCTTATCCGCCGTGTGTTTCATTATGTTTTATTTTACCAAGGCGGAGCGGCAAAGACAATAGACTTCCTCGGAAACTCGGTTAGTTACCTCGGAAGTCTTTGCATTTGCTTTCGTTTTGTTCCAAAACGCTGCGCAAAATGCGGTTTTGCATGGAAGTTCCTCGAAAACTGAAGTTTCCAAGGAACTCTTATATCTCCTCTGATGAGTTGGCAATATGAGATTTATTCTTTATCATATCTTTTATGATGAAGATAAAGACTTGTATCACATTATACATATTCATTTTTTTTACCGGATTGATACTGTCCTGCAAAAGCACAGAACATTTGTTGGAAGAAATAGAACCTGAGCCGCTGCCGGCTCCTCTATCAATGCTGACTTTTGAAAACGTTGAAGCTGAAACGCCGGAAATACTGCATCTCAATTTCTGCCTTGATCTTCACAATACGGCGCTGCATGACGCGGAATTGTTGTTTCAACATCCAACGTTGATGATAAACGGATTTCCCGCGGATGAAACATTGTTTTCAATTGAACTTCCGGAAGATGAAACATTGACAAAGCAAGAACGCAGAAACATCCCGCTCCGCCTTAGTTTCCGCGCATCAGAATACGAAAAAAGGCATCAACAAGATTTTGACGAATACGGACTTGTTCTCACCGTTCCCGTGCAATATGTTTTTGCCGATGCCGCGGTGAGCACTTTCCCAAGCGCGGAAGCTCTTTTTCCCAGAGTGAGAAAACCGGATTTCATTATCACGACGATTAAGATTATGCAGGCCGAGCTTATCAATACAAGGCTCAAGGTTTCTCTTCAAATTGATAACCCCAACCATTTTCCGGTCGAACTCACATCGTTCAATTATGAGCTGTATGGAGACGGACGTTTCTGGTCGGAGGGCGAAGAAAAAAACATCCTGAAAATTCCCGCAAAAGAATCCGCCGGAATCGATGTATTCTTAACGATGAATTTCACCAACATGCGGCGTAACGTGCTGAATCAGGTCATCGCTATGACCGAAGTCCGCTACCGCTTTAAAGGGAACGCCGATGTTGAAACAGGAACAGAACATCTTCCCAGGTTCACTATGGATTTTGAACAGGAAGGTTATTCGGAAGTACTGCGATAATTACTGTATCTACGAACACGAGGAAAGGCTTCCCATGCGGGGAAGCCTTAAGGGTTACGCAAGGAACGTAATATCCTTTTTTGTAACCATCGTGAAAATATCTACGATCCAGCCGATGCCGAAAATTCCGCCGGTGATAAACCAGATGATAGCGATGAGAGGTTTCCCTCTGAGGAAACGGTTGATGCCCTGCCATACAGGGTCGGCAAAAACAGTAAGGATAAGATTAACCGTCCAGTCCATTGAATCAATTTGTGTACCTGCCATACGCTGCTCCTTGTCAATATGAATAAAACATTTTGAATAAACATTTCATTCATTCTCTATTGATTTCGGCCGATCTGTCAAGTAACCTTCACCTTACTTCCGCTTAATTCCCAGAATTGTCAAGTCGTCATACTGTTCATCTTCTTTCAATTGAGTGTAATAAATATAGTTTTCACTATCCAGATATTCCCTGGTCGATGAACAATAGATACGGTATTGGCGAAAATGTTCCTTGAGGAAGGCATCGACTTTTTTGTCAACCAATACCCGCTGATCTTCTCCGGCATTGGGATCCTTATACGCGCGGAACATTTTTTCTACGGAGACCATCGCCATGATACATTCTTCCACGGTACCTTCACAATTGCTGAAATCAAACTGGAGCGTCTGTTCGCCTTCCGGGTTATGATATTTGTAAAGGTTGTACACTTCCTTATTCATAACCGCGTTGATTATTCCCTCGACCCGTTCCGGCCCCATCTCTTCATCACCCTGGCCCACCGAATGGGTCGCGTGAGGCGTATCTACAGGAGCGCCGCCTTCTTCGCAGAGGATTTCCTTAAACTGAGCGCTGCGGAATTTCCGTTTGGCTTCTTCAATACCATCGGTGTAGAGAAAGAGAATATCGCCTTTATCAATGGTAAGCGTTTGAACCGTGTACCCGCCCTTGCTTTCTACCATAAAGTTAGGAAGAACACCTGTTGCTGGCGTCTCAGGAAGCGTGATAGTTTTCATCTTCTTTTCCGATACATCATACATGTGTACGATATTATCACCAGCGTTGCAGAAACGAAGGGTCCCTGTTTCTGAATCGAAAAGACAAAGCGTAAACGCGGCAAAGCGGCCCTTGAACGCGAGAGTTTCGATAAAGTCATTTATCTGGTAAACCACATCCTGAATCTGCATACCTTTCGCGGTGGGTTTCCAGTTCTTGAAATAATTAAGGAACATCGTTGCGACTTGAATCATGATAAGCGCGGCGGGAATTCCTTTGCCCGCGACATCACATTTGATTACGGCATAGTAGCGTCCGTCCAAATCTTCATAATCAAAATAATCGCCCGATACGCCTTTCGCTCCTTCATAATAACCGAAGAAATGAGCATATTTGGAATCTTTGGCTCCGCTGGAAAGTTTGTTACCTTCTCTGTCAATTTCCAAAGGAATAAACTTTTTCTGAACTTCCTTACCGATGGTCAAATCCTGTGCGGTCTGCGCCGCTTTGACAAGACCGTGAGTCATATCATTTATCGTTCTTCCAAGAACCGCAATCTCATCCCTGGTTTTGATGTCTACATTAAGTCCGCTCAGTTTCGCCTTATCCTCGGTGTCGCGGATAACCTCGACGTGAGCAACCAGGGTTTTAAGCGGGCGAATAATAAACGCGGACATTATGAGCGCTCCCAAAATTCCAATGCCGACAGCGGAAAGCGCGACATACAAAATGACACGGATAAGTTCCTGCTGGCCCTGAGCAATCTGATCGGCAATAGAATCGATGGATACGTCCAGGCGGATGAGGCCCCGGAAAAAGACATCTTCCGTTCCCTGGCGGTACATGACCGGCTTAAAGAAAAGGTAATTCCGCGATGTATTATCCGACAATCGTTCCCTGGAAAATTCCGGCTCCGATCCAATCTCGCTGCCGATAATGTTCAGTTCTTCCGTCACCTGGTTTTCCAGATTCCGGAGAGCCGTTTGGATTTCATTAAAGCGGTTGTCGGCTTCCTCGCCGGTACTGAGCGCAAGCGACCGGGCTTCGTTGGAGAGAACAACGATACTTTCTGTGAAAGCCCCAACATGTTCTACGGCCCGGCTGTTCAATTCTTCGGCAATCCCCGGCAGACGGGGAGTAAGATTATCGCTCAGCCGGGAAACGCCGTACTGAAGACTGTCGGTATTGATCTTGGAAAGAATGCCCGGATCATTGCTTGCCCAAACATAATCATTATAGACGCTTGATTCCGACCCAAAGCCGGTGATTGTTACATACTCCGCTTCTGGAATTGCGGCTGTTTGATCCGGAAGGAAGCCAAGCTCCAAAAGATTTTGCGCGGGCAGATACACTCTCGCGCTGGAAGCAAGCCCTTCAAGAAGAACCTTGGAACGGTCCCACAAACCGGTAAGCAGTGTCTCTTCCTGGGTTTGCGTCATCGATATATACAAGGGCGTCGAAACGATCCCTACTACAAGTGTAACAAGAATTATCGTGAACGACGCAAGTTTCAGGCGGAGGCCCGCTCCGCGGCGCTTGATCTTCTTCATGCTTTTTTTCTTTTCTGACGGCATAAGATCTCCTGTAATAAGAGCGGCGGCTTCTAACCGGATAACAGCCGCTTCGCTGACAACATTTCCAATTCCCCTGGCCGAAACAACGAGGCCGATGCACGCGAACACCATGATTTCGGCAGCAATGAACAGAGGAGTATCAATAACAAATTTTTTGGCAGGCCGTATGGACCAGGAAGGCCGCCATTCTTCCGAGAAGTCTCCAAATTTAACGGTTCCCATTTCATCTACCGTTACAATGGGAGAAGTCATCGTGAGGCCCCGCAAAGGATGTTCCACGCCAAGCCGGTATACTCCCTGATCAATATCTTCAACCCTGATTCCGCTGATTTCCCTGTCCGAAAGCACACTGAAATCTCCGCGGTCAAGGAAAAATTCCCTGTCATAGGGAAGCCGGCCATCCAAATCCAGAAATACCCTGCTGATATTGCCGCCTTCGGAAAATCCGCGGCCGATTATATCCAGATGAACGGCGCCGTGCTCATCCTGTTCGGAATTAACGTATGTAACATAAGTGTAATGAATATACTTGTTGGTTCTGAAATACAAATTTGACGCGGCGCCGATGTTTCCGGCTTCATCAATGGCGGCCACAGAAAATCTCCAAACCCCGTTATCCCGATTGGTATACGATACATTGGTTCTGCTTCCCATAACCCGGGGACTAAGGCTTGCTCCCGAAACCGAAACTGTTTCCATTGCGAGAGAAAAATCTTCGGCATTCATTCCGGCATACGGAACCAGCGAACCTTGATATTGCAGGCTCCATGTATAGCCGGATACATCTTGTGCCAAAGACTGATCCCATTGCATGGTAAAAGTGTTTGACGCAAGGTATCCGTCCCCATCCAATTCAGGCGGAACGATAACAAGCGCGGGAGGAGGAGTAGTATCCCGGACAAATTCTATACGGGAAGGCTCCGACCAGTTTCCGGCAAAGTCGCGCGCAATAATACAAAAATACCAGGAACCGTCGCTGGGAGCCGTCTCATCAACCCTGTTCGATGTTCCTACATACAGACTGATATTCTTTTCCGGAACAGCATAGGGCGATGATGACCAAAGAGTTGAATATCCTATAATGCCCGATGAATCGTAGGGCTGCTGCCAGGAAATCCGGACCGTATCGCCCTGGCTGGGCCTGCCCGCCTGAAAATTCATCGGAACCAGTACCGGGCTGTTCACGGTTCTGTCAGGAAAAAGGGCGGTAATTCTGTTCCGGTTATTCTGGCTTGACTGCCAGAACAAATACAGGGATCCTCCGTTCACAACCGGACGCACAAACGACGCCGCTCCTACAGCCCCGGACATATCAGTATTTTGCCAATCGACGCCGGTGTACTGGGCTAAAAACACCCGGTTATACCCGTAACGGTTATCAAACCATACTACGGCAGCCGCACCCTGATACTCAAAGGCAATAGGATTATTGCAGTACGCCCCCTGCGTGGATAAACGCTGAGGATTCCCCTGAATGATGCCGTCAGCGTTGAGATACACGCCGTAAATCAAAGGATTCCCCGTAGTGTAACGCCGCTCCCAAACCAAAAAAAGCTGTCCCTGCTGCACGGAAAGATGAGGACGCTGATTGTCAAAACGCCCCGGATCCGCTGTTGTATTCATGTAAGGATCAAAAAAACTCGTTATCCTTCTGGGCGTTTCCCAGGTACGTCCCCCGTCACGGCTGGAAGTAAGATACAGCTGGAACGTGAAGTTTTCATCTCCGGCAAAAGATTGAAAAACCACATAATCCCTTCCGTTATACACAACATGATCCGGAAGAAAATTCAAGCTCATATCTACATTTTTGACAAAAGGAACGAATTCCTCCCAGACAAGTCCGTCATTGGAACGGGAAAAAGCCAAAGACAACGCGTCAGATGTTCCGTGAGTTGTAAATAACAGATAACCGCCGTCCGCCCTGGCGAATATCTTCGGCGCCAAGGTACTCCCCAAATCTCCTTGAATGCGGAGAGCGGTAAAACCATTTCCGCCGGTATCCGACCTCAGGATTTCAATGTAGCCGCTTGTTGCCGCCGCGGCGATAAATATCCGGCCTCTGCTGTCAACAGCGGCGCTCAATATAGAAGGTTCGGGGCCGGAAAATTGATAAGGACCTCCAATGAAGCGTTCCACGACCCAATCGTTTTGACCTCTTTTTACCGCCGCGGAAACCCGGATTCGACCGCTGACAATGCCGTCCCTGCCGGTACCGGTAATTTCAGTTTCCTGCCAGGCCACCACGGAAATATCATTATGGGAAGCAGAAACAGGAAAAGAACCCGTTCCAGGAGAAAAGGCAACAGGATCCTCCCAAAAAAAATCGGCCTGGCCAAAAAGAAGATGTATAGGACATAACAGAATGAGGAACATGAAAACATAGCGTAGAACGCCGAACCTTCCCATCATAAGAAAGCCTCAATCCGCTCTTTAAGCTGAATAAGTTCCGAAGAATTTCTGTTCCGCGGATTCAGGAGCAGTTCATCAACAATCCGCTGGGCTACAAGCCTGTTGCCAAGCTGGAATTCCCGTACCGCCGTATCATATTTTTCTTTATCCGCGCTGACCATAATCGTAGAAGTTCCGCCCATAAGCATGTTTACCCTGTCAATAAGCTGAGCTGTTGTATTGTTGTCGGGATTAAGCCGGATTGATTCATTCAGCATATCCAAAGCCGCCGGAAACTGAGACCGCACATTGCTGTCAATAAGAGCCCGTGCGGAACCATTCAGTTGATTGGACCGGGCAATTTCCGCGGCGCTGGGAGGCGGAATAATTTCCCCAAAATGAACGCCTGCCTGGTATAACAAGTCTCTCATCCCCGGAAAATTAGGATTGATTACCGACAAATTCTTTAGCGTCGCGTAAGCCTCAATCGAGTTTTCCCGCATCACCGACTGAAAGGCGGCGTCAACCAGGCCTCGGAACCTTTGATTAAAGCCCGGATCGATTAACTGATCAATACGCAGACCAAGAATCCCCGCTTCTTCGTTTAGAGGGAACACGAGGCGCACTTCCTGGAGCTTTGCCCGGGCTTCGTTAAGACGCGCGGTTCCGTCAGTCCTCCGGTTTTGATTAAATAAAGCGCTTCCGGTTTCATAGGCAAGATAAGCGTCCCGCAAAAGCTGGCTCATCTCCGAATACAAAGGAGCCGTGGAAGGAATAATGGTTCCGGAACGAAGCGACAACGCGTTTCTGATAATGCCCTGCCAGTATAAAATCTCCTCACTGGGTTCCGAATTTGTCCGGAGGTACAGGGTTTTTGCCTCGGATAAAGCGTCATCGGCGCTTTCAAAGTTCTGACGGTAAAAATTCGTTCTCGCCCTGTCCACCTGCTGCCGGACCTGAGTCAGGATTATCGCGTTTTCCCGCCGGTTGATTTCATCATAATAACCGATCAATTGATTATCACGCAGCGCCCTAAGCGGTTCGGATTCCTGTATCCTTAAAGACGCGTCATATTGATCCGAAGCTCTTCGTAATTGATTACGGGCAGTTTCAAAGTTATTTTGATTCATCGCGGCGAGCGCCTGCTGAACGAGCCGGTCTCCGTCCAGCTTGATACTATTAGCCTGATTTGCCAAAGTCTGTGCCTGTACGGATACCCGCTGGGCGGAATCGCGCAGGAATTCAAGGTCCGACAGAATGCTGCCCGCCTCCGATTGCAAAGACGCGATTTCCTGAGAACGGCTTATATCCGGAGCTTCTTCGGAATATTGCAGGATAAGATCATTTCCGCTCTGGATATCTCCCACAATAACCTGGGACATTCTTGTAAGGATACTGTTTGCTTCCGCCGGATATCTGGCTAAAGACTCAAAACCCTGTATTTCCCTGCTGACACCCGCAATCAGCCCGTTTGCTTCATCGAATTCGGATCGCCTTTGAATGCGCCTTTTATCCAATTCGCCGTTGGCAATAGTATAACGGCGCTGCACGGAAGCTCTCTGCTGATTAAAAATCGAATTGAGCAAAGAACTGTAATAGGAACGCCCTTCATTGAGGTATGTATTATAATTAAAATCCGCGCCGGTTTCATTTCTGACGGCGTTCAGCTCATTTCCGGTTTCTTCCAACGCGGAAAGACTGCCGTTGATTTCCTGCTCAAAACTGTCAAACCGGGCAAGAATACCTTCTTCCTGAGAAATCGCGTCCGCTGCCGCCAAAAGCCCGTCTTGCCACATCAACACAGAACGAAATTCCTGTCCCTGCATAGTTCTAAAAACGGCAGAACTGTTTTGAGCCGCCACAATATGCGGCACAGACTTCGATAAGGCATAAAATTGATAATACTCCGAAAGATGATTCCGTTCTACGGCTTCCCCATCAACCACAATAAAAGAAGGCACCGCAAGACCTTCCTTCCGGTTTTCCCAAAGAATAGTCCCTAAAATCATGGCATTAAACGCCATTACGCCGTTAAATTCCTGTTCCGAACGGGCAAAGAAGCTTTGCCTGCCCAAACCAAGAGCATCCCGGTAGCGGTTATTAACAATGATAACCAAAGACAATAAAACACTATCCCGCGCCCTTTTCCAAAGATTATCCATAACTCCCAGCATACCTTCCTGAAAGCTTTGCTCAGGCCGGCCTTCAATCAAACGCAGAAGAAACGGCAGATACGACGCGTCCCCGCTGGAAGGATCAATCTGCCGTAAAAGCGTTGACTGATTTTGAAGAGAAGAACCCGCACCGGCAAGCGTATTCCGGGTAGTCATTAATGCGTTAAGAGCGGTTTCAATAGTGCTGTATGCTCTGGAAAGATTATTGAAACCCGAAAAATCGAAAGTCTGTCCGGCAGTATGTTCAAATTCCGCGAGAGCGCTAAGTACCTGCCTTTGAACAGCGTTAAACTCCGTGATACTCTGATGTATTGTCTGTACATCCGCTTCCACTTCGGAATACACCAAATTTCCGTAGCGCTTAGCGTAAAATTCTTCCCGGTATAGGTTTGTTCCGGAAAGATACCTTGACATTGCCGCCGTATATTCCTGCCGGTCCAGATAATTTCTGCCGTCATCAAAAATAGCATCCAATAAAGCCTTGTTAACCGTAAAAAGAGCTAATGATCTTGTCTTTCGGATAAACTCACCCACAACCCGATTCGGTTCAGGCTCAATATTTTCAATTTGGCGGGTTAACGTAAGGATTAATTCCGAATTAGAGGGATCGTCCCGCAGAACAGCCAAGAGCCTTTCCGTAAGAACATTGTATTCGTCGCGGGCTCTCACAATTCTCTGGAGCCGTGTTTGAACCTTATCAAATTCTTCAGGATGCTGTTTTCCGTATTCGGTCAGAACATTAATAGCCGCGTCATACATTTTTTCCGCGATAAGCTGATCGGCCCTGGACAGAGAAATTTCTTCCGCTTGAGCAAATGCCCCGGAAACAGCGATAAAACTAAGAGTCAGTCCAATCGCCAATATACGCCAAAGGCTCCTACGGTGCCCTTTTGTATGGTCCTTTCGCAACATTCTCTGATTCGACGCCCCGCCTTAATACAGTATCGGAATTTAGCATTTTTCGCTATACACAAAATAATACGTTATGGAAAAAAAAAACTTTCCGATGTATAATATACAGCAGATGAACCAGAAAGGGATATTTTTTATTATAATTATTTCTCTTCTTTTTTTTTCTCGTCTCCCCGTGAGAGCCGCGGATTTTAATGAAAATGGGTACGGTTCTATCACGGATTTTCTTTTGGATCTGTACGGTATTGATGATAATGCGGGATTAACGGCTTTCCCGGTGCTGAATGTCCCTATGGGAGGAAAATCCGAAGCGATGGGAACGGCCTTCAGCGCCGTGGTGGACGATATTTCCTTTATCGCGTGGAATCCCGCGGGATCTTCCATGATGCCGAAGACCGAATTAGGCTTTTTTCACAATAACTGGATAGCAGACACAAATGTTGAAGAAATCGTTTACACTTCCCGCTATAAGGATTTAGGCTTTGCCGCGTCCGGGAAATGGCTTTATGTACCGTTTACCGAATACAACCTGTTCGGAGACCGGGTTTCCAAAGGATATTATTCCGAAGCCGTGGCGACCTTGAATGTTTCTTATAACTTTTTTTCGGGTTATTATTTTGGCGGCGTTTCCCTGGGATTAAATCTGAAAGGGGCCTTCCGCTTTGTGCCGGATTTTGCCGACAAAGAAACCGATAAAATCATTGAAGGATCGGGGCGTTCCCAGTCCGCGGCGGCCGTTATGGCTGATTTCGGAGCTTTAACCCGCTTTAACCTGTTTAAATTCTACAATTCCAGAGAAAAAAACACTTCCGTCAGTGCCGTAATCCGGAACGCGGGTTTTCCCGTAAAAGGCGATCCCCTTCCTACCGTTATTACCGCGGGATTGGCCTATAAACCTTTTCGGCCCATTCAAATGGCTTTTGATTTTTCCTTCCCGCTGAACTTAGCCGATCCCGGTTTATCGGAAAAATTTTATTGGTCGTTTGGTTTATCCGCCGCGGTTACCAATTTTCTTTCCCTGAGGGCCGGCCTGCTTTCAAAAACCGGAAACACACGCATAACAGTAGGCACGGAAATCACGCTGAAAAGCATCATCCTCGATGTAAACTATTCCCTAGACCTTTTAACCCAGTTAGAACCGCTCAACCGGATAAGTTTAGGCGTCCGGCTTAATTTCGGCGATCAAGGACGTCAAGCCGTGTCGGATCAAGCCGATGAATTATATTTTAAGGGGCTGGATGCCTATTCCTTAGGCAATTACGCGGAAGCTCAGTATTTTTGGGAAGAAACACTGAAAATACAGCCGAAATTTGAACCCGCCAAAGAAGGATTAGCGCTTATAGCCAGATCGCAGGACTTAGAGTCGCAAATCCGCGACTTTATGGAGTTCTAGGGCAGCGCTGATTGGAATACAATTGTGGTTCATATCCCGAGACAAGCCCTCGGAAACGAGACTCTATTCAGCACCTCAGAACCGTGAATCTCTAAGGTAACACTGATTTATGCATCGAGCATAAATCAGTGTTTACTTTATGAAACTGTCATTTTGCAGTAATTCGTTGTATTATAAGAATTACGAAAAATGACTTGGGCAACGATGAGTAATGTCATCGAGACTTAATCAGCGCTGCCCTAAATACTCTTTCTTTCAGAATAAATCCGTTGTCTAATTTCATCCACGGAAAGCCCTTGGCCTAATAGATCAAGAAAATAGGTATCCCGTTCTTCACGGCCTTTTTCTATACCTTCTGCTCGCCCTTTTTCTATACCTTCTACTCTGCCTTCAAAACGGCCTTTTTCCATCCCGAGCTCTATACCATCTTCCCTGCCTTCTTTGCGTGCGTAAGCAATTGCGTCTTCCATGTTCCATTCTTCCAACAGCATAATAAAAATCTTTACTTTTTATAAATCTTATATAATAATAAATGAAAATATTGAGATAGTCAATATTAAGAAAGAAGGAATGATATGTTAGGAATATATTGTAGGACAAGTAAAGAGGCAGATTTTGAAAAATCAACAATCATTCAACAACGGACAATAGGAATTGCGTTTGCAGAGAAACACAAGTTTGAATATGAATTATATGAAGATGAAGGTGTATCTGGATTTAAAATATCTGATGATGAACAAGACCCTTTTAATAATAGACCGGCATTTACAAACTTGATTAGTGATATTAAGAATGGAAAAATAGATAAAGTATGGGTATGGGAGCATTCAAGAATATCACGAAATCAATATGCTTCTGCTTTTATATTTAATATATTTGAAAAATACAAAATAACACTTTACGAAAATCAAAAAGAGTTTAAATCTGATGACCCGCAATTTAAGTTTATGCGGCAAATGTTAGATGCAGTTGCAGAATATGAGCGTCAACTAATTGTGGCAAGGACAACAAGAGGAAAACGAAAATCAGTTGATGAAGGAAGAAAATCCCATTCTTGTTTATACGGATATGAAAAGGCGGGAAAAGATGAAAGAGGATATAGACTTTGGAATCCTGTTGAAAGTGAATTAAATAATTATCGTTATATGTTAAAAAGATATAAAGAAGGATCAAGTTTAATAAATATATGCAGTGAATTATTAGAAATGAATAAAATCGATTTACAATTTCATATTTCATATTCATCACAATTAGGTAAAATATTAAGAAAATATCAGTATACGGGGTATCAATTAACGAATGAAGGATATGATATTTTCAAACGATTTCGGAAGAATGAAATAGAAAGTATCAATATATTGGTTGATAGAAAGTATTGGATAAAATCACAGCATTTTCCGATAGAATTAATTACGATTGAAGATTGGGTAAATGTTTGTGAAAAACTACAAATACAAGGGCGGCAGTGGGTTAAAGAAAGAAAAGAGAGATCATTAAGAGCAAATAAAGATATTGCAACAGGATTAATGGAATGCGGAAATTGCGGACAAAAGTTTTATTATCAAATGCAACGAAAGCAATTAAGTAATACAACAAAGGAATATTTTAAATATTTTCATATAATGAAAATTGGTGCTAATAAATGTAATCAGACTCCACGATCTTTTCATTTGGAAGATATAAATGAAATAATTAAATATTTCTATTTTTATTTTAAGGTTGTATTTGATAATAAACATGAATTGATAAAAGAAAGTTTACGAAATAGCGAGCAAAGACAATTAAAACTAAAAGAAATAATAATGAAGAAAGAAAAAGAAATTCTTTCCATTCTCAAACGATTAGATAAATTTCAAAATAGGTTAAAATCTCCTGATTTTTCTGATGATTTACTTGATGTATTATTAAGAAATATTCAATTAACGGAAAATGAGTTAGAAGAATCAAATATCGAGTTATCAAAATTAAAGATAGATTATGAATTAGAGAATGATAAATTCAATCAATCAAAATTAGAAATGACATATTACGATGTGAAGGAACAAATAAATGATTGGTTTCATAAATTAAATGTTGAAGAACAACGAAACGAATTAATATCAATGATAAAAACTTGCAAAATTTATAGTCACTATCTCATTATTGATACGGGAAATATTGCTTTTCTGTTTAATATAAATGATCATCATGTTTTTGATATGAATTTGCTTGAAAATCTCAATAAAGATGATATTTACAAGACGCATTTTATTACTGGAGAATTTGATAAAGAAGTAAGAAATATTTACAGGACAAGAATAATAAATATTAAATTAAATAGTGATGAAAAGTTCATAAAAACTTTCACGTATTTAAAAGAACAATTCAATATAATTTATGATATATCAAATCTAAAAAACTTCGTATCATTTGTTAATCATAGAAGATTATTAGAAATTGAGAAAAAGAAACCATATTTCAATTGGGATTCTCAAGAAGATATTGATAATTATGTTGAAGCAGTTAATCTACAATATGAAAGAGAAAAATTACAGAATGAAGAATGATATACCCACTATGAGAAGTGGGTATTAATCATTATTTATTTTTTGTTCCTTTTGATTTTTTTAATAAAGGCGCAAGTTCTTCAATCGATTTTATTATATTATTTTCAGAAATAGTATAATATTTTTCATTAAAAAAGACGACAATGCCTTTTTCTTTTCCAATGGAATTATATCCAATTACAGGAACAATACTAGGTGTCTTCTTTTGACCAACTGTTTTAACGTATAATTCAAAAGGTTTCTCAATACTTTCTTTGAACCTCGGTAGTAATTTTTCATAATTAGAAAAATAAGGTTTTGCTTCTTCAAGTTCATCCTTATCTGCATTCTCATTTGCTTTCTTTGCAGCAAGTTTTATAATTTGTTTTACAGTCTTACCTTTAATATCATTCTCTGTAAGTCCTGCTGTTTTGGCAAATGCAATATAATCCATAAATCTTCCTCCATATAATAATTGATATATTGATATTAAACTATGAAATATAATACGTCAAGTGTATAACTAAATATTTATATTGACGATTTAATGTTAATATAAATATAATAGAAACTTGTGATGGGATTAGACGCGCGTCCTTGTTTCTAATCTTATCACAGGGAGTATATTATATGAATGATTTAGAAACTTTTAATGAAGTTTGGAATGGATATATTAGATTTAACAAACAGAGAGGAATAGAGACTAAACAACGATATGAGAATATCTTGTTTTCGATATGGAAACACCATCAAGATTGGGAAGAAGATGACGGGTTTCAAATAAAATGTTGCTATGATGGATGTTCTGAGTATAGAACTTTATATCGTGTCAGAAAATTAGCAGAAGAATCGGGATTATTACATAAAGTTGGAAATTATTATGTCGGCGATCATACAAATTATTACAAGAAAAATCATATCTTATTTGATTTAGTTTTTAGAGGAAAAGAAAATCAATATGGAAAGTGGTTAGAAGAAAGTAAGAAAGATATAGAATTAGATACAATATATAAAATATTAATAGATGAATTTAATAGATTAAATAAAGATAATAATTATAGTTCATATAATAATATCCCTAATCTTGACACGAGTTTGATCAAGAAAAGTAAATTAAAATCATTGCCTTATGATTTAGAAAAATTATACATATTAACTGATGAACTTTTTCCGCATTATTATGATTTAATGATGAAGTTAAATAAAAACGTTCATCATCACGAATTAAAATTCATATCATTTATACTTTTTAATAAGGAAGGATTGCCGACCGGAAGACCATACAGCGCGTTTTGTTCAACACTTAACCCAAATAAGACACACAAAGATACGTCAGGAGAATATAGACCTGATTTTCTTAAAAGAATTGGATTAGCAGATTATTACGAAGTATATGATATTAAAAGTGAAATTCCTCGAATAAATTGGTTATTTCATACTGGTGAATGGAAAGATGATGATTACGATTTTTATACTGAAATAATAAAAGATACTGAGATTGATAAATATCTTGATTGGAATATGCAAAGAGGACAAACAAAATATACAGAATATGAAGATAGTATGAAGCAAATATTTATGAGAATTTACTTTGGGAAAGGTTCTGATAAACAATCATTTTCGGGTTGGTTAAATAATAAATTAGAGAGATTGAATGATGATTGGATGGAATATTGGATTAAAGAAGAAAACGGATATGAATTGAATTATGATATTTGGCAAGTTCTTTGTAATTCTACACGAAAAATTTGCGGCACGCCGATTGGCAATTTAATATTTTGGTTTGCATTTTTTATTGAGACAGAAGTTAAAATTGAATTATTAAAGAGAGGAAAGAGAGTTTACAACGTATATGATGGATTTTATTTTAATGAAGATATATCAAATGAAATTAAAGATATTTTGAAAGAAAAAGCAGAATTGATATATAAGAATTATATGATTAAAATTAAGTAATATTAATATAAGTTCTTAATATCATAATATATAATTCTTATTAAAAAAAAAATATTATTATTAAAATATTATTTCCCTTATGTTGACACGAGTTTTTTGCTTTAAAATCATCAATATTAATACTTTGAATCTTAATTATCACTTTCTTATATCATAATCGAAATATAACATTATATTATATTTCTTTAAAATTATGATGAATTAAGAGAGAAAATGATGAATCAAAATACACTAACTATAAATAATAATACAGTTGAAACTATGGCATTAAAGATTGCAAATGAAAGTCCCGAATTAAAAGATTTAACAGCAGAACAACTTGAGCAAATCGCAAGAATCGTAATTACGCAAAACTTAACAAATGAATTAAATAATAAAGCAAAAATGGCAAATATAATATACAAAGATGAAAAAACGATCTTCATTATGCAATCAAGTAGAACAGGAAGTGAACACACGCAAATATCATATCAAAAATCATTAAGCATATTAGAAAAATATTGCAAGAAAAACAGTATTGATATATTGCAAATGAACCCAAAACAAGCGGATGATTTTATCTATAGTTTAAGTGGTTCGCCCAATTCTAAAAACTTAATCATAGCGGGTGTATCTTCATTTTATAGTTATTTAGAAAGAAGATATACAATGATTAAAAACCCGATTCGAGGAACAAAAGCAAGACCGATTAAAAGACCTGTAAAAGAAATTAAAATCCCAACTGAAATTGAATTAATTACGATATTGAATGAATTGCCTGAATTAGAAAGAATGGCGATTTATATTATGGCGTATCGTGGTTTAAGAATCGGCGCATTAAATAAATTGAAAGTGTGGGGAAATAAGTATCAGTCGTTTTCAAAAGGGAAAATGATATATGGTGAATTGCCGATTAAAGTAATTTGTAATATAAAAAGTTTAGATTTGTTTAATAAAACACCGTTTGAATATTTATCTACAAACGCATTAAAGCTAAGAATTTATCGGCAAACGTTGAGATTGCAGAGAGAAGGAAAAATACAAGACGCATATTCGGCACACGATTTCCGTCATTACTTTGCTGTTACTGAATATGAAAAAGATAAAGACATATATCGATTATCAAAATTACTTGATCATACAAACATATCGGTTACCGAATCATATTTAAGAAGTTTGAATATAAGTCTCTAACTAAATAATATGAATGAAAATAAAGAAGATCATATTTATACTGCAAATTGGACTAGAAATATAATTATAGATATTATTAAAAAAGATTTAGATAATTGGACTATAAAATCATTGCCGATCATTAAAAATGATAAGACAATAATAACAACATATCAATTTACAAAAGAGGAAGAATATTATGAATAAAACATCGAATCAAAGGCGAATAAATGAATTAGAGCAACTTAGATTTAACTTGAAAGAAAAATATAATCAAAGTAACTTATTTAGACGATTATACGAATCGGCAAACAGAAATAATAAATCAGACAATGAAATGGAAAATCATATTTTAATCTCGAATGGAGAAAATGATACTATTTTTAATGAACTTTCTGATGATATTATTGATATTTTAATAGATGAAGGAAAATATGATAGAGACATTTTTTGTAATAATAAAAAAACAATATCAGAAAGTCTATTTCATGATATGATTGATACTATTTCCTGTTTGCTAAATATATTAGAATACAGTTTAACAAAAACTTTAATAAAAAATAAATATAATAGAACTAATCAACCGCCCATCCGTCATTGATTATTTCATCAACAGAATTAAAAATAAAAGTCTGATTCGTATTTTTGATATTTATTGTGTATATATTATTTTGATGATTGATATTGAGAATGCTAGATTGACCGTTTAAAGATTTAAGATTAACGCCGTCAATTTCTAAATATAATCTTGATTGTTCGATTAATTCTCTTGACCATTGTTTCATTGTAAAATCCTGATAATTGTAATATCGTAATTAAATATAAGATTTAAAACTTAAAATGGATATTTAAGATTAAAAAAGTCCTGCTAGAATTAACAGGACTTTTAGTTATCGTTATTCTTTTACAGATTAACAGAAGATATTCAAGAAATATTCGATATTTTGTTAAATCAAGATTGAATATTTTCTTTTATATTTGTTTTACATTTACCTAATTCTAATTTATATTCTGGTGTATAAAGACGAAAAGAAATTGTATTTGGTGTTTTACGTTTGTTAGATAAAGTTATTACTACGTCATCAGCAAATTCAAAACCCAATTCTCTAATTGTATTTATTAGTTTTTCTATATTTTCCATATTATTTAGTAAAAAAGAGGAAAACTTAAAAAATCTTCCTCTTTAATCTTTAAAAAATCAATCTTTCTTTTATAGATTTTTTAATTTTCTTTCTTAATTTTTTATTTTTTTTGAAAATTGAAGAAAAATAATATTCAATTGAAACAGAGTCTTTTTTTATTTTATTTTTCAAGCTCATAATATTTATATACTCCTAATAAAAATCTTTTCCATTCAGCTGAATGAGATTTATATAAATTTATTTCATCTAATTCTGTTTTTGAAAAAAGATTTGTTGGATAATTATTAAATTCTAAACTTTCTATAGCATCTTTTAATTTAAATCCATTATCTTGTAATACTTTTCCTACATTTTTTGAATGAGCATCAACTTCTTGAACTAATAATTTTATTTCTTCTGGTTTTAATTCTTTATTATAAAAAGCACGGAATCTGTTTTGCCTTTCTTCTTTTGTCGGTTTTTTAATTCCATTATTACCTTGTTGATAATGATACATTTCATGATGAATAAAACGTTTAAATTCTAACACTACTTCTTTTCTACTATAATTTTTATTTATTAATTCATCTAATTTATTATTTAAATATAAAGTAATTAAATTAGTTTCTGGATTATAACTTGCATCATCAATTATAGTAAAATCATCATAATCATCTAATTCAATATCAATATTATATTTTTTATTAAGATATTTTTGAGAGATTTCTGGAGAATCAAAAATATAATCAACTAAAGAATTTACCCAATCTAATTCAGGTTTTGTATATATTTCTCTAATTATATTATTTAATTTTGCTTCTTTCAAGAAAGTTTTCATATTTATTTAGTAAAAAAGAGGAAAACTTAAAAATAATATTTCTCTCAATTATTAAATATTTAAAGTTTTTAATTTTATTTGACGATATTAAAACATGAATACAGATATTAAATTTATTGATTGTTCATTTATATTTAAATGTGATTGTGGGACTGAAACACAAATTACAACAAAACTCCCAGAATCTTTATTTATTAATAATTTTCCAATAAAGAATAATTATTGTTCAAATAAAAATTGCAAAAAATTAGTTTCTACACCAAAAGGTGATCATATAATAAAAAATGGAAAACTAATTTCTATCTATGATTTGTAGATTCTACTTTAGAAAAAGGTGAATCCCAGCCTAAAACTAGACCATTTATTTTTATCATTCCATTTTCAAATATAATTTCACTATTATCTTCAATTTCAAGTGTTCCAATATGAGATCCATCAGTTTCATTAAAAATTAATTTTGTCATATTAAATTAGTATAAATCATAAAGCCCACAATTAAGTGGGCTTTATGATTTAATTATTAAAAGTTATTACTCTTGATGTTTCTCCAGCTGCTTGTGGGGCACCATTTCTATATTGATAATAACTAATATTATCTAACATAATTTTAGTCATTGGCATATTTGTAGGTAATCCAGCTTGAGTAATAACAGGTTCACCATAAATTTCTGGTATAAGAACAGTTGCATATCCACCTTGAATATTAGCTATTAAAGTTTGTGAATTACCTGTTTTCTCAAATGCAGTAAATCTTGTTGCTAAATCAGTTGCTGTTGTTGTCGCACCGATAATAGAACCAAAATAAATCTTAGGCATCACAATTTCTTCCCACTTAGCTGTTAAAACAATATTTTCAGTTATTGGTGTATTAAAATCAAATGCAATATTATTTAGTTGCCATTCAATGAAAGAATATCCATCTTTTGTTGGATTGCCTGGATTTGTAGCAGTATTTCCATAAGTAACAGTTTGTTGTTGATATACTTCATTACCACCATTTACATTAAATGAAACTGTATAGGTGGCTGAAGGATCATAAATCACAATATCAAAATCAGAGGTATAATTTGTTGATTCAGTTTTTCCATTTCCAATTGTTGCGGTTATTTTTACTGTTCCAATATTTGACGCAGTAAGTTTATCTCCGTTTAATATTGAATTAGTTGTACCTTTATCTTTAATCGACCAAGTTATTGTTTTGTTTGTCGCATTATTGGGATTAACTTTTCCGCTCAAAGTAATTTCTTGATTTATACTTCCGCTACTTGGAACATCAGTAATTGAAGTTACCGCAACAAAAGTATCAGTCGTCGTCGAATCATCTTTATCATTGGTTGGATTTGGACAATTAAATAATCCTATTGACAAAATTAAAACTGTCAAAATTGTAAATATCTTCTTCATTCTCATTTCCTTCTTTTAAGGTCAAATTGACCATATTTAAACTTCAATACAAAAGTTCATTTACAATTTAATAAAATCAATCTTTAACTTTAAAAATATAAGATTATATTTAATCTTTGCCAAAAAATTCTAACACAGTTTTTTTCATTTGTCATGAGTAATTTACGCACGGTTTTCCATTTTTTTCGTCATTTAACCCGATATATTTCTCTTTTTCATCGTCAATAATTTTTTGAGAGGTTAAAAGACCTTCAGAAAATCTGATTATTTTCTCTTTTTCTGTATCTTCCATTTTTTCATAAATATTACATAATTTTTTTAGTCCAATATTTTCCATAACTTTTACCTCTTTGGCTATCTGTTACAGATATTATATAATCTATTACAGATTTTGTAAATACCTTGAACACCGTTTTTCAGATTTTTTTGTTTTTGAAGGGAAGAAAAATTGTCAAATCAATAAAAAACTGATATTGTAGAAATTGTGAAGGTAAGTTACAATGAATTTTGCAGGAAAATATGAATCAGATTAACCAAAGAATCAAACAGTTACGATCTTTTCTCAATTTATCTCAACTGAATTTTGCAAAACAAATTTCGATTGGACAAAGTTCACTCGGAGAAATAGAAACGGGAGTAAGAAAAGTAAATGATAGAATTATACAATTGATTTGTTCCCAATTTAATGTTAATAAAGATTGGATTAGATTTGGAACTGGTGATATGTTTAATGTCCAGAAACCTGATATAAGACTTGAACACTTAATTGAGATATACAATCAATTAGATCAACCATTACAGAATTACCTTGTTGAACAATCTGAATTATTATTTAAGTTACACAACGAAAATACAATTACTAAAAAATAAAAAAGAGAGAGAATATTTAATCCTCTCTCTTAAATTATAAATTGAATATCAATCTACTTCAATTCTCTTGACGATTTCAACAGATTGATTGTATCGTCTTTTGTGATTACGATTAACCACGTCTGACAATCATTCCCATACAGAATTTCTTTTACTTCCAGTTCTTGAAATTCGCCGCCCATAATTTTTGAAAAATCGTTTCCAACTTTGATATTATCGCCGTCCTTAAACCACGATTTACTTGTAAAATCGGAAAACGTCTTTTCATTTTCTAATTTCTTCTTTGCCATCGAAAAATCTCCTCATTATTGGTTTGTTAATGAGATATAAGATTTTTAATATAATTTATTCATTTTTAATTTTTTCTATCAATATTTTTCGTTTCTCAATAAATTCTAAAATCATTTTAGAGACAGATATACAGTGATTCATATACTGGAATATCATTTCATCAATATTTTCTAATTCTTCTTGTAGTGTAATTTTCATATCTTTATCCTTAATAATTTGATATTAAGATATAAGATTTTACGTTTGAAATGAAAAACTTTCGATTTGTGGTTTAGTTCCGCCTCTGAGTTAAAATTACAGAATTGAGTATATCTAAAATGATTCTGGAAGGACGAGAAGGTGTGTAGATTTAATTCTATACTAGAATTTAATATAAACTCATTAAAAATTAAATCTAAGTCCTCTACGGGAATCTACGTTAAATTATTATATTATTATGAATTAGAATATTTTATAAAAAGTGATCCACGACCATATTCAGCACCTCCGAACCGTGTATCTCTAAATACTCTTTCAGTATATCATGTTTTTTGCAATATTGAATAGTTTTTTTCATCGCTTCTTCTAAAT
>QMCD01000482.1_pt1 | contig 37716 bp, 38 predicted proteins | sample 1821841 | NCBI WGS metagenome assembly QMCD01 (sample SAMN01991225, study PRJNA193472) | Termite gut metagenome, whole genome shotgun sequencing project. | isolation source: worker | host: Macrotermes natalensis
GATTGGAATTATCAACCCAATAATCATTGTAAAAATACCAAAATCCAATGCAAAAGAAAAAAAAGAAATAACTATCATAATAGGGAACATGATTAGCAAGGCAATTCCTTTTCCTTTGAAATCCCTGTATAAGAGTTGTTTTATTCGGTATAATGAATTCATATTTTTTTTGTTTATTTGCGAATTTCTACTACACCTAATTCTGTAACAAGGTATTCAATTGTTGAGTCTTGCTGATTTTTAAATATTTTTACAATTGTTGTTGTTTGGTATTGACCATCAATTAGTACTTTGACACTGTCGGAATTTTCTATTCGTTCGCCTTGCAAAAGTGGTGCGTTTTTGGTGTAATCTACTGCTTTAAAAATGAGTAAGCTAACAGCAAGGATGAAAATAATTCCTGCAATCCAGATTAATTTAATGCTTGTTCGTTTCATGATGTATATATTTTAAATTTCTTTTTCTTTTAGTCCAAAATAACTTCCTGTCCAAAAAATAATTGTCGCAAGAACAGAAAGAAAAAATCCACAATATACAAATAGACGTGAAAGATATTCATCATGAGTATTTTGGTATTCGTGGAGTGCCTCATAATATGGATATATTGTTGTCAATGCAGTATTTACAAACATAAAAACGGCAACAAAAAACAACACTGTTACAACAAGAACCAATAACGTTTTATAAATGGTATTTTTGCAAAAAAACGTAGCTCCCCAAAAAAACATAGCCTGAGACAAGGACATAACGCATACTCCAACTATAGCTTCTATCCAATTGATGGGATTGCCGGTTATTTCTGACCCCAAATAAATTCCGGTTGTGGCAGCAAGAAAAATGATTATGGGATAAATAACTCCAAATGAAATTATTTTGGCAATAAATTTTTCTTTGATATTTGCCGGCAGCATAAAAAAGTCAGTCGCTTTTGCTTTGTCTTCCAAAACAGCTATCATACTGAAAGATACACCTATTGCTATAGCGCCCATGAGAGGATACCCGAGGTCTATGGTTGTAAATGTTACGAAAAAAGTGAGTATATTTCCAATAAAATAAGCTAAAATATTTATTGGAGTTCTCCAAATATCATTGATGATTAAATGTTTTACTCTATATGAAGATGTATTTTTCATTATAAAATGTTTTAGATAAATTTTATGTTTTGAAAATTTATTATTCTATAAAAATTAATTTTGTATTCTGATAACTTAATATCGTTCGTTGTTTTGATAGAATTTCAAAGCCAAACAATCCGTCAATATTAATTTTATAACCCTCATTTAAATGATTGATATTACTAAATACAGTTTTGACATCCTGAAATTGTTTTTCTTCCAATTGCATTTTGAGCACTTTGCAGGAATAAACCGTTGTTTCAATATTCTCAGCTCCGACCAAGTTAGTTTTCTTTCTCTTTTTTAAGTGTTTTTTGAGTGACTTATACTGTTTTTCTTGAATTAAGTTGGCTTCAGCTCCGCAGTCAAGACCCATTTTTAGTTCCGTATTCCCGATTTTTACATTTACAGTTGCGATATGCGCACTCATTTCCACAGGTACTTCATAACGCTTATGATTACCAAAATTGCTGTCAATATATGTATCCATATATTCTGGTCGAATGAGTGTAATTGTATTTCCTTCATAATCAAATAATAAATCATAGTCTTTGTAAATTTCAAATCCGATTAAACCATAAATTTCTTCTGTTTCTAATGATTTTTCCAAATGCAGAAGGTTCATCGAAAGTACATCCTGATCTTCTATTTTAATTCCATAGAAATCGAATTTTTCTATTTTTATAATATCGATTCCTGATATAGATCCGTTTACGCCTTGTGCATCACTCAACTTTATTTGATTCTCTGCGTCTTGATTTGAAATATAATGACTGTTCAAGATCAATTTTGGTGCACCATTATCTATGATGAAAGTCCTTTTAATATTCTCTAATTCTACTTCAACGGCTATTAAATTGCCGGCTCTTTTGAAAGGTATTTTGATATATGGTTGATCTGGAAACGTAATTTTTAGTTCTTCATTTTTTAACGTTTTTACTTCTATGGAAAGTAATTCCAATTCTATAATTTGGTTATTTTTGTCAAACACAAATTTTGAGGTTTGTTTCCCAATTTTCTTATACGTTACATCATAATATAAAGATAAGACTTCTGTTTGCTCTTCATTTTTTAGTTTGTAATCCAATACTTCATCGTTTAGTTGCGTAACTAATTGTGGTAAAATCATTTTTGCTATTTCTTCTTTATAACCCGAAATAGTAAAATCATGGGATAAATACTTCTCTATTTCATTTACATTTTTAGTATTAATAGCATTCATTGTGGCAGTAACCACCTTTTCGCATTCCGCTTTATCCTGTGCAAAGGATACATTGAAAAAGAGAATGCAAAATCCGATAATTATCAATAACTGTTTTTTCATGGTCATTAATTTTTAAAATTTATTGTATTGGTGTATTAATACACCGCAAAGATAAAACAAAAAATAATAGAAAAGAAAGAATGAACATATTTTTTTCATTTTCGTTTCATGGTATTTTATATATTTGCATTTCAAAATAATAAAGCAATGAACTATTTTTATTCCTATCGAATGCCTGTTGGAAAAATCTGGGTAGAAGAATATGACAGTCAACTTGTCAAGCTTAAATTTCATTCTTTGTCCGGTAATGCTAAAGAAAAAGAAACACCGTTTCTTCAATTGGTCAAGCAACAGCTTTTAGAGTATTTTGCCGGCAAGCGACAGATATTTGATTTGCCTTTACGAATGGACGGAACTGTTTTTCAACAAAAAGTCTGGTCGGAACTTAGAAAAATTTCATACGGTGAAACAATAAGCTACAAGCAACTTGCCGATAGAGTAGGGGATAGCAAAGCCTGTAGAGCTGTCGGGATGGCAAATAACAAAAATCCGATTGCAATTATTGTCCCATGCCACCGGGTTATAGGTTCAAATGGAAAATTGACAGGATATGCAGGCGGTTTGGACGTAAAGGAATATTTACTGAATTTGGAGCAAAAATAATAATTTTAAATCTATAGCGTATAATATTTTCTTGTTAGGAAAATGTATTGTCCTCTGAATTTATTTGATTATTAATTGTTTTTGTTTTCTTTTAGATAAATCTTTTAGAAAATGGAATTTATAAATTAATGTATAAAGAATTTTTGTATTTTTGCATCCTGAAATGACCGGGGTGTGGCGCAGTTGGCTAGCGCACTTGCATGGGGTGCAAGGGGTCGGAAGTTCGAGTCTTCTCACCCCGACTGTTTCAAAATGAGATGCCTAAGTTTTTAGGCATTTTTTTATCTATAATAATTAAAAATCACTATATGGGAAAATTAGCTGTTGTTGCTTTCGGAGGAAATGCTTTGCTAAGAAGCGGACAAAAAGGAACGTATAAAGAGCAGATTGCAAATGTAAAAAGCACTTGCGAATCAATTATACATTTGATAGAGCAAGGATATAACCTTATTATCGGTCATGGAAATGGACCGCAAGTGGGAAATGTGATGTTGCAGCACGAAATTACCAGTCGCGTAACAGATGTGTTGGCGATGCCTTTGGATTTCTGTGTTTCGGAAACGCAGGGTTCTATTGGTTATCTGATTGAACAGGGATTGCGTAATACGTTGCAGGAACAAAATATTGATCGTAATGTGATTGGTATTATTACCCAAGTGCTCGTAGATAAGAATGATCCTTTGTTTAAGAATCCGACCAAACCTGTAGGACCTTATTATAAGGAAAAACAAATGATAGCATTTCTGGAAGAACATCCCGGAACACCTTTCAAAGAAGATCCAAAAGGAAATGGATGGCGCAGGGTAGTGGCTTCTCCGGCTCCTTTAGCTGTTTTGAATGTTGATCTTGTGAAATCATTAGCCGAAAACGGAAACATTGTCATTACTGTTGGTGGTGGCGGAATTCCTGTTATAATGGACGAAAATAAACAATTGCATGGAGTAGAAGCCGTCATAGATAAGGATTTGGCATCAGCCTTAACGGCAGTGGAAATAGGAGCAGAAGAGTTTTATATTTTGACTGATGTTCCCAAAATTTATATCAATTTCCGTAAGCCCGGCGAAAAAGCATTGGATGTTATTACGGTAGAGGAAGCAGAAAAATATCTGTCAGAAGGACATTTTGCAGAAGGGTCTATGGCTCCGAAAGTGCGTGCTGCCTTGTATTTTGTAAAACACGGCGGGAAAGAATGTATCATTACCGAAGCCGGACAATTGAATAATCCGGATTGTGGAACAAGAATTGTGAAATAAAATTGTTGTCAAATAAATTTTAAAAGCCAAGTCTTTAATGGATTTGGCTTTTCTTTTTTATAAGACCCCACGCTTACACCTAAAAGGTTCACGTTTGTACAAAAAGGGGTCTATTCACTACACTTGACACAGTTTAGTGAATAGACCCTGAATAGACCCCTTGCGGGAACTTCCGCAACTCACTTTTTACCCTCGGAGTGAGTTGCGGGAACTCCCGCAACTCACTTTTTGCCCTCGGAACGACTTGCGGGAACTTCCGCAACTCACTTTTTGCCCTCGGAACGACTTGCGGGAACTTCCGCAACTCACTTTTTACTATCGGGACGACTTGCGGGAACTCCCGCAACTCACTTTTTGCTTTCGGAGTGACTTGCGGGAACTCCCGCAACTTACGTTTTACTCTCAAAGCCCGCAGGCTTGAAGTAATGATGCGGGTGTCGCCCAGTCATCATGGGTTAAATGATTTTGCAAATGCAATAAAAATGTTTTTAGCATTAATTATAGTTTTTCCAGCATTTTCTGATAATCTGTCGATTTGATCTGATTTTCAAACAAAGTGTTTTTTTTGTCTATTACGGTGATTATATAACTTTTTCCGAGTTTATTGGTTAACTTATCGCTTCGCAACCATGGGTTTAACAGCTTAAATTGTTTGTATGTCATGTCATGCTTTATGGCAAAATCAACTAAATTGGCGATGGCAGTATCTACTTTTATCGTTTTTACGGTTAAAGGCTGATATAAATCTGTTAAGTGTAGATGAATGCCATAGCTTTGCGGATCGGAAAGAATAATTTTAGCAGCTAAAATCCGGTAGACATATCTTGCCGTTTCATCGTTGAGATATAAATCCCAGTATAATGTGGATTTTTGTTTGTCCATGGTTCGTTTGACTCCGCCTTCGCCCATGTTATAGGCAGCTGCCGCCAATGCCCATGAATTGAATTTTCCGTATGATCTTTTCAAGTACTGACATGCTGCACGTGTGGCTTTTTCCAAATGATAACGCTCATCTACTTCGTCATTGACTTCCAGTCCGTGCTGAATGCCTGTTTCTTTCAAAAATTGCCAGAATCCGGCAGCTTTGGCAGGAGACACTACGTTGGTCAATCCGCTTTCTACTAATGCCAGATATTTAAAATCGTCAGGAAGTCCTTCTTCTTTTAAAATAGGTTCAATGACGGGAAAATAACGATATGCCCGTTTGCAATATAACAAAATATTCGACTGCCAATATGCATTCACCAAAAGCTCCCTGTCCAAAGATTCCCGAACCTCATAGCGTTCCAGAGGGACTTTTTCGCCTACAAATTCTAAATTGCCGGGAATGGGCGGATTGTATAAATGGTAATGGGATGAAAACTCAGAAGAGAGATTTTGTTTTTGTTCGTTTACCGAGTTACTTGAGGTGGAACATATAAATAAAAAGCATATAGTAATAATTACTAAAATACAAACCGGAAAAATAATAATTCTTGTTCTCTTTGACATGGGTGAAAGTTATATTATAATTAATAAAGATATTAAAATGGATACAAAGATATAATTATTTGTAAAATTTAAAAATCATATATTACATTTTTTATTACCTTTGCGACTTAAATTTGTTATGGACACTTTACAAGTGATTCGGATTAAATTAATTCTTAACTAAATAAATAAAATTAACATGAGAAAATTAGTTATTGTAGGATTTATCTGTTCGATATTGGCAGGTAATCTATTTGCACAAAAGCAGTACAAGTATGAAAGTGTAGCCAATGATCCGTTGAAGGCACGTATTTATACTTTAGACAATGGTTTGAAAGTATATATGTCGGTAAACAAGGAAGAGCCAAAGATTCAGGTTACGATTGCTACCAATGCGGGCAGTAAATTAGACCCAGCCGAAACAACGGGTTTAGCTCATTACTTTGAGCATTTAATGTTTAAAGGTACCAAACATTTCGGGACAAACAATTGGGAAGCAGAAGAACCTTTATTGAATGAAATAGAAAGGCTTTTTGAAGTATATCGCACGATAGATGAATCCAAAGAAGAAGAGCGGAAGGCTATTTTCAAACAAATAGACAGCATTTCTCAAATTGCATCCAAATATGCAATTCCGAATGAATATGATAAGTTGATGTCTATTATTGGTTCTACCGGAACTAATGCCGGTACATGGGTGGATTTTACCAATTATTATGAAAATATTCCTTCCAATCAGTTTGAGAATTTCCTGATTATTCAGGCAGACCGTTTCCAACATCCTGCAATTCGTTTGTTCCACACGGAATTGGAAACTATTTATGAAGAAAAAAATATGACTCTTTCTCAAGATGCTCGCAGAGTAAGCACAGCTTTGATGGAAGCATTGTTCCCCAATCATCCTTATGGAACTCAAACCACTATCGGAACACAGAAAGATTTACGTAATCCTTCGATTACCAATGTAAAGAAATTCTTCGATACCTATTATGTTCCCAATAATATGGCAATTATCATGGCAGGCGATTTTGATCCGGATGAAAGTATTGCTTTAATAGATAAATATTTCGGGCAAATGAAATCTTCTCCGCTTCCTGAGTTTACATTTACTCTCGAAGCTCCGATAACAAGTCCGATTATAAAAAAAGTAGTAGGAAAAGATGCTGAAAATATTCGACTGGCATGGCGATTTGATAATCCCCGCAGCGAAGAAATCCCGGTCATGCTTTTGGCGGAAATGATACTTACCAATGGTCATGCCGGTTTGGTAGACTTGAATATAAATCAAAAGCAACGTGTATTAAGTGCCGGTTCTACACCTGGCTTGTTGTATGATTATACCTACTTGATGATGTTTGGTGCTCCCAAAAAAGGACAAACCTTGGACGAAGTAAAAGAAATCTTATTGGAACAAATTGATTTGTTGCAAAAAGGAGAATTTCCGGATTGGTTGTTGCAGGCTTGTATCAATGATTTGCGTTTACGTGAAATTCAAAGTTACGAATCTAACAGCGGAAGGGCAGGAGCGATGGAAGAAACATTTTACTTGGGATTATCCTGGAAAGATAAAGTGAATGAATTGGATGAAATGGAAAAAATCACCAAACAACAAATTATGGATTTTGCCAGGAAATATTTACGCAGAGATAATTATATTGTTGTTTACAAAAATCAAGGTAATCCGACCGATATAGAAAAAGTAAAAAAACCGAAAGTAACTCCTATCAAAATTAACCGTGAGGACAAGAGCGATTTTGTGAAAATGATAGAAGATAGAAAGGTCCCTGAAATTCAACCTGTATTTGTAGATGTACAGAAAGATATTAAAATGGTAGATGCTCAAAACGGAGTAAAAGTTTATTATACAAAGAACGAAGATAATGAGCGTTTTGACTTGAACTATGTGATAGATATGGGCATTTATCAAGATTATTATTTGAATATGGCAGCCGGTTATTTGGAATATCTTGGCACGGATAAATATACTCCCGAACAGATAAAAGAAGAGTTTTACAAATTAGGCTGTACATTTGATATGTCGGCATCTACCGACCGCAGTTATGTTTCTATTTCGGGCTTGTCTGAAAATATGGAAGCTGCTATGGAATTGTTTGAACATGTCTTGCATAATGCCAAGCCTAATCAGGAAGCATGGGATAATTTGGTTAATGATGTTTTAAAATCCCGTGAGAATGCAAAAGCCAATCAACGTGCAATTATCTCGTATATGTATGCTTATGGGGTATACGGACCTAATTCTCCAATGCTTACTACTCAACTTTCCGAAAAACAGTTGAAAGAAATCACTCCACAACAAATGATTGATAAACTGAAAGAATGGATGACTTTCAAACAGTTTGCCATTTATTACGGACCGGATGCTCCTGAGAAAGTGGTTTCAGCTATTAACAGGATACACAATCCCAAAGATTTGAAAGAAGTTCCGGTTCCTGTTCGTTTCAAGGAAGATGTTCCTGCAAAGGATCGGGTATATGTTGTTCATTACGAAGCTCCTCAATCTACAATGTATTCGTTTTCTTTTGGAAGTGAATATCAAAAAGATCTTATTCCGAGAATTAAAATGTATAATGAATATTTTGGCGGTAGCATGAATTCTATTGTATTCCAGGAATTGCGTGAAGCTCGTGCATTGGCTTATGGCGCAGCTTCTCAATATCTATCACCGAACCGTTTGGAAGATTTGGATAGGAATTTGTGTTTCATAGCCTGCGGTACAGATAAATTGAAGCAAGCTATTGATGCCTTTGACGAATTGCTGTCGAACATGCCTGAAAATGATGCATCTTTTGCTATCGCTAAAGAGTCGGTAATAAATAGCTACAGAACCAGTCGTATTGCAAAAAAGAATCTTGTTTGGACATATTTATCATGGCAACGTTTAGGCATGAATGAAGATCCCCGTAAAGCAAACTTTGAAGGTACGCAGGGATTGAATTTCCAGGATATTAAGAACTTCCAGAGAGAATATGTTTCCGGTAAGCCCAGAACATTTGTTATTTTGGGAAATACCAAAGAAATGGATATGAAAGCCTTGAAGCAAATCGGAAAAGTTAAGACGTTAAAATTAGAAGAAGTTTTCGGGTATTAATTTTTCTTGTACAAGACACTAATAAACTTGAAGATACACTTAAGAAAAGAGAAGGCTTTGGTCTTCTCTTCTTTTTTATATTTCTTCAACTTATCGGCATCCTTGCAGAGTGTATTTGCTTGATAATGCTAAATGAGTAAATAAGGGAATGAGTGAATAAGTAAATAAGAAGTTGGAAAGGTAAAATGGTAGAAGGATGAAATGTTTAATGATTATTTACTTATTTGATTATAATGAAGTGAAGAACTAAATAATGCTTTCGTGTTACTTCGTGAAACCATTCGTCTTACTCATTCATAACATATCATTGTATCATTAATTCCAAATTTACATTAGAATATTAGGAATTAATATGGAATAGAGATTATCTTTTCTAACCGGACAGCATCTTCACCTGACCGGATAGTATCTTTTTTTGACCGGAAAGCATCTTCACCTGACCGGATAGTATCTTCATTTGACCGGAAAGCATCTTCATCTGACAGAATTGCATCTTTTTTTGACCGGAAAGCATCTTCACCTGACAGAATTACATCTTTTTTTGACCGGAAAGCATCTTCACCTGACAGAATTGCATCTTTTTTTGACCGGAAAGCATCTTCACCTGACAGAATTGCATCTTTTTTTGACCGGAAAGCATCTTCATCCAGCCGGACAGTATCTTCATCTGACCGGATAGCATATTACAGTCGCATTTTAGTATCTTACATTGACACATCTGTTAGTTACAGCTGCATATTTATTAGTTACATTAATATATGTATATCTTACAATGGAATATTGGTATCTTGCAACGGCATATAGATTAGTTATAATGTGAATTCGGAGCTCAACTGCTTATTTGCTTATTTATTGATTTGCTTATTTGTTGATTTGGTCGAGCCTTTTGTCAAATACTTTGTGTTACTTCGTGAAACTATTTGTTTTACTCATTTCCTTATTCCCTCATTTACTATTATAACTTGCGTAACTTCTATTAAAATAAATAAACTCCGAACTCACGTTAAAAATAAAAAACGCTTCCGTATTTATTTGCTTAAAATACAGAAGCGTTCAATATCAAAACCTCCTTGCGAATAACGAAGCAATATATTTATTCCTTCACAACTTTCTTGGTTATTCTGGATTGGTTTTCCACACTTACAGAAATAAAATAGATTCCTTTGCTTAAAGAAGCAATATCCAGTTCCTGTTGTTGACTGCTGAAATTCCCGTTTTGCAATTCTTTCCCCTGAATATCGTACAATTGATAATTGACTGATGTTTCCGGCATTTTGTCTAAGGAAATAAACATAAACACGGTGTTGTTGGCAGGGTTTGGGTAAACCTTAACCTGTATGTCCTCCTTATCCGTTATTATTTCTTCCTCATAAGCAGGCTTATATCCCGAAGCATTTTTATGAGGCGTAATAACAAGCGTATTGCAAGCGGAAAGAATTCTATCCCACCTATCATCTCTAATTGGTAGATCAACCGACATCATTTCCAGTAAGGAAAAGCTCTTGATTCCGGCAAGGTCATTATTGGAGGATAGACGAATTAACTCCTGTTCCAAATGCAGGGGAAGTTCCAATGGATACGATTCGGATGTATAATTCCCATTAAAATGACGAAGCAATTCATCTGTTAAAAGAGGAGGAAGTCCGTTATTGCTTCCGAAATTATTCAGTTCTTCTCGCCAATGAGAAAACTGAGGGTTATTTTCTATGAAGACAGAACATAATTTATATAGCAAATTGGGGAGATGTTCTTCATCTTCCATGACACAGGGGATCAAATTATATAGCCAAGAATAACTGTATCTGTCTAAGTAAGAATAAAACAAATAATGTCGTATACTGTCATTATCGAACTGTTTCATTGCATAAAAAAGTAATTGACTTTCTGAATAAAAAGCATAATCATTACTATGGGACATCCCAATAAAATCCTGTAATTCTTCTACTACATAATAAGGAATTGCGTTTTGCTCCTGAAAAGCACGAATCATTATATCCGTCCAGTAATAAAGATCAGACATACTTCCATAGTAGTACATATTATAGTAAAAATTATGCACTTGCTCTTGAAACTCTTCATAATGCATAAACCAAGCAAAATTATCAATAATCATTGCCGAATCTAAACCTGTTAAATCTAAGGAAGCTATAAAATCATTTATCCAATAATGAAGGTATCGTTCGTCTTCTATAAAATAAGGATACAGAAGAAATATTCTATCTGGAGGATCCAATACTTCTCTAAAATAGTAAATCAATTCATTTTTCAAGTCAGGAGGTAAAGGATGTCCATCCTCTAATAGATAAGGTATTAGTTCATACAAAACATCTTCAATAAGTTCAAGGAATACATTTTCTTCTAAAAAATGAAACCAATTCCATTGCAAATTTATGGGAAGTTCGTCATATTCCATGTAACAATCAACCATTTTATACATCAGCTCATTTGTCAATTCAGAAGTTAATTGTTTGTTTTGAGCGAAATGACGAATTAATTTATCTGCTAGATAAGGGTAGTATTCTTGATTTCCTGCCAGAGGCAAAGAGGAAAGTTCTTTTATTACCGTATAATAATCCCGATAATTTTGATGAGCTTCCATATCCAGTTCTTGAAATTTGGCAGGCATTTGCTGTAGAACAGTATTCGCCGAAGCAAACTTTCCCGAAGCCATATAGCTTTCCGCCAGCAAATAGTTCGATTCTATGGTATTTAAGCGGCTAACCCAGGTACGGTATTGCTCTGCGTTGCTTCCTTCACTTTCCTCAGACAATATTTCCAGCGCCTTATAACAAATCTCATCCATGATTCCCTTGATATTGGTGAGATGCACAGATAAAAAGACCTGCTTGGATAGAGGGTCGTTTTCAGGAAACTGTATTTCCGTATTCCTCACTTCTATTGCTCCGTCCGATGCTATATGGACATAGCGGTCAAAATCATAATCCGCCAGACGCCCTAAAATGTCCTCTACATCCGGACTGCTCCAGTCAACAGTATTATTGTTAAAGCCGTTTGCATTATAGGTACTTATTGCGCTTTCTTGAACCATTTTAACTTGTGCATACCAATTGTTTAGATAATTAATATCATCCTCTAAAAATCCAATCAGGTAATAATTACTGCCGGCATACCCGCAGCTTAAACAGGGAGCATAGTCTTTTGGAAATAAACTGACCGTACCGGAATATTTCTGATATACATGATTTACATGATGAGCTGTGTTAGAGTCATAAAAGTAATAGTCTAAAGGATACCTGCTTGAATTATAAATATTATTATTTGAATTAGCAAATGTATTGCCGCTTGCATGGTTATTTCTTCCCGATTGGATGCGACGTATCCGGCTATCTTCGGATATGCTAATATCAGTCATGTTGTTGTTAAAGCTGTTGCATTGAAAAACCAATCCTTGAGATTCCAATTGAGAGGTGTCACCATTTACACCATTAACACTACATCCGGTACAAAGGTTCTCAAAGGAATTACTTTTTACAAAATGATTTCCCACGCCGTTATCTTTGAAATGAATACCGTTCCCGCCTTCATCGCCTGTGAAAAAATTATTTTCTATGGTAAATCCTGATGACTTTTCTATCCGGATACCATCTTGCTTTCTACTGTTATCATATACATAACCCGGAATATGAAATTCACAGCCTTCAACTATCAATCCGTTAGAAGCATAACTGTCAATGCCAATGCCATTATTGAAAAATTTACTGAAATAAATTTGGCTTTGATGGGTGCTTGAATTTTGAATATAAATTGCCCTGTCAAAACCGGAAAATTCGCATCCATCACTGCTAAACGGGGCTAATGACCAATAGGATGAGCCAACACGTATACTTGCACCATTGGCATAAATACCATTGGTCAGATGACTTTTAGAATATCTATCCCGCTCATCTTTAAAGAGTGAATTTTGGAAAGACACACCTTTTACTCCCTGCAATTCCACTTGAGCTGTTCCGGGAGCATCAAACAGGGCATTATCATCCAATATAAACTCGCAATTCTTGAAGTAACTCTTATTATTAGCCTGTGAGGAAGTATTAAATCCACCCACATGCGTAGCAAAATACACCGCTTTTTGATTATTGATAAAGTGTGCATTGTTAGCATAAACAATTCCTCCACCTACACCCGGATATATTATTAGACCGTCATTTAGGTTTCTTCCTGGTCTCCCTACAGAAATCCCACAAATAGCATTCTCTATCCTTGCTCCGTTTTTCAACTCAACAATTCCCTGATTTGTGGCATTCTGTTGTAGGAATATATTTCCTAATACTTCTATTCCCTGCCATAATTCTCCATCACAAACATTGGTTAAGGTTCCACCATCTATGATAAGTCTGCCACCTGGTTCGACGATGATAGATGCATTGCTTGTAAAGAAAGTATTACCTTTAATTGTTAAAGTCGCTGAAGGTTTTACAACAATTTTTTCATTAATTACATTTTTTGTCTCCCATATTGTATTTTGGGCAATGGTTTTAACAGTAGGAGTTTGTTGGCTGGAAATGAATTTGAATAGTTTTGCTTCTGCTGCATTAAGTTGTATTACCGAATTATGAGCAAAACATGGATTCTCACTCAAAACATCCACTACCTTGCCTCCGTTTTTCAAATTCAATTGAATACTCTCTGACGAACATAAACTCTTATTAAATACCCAAAAATAACGATTCCCTAAATCATCAGTTAAGAATGAGACAGCCAGACTATCTATAGTAGAGCCGGACATCGCAATTAGTGGATTACTGACATTAAAAATTTCGTTAGCATACGGGTCTGATGAAAAGTACTGCCACTTGGAATGGTTTGGGATAGAATCTTTGCGAGCACCTATTGTTGTTTTAGTACTTTTATGATAAGCACTTTTAAACTCAAGAGAAAGCAAAATATCTTCATTATCAAGAATTTTTTTATTTGTGTTTTTTATAAGTTCAATATGTGCAGTAGGAAAAGTACTTATATATAAGTTAGCATTCCAATATGTTATTCCTTTTGCACCATAAAATAAACCTGTATGGATCTGGTAACTTGTAGCAAATTCGGAAAGAAATTTCCAACCGGATGGTTGTAAATATGCAAAAGAGCAGAATATATAATTAAAAGGAATTTTATTTGCGGCACTTTTCCGAGCGATAATATCTATACAATAGAATAAGTCTTGAACTGGATTTATGCTATGAGGGTCTGATAGCGGATAGCAATCAAAAAATAAAGCATTAGGTTGAATATTATCAATATAATATTCAACCAATGACTCATACCCTGAATAACTCACTTCTTCATCATTTATAATCGCCAAAACAAATCATCCGCTTAAATTTAAAACAAATCATCCGTTTTTTTAGAGACGCGCACGCAAGGTATAATCAAATTTTTTCACGAATTATCTCTTATTCTCTTCTCTGTATAATCGAAAAATTAAATTGTACAACTTTTTAAATTAAATTGTACACAAATTTCGCACAGAGGTATGAAAAATGTAAAAAAGACAGGTGCTGTGAGCATCTGTCTTTTTTTTGCCGTTTAATCAACTTTTAATTGCGATTGAAACGTTGATTAATCCAATTCGTAATTCGCTGTCAAAACCTCTATTTTGCGTTGATTTTTAGTATTTCCTTTCGCGTTGACCGATATACGCATGTCGAATTGTTTTGTCTTCCATCCGTGCTTTTGGGTATATTCCTTAAGAATATCACTTGGATAGCTTGATAACAGGAATTTTCCTTTAATTTGCGATAGCGTGTCAAGCAGTTCCTTGTAGTCATTTAGTGAATATCCATCGTAATGCCCCATGTTTGCGTTATAATAGGGAGGATCGCAATAAAAGAAACTATTTTCCGTATCTCTTGAGCGGATAATATAGCAGGCATCCGCACACTCAATAGATACACTTTGAAGTCTTATTGCTAAATCTTCCGTGAATGATTCCCGTGCATTGGTAACTTTCTTTGCCGTGCGGTTCTTGCCTTTATCGAAGCCCCAACTGTTATCCAGCTGACTGCCGAAAGACTGACTACTCATTACCCACAACGCCCACGCGCGTTTGACATCCGAGAACATGTCCGGGTTGTTGTAAATAGTTGATGCCTTCCTGTATAAGTCTCGACTATTAAGAGTGATCCGTATTTCTTTTTCAAGACTTGTAAAATCGTTTTTGACTACCTGATAAAAGTTAATCAACTCCCTGTTAGTATCGTTTAGGACTTCCAGTTCGGATGGTTCTTTTGCCCAGAATATCGCAGCTCCGCCGCAGAATGGCTCACAATAAAGCCTGTGTTCCGGTATCAATGGCAATATTATGCCACACATCGTTTGCTTTCCGCCGTAATATGTAATTGGCGTTTTCATGTTCAATTTCTCACTCATTAATTTTTTTGTTTATTTATTATTTTTACTACTTTTGCAATCTCTCACTTTATTTTAATAAAAGGCGCCAACACACCTCAAAGGCTTATGCCTCTGATTATGGTGTGTTGGCACCTTAAATGTTGTGTGGAGGGTGAGAGTTCCACACGAGAGTCGGGGGCTTTTTATCCCCTTATATTTATAGCTTATAAAATTTTATGTCTTTTGTGTACCCTTTGAATTTATTACCATCCAGATAACTCCATGAAGTCGATCCAAATACCATTCCCATAACACCTGTACCTGCCGGACAAGTCGCCGTTCTTTTGACTATCAAATTATTATTATCATCATAAACATAAATGTCTATATCGTTATGGGATCTAAATTCGACTTTCACGTGATACCATCTGTTTAGACTTATTGACATAGTAGCTCCTACGAATTGAGTTCCATTGTTCAAGCCATAATAAAGAGTTCCGTTTATAATCTTCATATTTAATCCTACATAACCAGCATATCCATCATTGGTAGTTACAATGAATTGTTGAGCTGCGCTAAGCAATAGTGGATAAAATGAAAATTCAAGTCTTGCATTATTATATTGATATATAGGAGTAATTCCATCTATAGTATCTGTTCCCCAAGGTCGAATCCCATAATAACAACTTCTTGTACCCTGAGTATGTGAAAAAACCTGCCTTGTTGGATCGATCGGGTCGGGGGCAAAAGTAATCAAAGTGGGCGTTGAGCTAAATTGACCAACATCCGTACTTCCATCTATTAGGTTTGTGGTTATTCCATTCATTGGCCGATTGACGAGCAGGTGAGGATCTAAAGGAACGCGATTCATCGACGTCAATGCTCTTCTTCTATTCATTGATTCCTAATTCTTGTTTTACTTGCAATTTTACTTCAGATACAAATAATTCATGCTCTGCGAACTCCGGGTCTGATATTCCGTTAAATAAAATCCTCAGCTCCTCCTCGAGAGTGTATTTCTCTGAAATTAGCTCTCTAACTCTTTGAGCGTATCTCTCTTTAATAGGAATCTCAACGACAACTGCCGGCATTATTTTCATCGCCATAATTTCCTCAAAATAAGCACTTGGATTCTTTTTGTAGAAGTCAGCCTGCTCCGGCGATAGTTCTATTAATTTCCCTGAGAAGTAATCCTGCCTGGTAACCCCAATCGCATCATCTTTTACTTTATACAGCGAGAACGGTCGATTTATCAAACCGTTCTTCATGAAAAATCTTGGTTTTAATTTATCTTTTTTCATTCCTAAATTTGATTGAATATTTTAATGGATACTTCGTAATTGTTGCTATGATTATTCAACATGGTCATAAAGGATATCTCCATTCGATAATCATCCCTGAGTACATATTGCGGCGAATTTTCGAGAAACTTGTCATCCATCATGACGATACTGTCACGATCTCGGAATGATGAAAAATCAACAACACGCTCTGCGCCGGTTCGATTGTGAATTACCATTGTAAGCAGTTTGTCTTTGATGCCGGAAAATACCGCGATAACGTTTTCTATCATAAGCTGCAAATCCTCTCCTGTTGCAAGTATTAAGAAGAAGTTATTGAAACCATTATCCATATCGTAGGTAAACGGCAATTGCTCGTCGAAGTGAAATATGCCGGGCGTCTCTTCGTCTGTTTTGTAGAGCCATCCCGGCGTATCTGACGGGTCGGAACTTCTTCCGTTCAATCCGTCAGATCCATTCCTACTAACGCTGTAAGATGTAGACACGGTATTGTTGGTATATGTGATTACCGTTTTTGTCCACAGATATTGGCCGGCGGATGTTGACGGTATTGTTGATGTCCACGTTCCGGCAGGTGCTGTTGTTCCACTGTTCGCTGCCTGATAGGTAATAACCGTAGACTTTATTCCTACGCCGGGTGTTCCGGGAATACCTGCCCAGTTATCAATCACCTCCCATTCCGTACTGCCTACGTTGTGCATGTACAAATCAAGCTGACCTGCAATATCGTCGTCGTCGACGAGATATGCCCAGCCTTCCTGCGTTTCGTCGAAGTTAGGCAAATCCCGTAAGGGTTTTGTTGAGCCGGGCTCTCGGTATCTACCTTTCTGGATCAGAATCGAAGTGCCGTCTTTTCCGCTTATGCCTTGCAAGGATGCCAGCCATTCATCCTCTGTTCCGGTATATCCAAGTCGAACGGCGGTTTGGTAGGCAGATTCGCCGGCGGGACCGCCTAATAAAAAGGAAACACTCCACTCGCCGTCTCCAACTTTAACTCGTAAATATTTATCCCCTTCGATGGCGGGATAATGCCAATTCTGTCCGGTGGCGGAATATTGCATTTGTACACTCGCGCCATCCCTGCCTCTGAGTATTGATTTTAAGACGGAAACAGACATCCGAATATTCTTCCCGTCGACTGCTCGCGTTCCGACAAGCTCGTCGTTGTCTGCCAAGCCGTTTACTTTTATAAAATCTAAAAAACTTAATCCATCCATTTTATTTGCTATTTTCGATTAAATATTGCCGCCTTTCGTTTGTCACCATCGGTTTAAGCGTTGTATTATCAACCAAAACTTTAGGCTCTTCGTTGTTCATATCTGCCGTTGCCGGAGAAATGCCATTGTTGTTATAATAATCAGCCACTCGTTTGTTTATCGCATTCGGAACTGTCAAGGTCGTTCCTGCAGACAGTATTTCGGTAATTGAAATATCATTAATATCAATTATCTGAAACACTGCTTCGACATCACCGCAATATTGCAGGGCGATATCCCAGACTGTCTGCCGTTCCTGAATAGTAATTGTTTTCATTATTTTAATGCAACTGTTCCGCGAATGACTGTCCCGTTTACAGAGCCAAGTGACGTCGCAGGGAATATAAATATCTGTGGTCCCATCGTATTATGGTTTTCGACAATACATGGAACCGTTTCTGCCATTCCATCGTTTCGATAAGCTGTTGCATTTAACGGTATCTTCACTCCTGTTGGGAATTGCAGTTCTGAATCCTGAAATCGAATAGCGATAGCTACGGAAGACAAACCATGTTCAACGTCTAACTGAATATCCAATGTATTGTTGAATCTATCATACCGTAATTTGCTACCGGATTTTAAGGACACTCCGATTTCCGTCGGTAAGGTAATTGCAGTAATATCCCTCCACGCTCTTCTCTGATATAAATCTTCCAACATGTAGAATGTCCATCCCGGATTATTCTCGTCAGCCAACACAATTTCCTTTTGCTCAATATAAATAGCTTTCTCATAGTTAATTGAATTACCCTGTACGTCGACATAAGTGCTGCGGTCAGCTAATGAATATTTGCCGGGATTGTTTATTAAGTTTTTGTAGGTCGGAAGGTTCGGGTCTCTTACATCAAAATTTGACACAACTTTACAGGCGAAAGCCGTATTTCCTGTTGATGAATTGTATGATTGCACGTACATGTACGAAGATAAATATGTAAAGCCCTGCATGCAGATTGCCGTTCGTGCAGGAAGCATTAACCCGTCAAACATCGCGTTGATGTAATTTGAAAAGTCATTAAGCACCTCTATTGTTTCCGCACACAGGGGATATTCCCCTCTTGAGACATCATTTAATTTATCCATTGTTATTTTGTTATGATTTTATATTTTGTTCCGGCAAATTTGTATTCGTCTAAAATCCGCCGGGTTTGTTTTTCGGTGTCGCCTGTTAAAATACTTGCAGGGACGATGACGGTAAATGGCTGGTATCCCCACGCCGATGACGGCCTTAGTATTACTTGACCTAATATAATGGGTTTCTGTTCTGCATTTGGATAGATAAGCATATCGGGAACATTATCACCATTGTCCCTCACTTCTATCCTTCTATCTTCTCGGTCGAATCTCTCGTTCAACCGTCGCTGCAAGTTCGGATATTGAGCGTTATAGCTCAACCTTTCGGCTACTTCCTTTCTGTGGCTTGTAAATTGAAAATACAGCCGGATAATCGGTTCAATCGGCGCGTGTATAAATTCAATAATATTCTTCCGGATGGCAGTTGGAAGAATGTCTTTGATTAGCTTTTTGAAATTTACATCGTATTTGCCCATTATGAAATTGATTTTGTTATATTTAATTCATTCAGCAGCATATAGCCGGATACCGGCGTGTAGGAGATTGTGCTTGTAATATCTTCGGGATCGTATCCCGCGTGAGTGACTGCGACGGAGCTTATTTGTGCTATTTCGATGCCGTTAATTACCTGCAGTGCATCTATCATCTTCATGCCGATGAACGAGCCGTTAAAGTCAATTCCCTTTAAATAAGATTCTATTCCTGCCCTTACGGCATCATTTACGTCACTCTCTGATGTAAAAACAAGCGGATTATAGCGAACTTGTACGGTTACGCTCAATGTGTCCGCCGGGTCATTTACAATTGTTACAGGAACCCCCGCCGGCTTTATTCTGTTTATATAAGCTGCTGCCGCTGTTTCTTCGGCGGCGGTCAGTGTTGTTGGATTTCCGTCTGCATCCGCTTTGGCTATTTTCAACAGCACACCGCTTCCTGTGCTCTTTTCTTCGCAAAATGCGAATTTTATAATTTGGGCTTCGATAGCCTCATCACTCGTTGTGTCGTCATAATAGTCTTTTTCTTCCAGTTCGTTAATATCGAACCCGAATTGAAAGGCTTTCATCATTCTTGCATACCATCCGGCATATCCGTATCTTTCATTTTGAACAGTATTGTCAATTTCGGATTTATAAAGATCCCAAAGGTTCTCATGCAATGCCATCGCAGCCGCTATAATGAAGATAATGATAGATTCAAGGCTTGCTGCCGAAAACTGCTCGTCAAAGGTTTTTGCCGTGTCCAAACCATACAGATTTTGAAGCGTTGAATTGGCAATAAAATCCTCTTTAATTCCCGTTGAAATCTCGTTTATAGTCCGCGCCATTACAACCTGTATTTTTTGCATAAATAAACTCCGATGCCAATTACAACAACAAGCCCAACAACCAAAGCCACAATCAGCAAAATGGATAACCACTGCAATTGAGCTTCGGTTTTGGTACTTGTGTCCGACTTATAATTGCGATTGCTTTCCGTGCGGGAACTGTCGGATGTTGATGCGGTCAATGCCTCATCAATATATTCGTCGATAATTGAATTAATCGTTGTTTTTTGCGATATTTCAGAACCTTTCGTTATGCGAATAATAGAGGTCGGATATTGCTTTCCCGTTGAATCCGGAACAGATAAACGGACTTCAATTATATTCTCACTTGTTGCCTCTTTTACGTCGGTAATTTCCTGCTTGCTTTCTGTTTTTTGTGTATTGGTTTCCGCTTGTATTTCTTCCCGGATATTCTTTTGCTCAATCGAAGTTTCAGCAGCCTTAACCTGGGCTTGCCGATGGATCCGGCAACCGGTTAAAGCAACACATAAAATCAATAGTAATATCTTAGCTTTCATTTACTTTTCCCTCCCTCATTTGGTCAATTTTTTTACTCAAGGTATTTACTGTTCTTTGTAGTTTGTCAATTTTTTGGTTCAGTTCCTCGCGTTCCTCTATCCATGCAGACTTTTCGGCAAGTAATTTCAGGTTTTTATCCTGCTCATTCATCAGCTTTTGAACTAACTCATTGTTTTGTTCGGTTAATTGACCAATGGATGTGATAAGTGGTGATATTGCCTCATTGATCATCTGAAAATCACTTCTTTTTCGTTCCCGTTTGGTTTGCCATTTACCCACAAAAAAAGTGATAATCCCGGTTGCCGGAGTTATGATCCAAAATAGAATATCATTCCAGTTGATCATTGATAAAAAGCCGATTATTAACAATAAGATTTTCATTACCTGATGCTTGTTATTTGATACCTGTTAAATCCGATTCGCTTGGAAGAAACATGTATCCATTTGCAATTGTATTCATCAATCAGCTGATCAATGGGAATTTCTCTTTTCATGGTCATTTGACGAATGATCTCGAACAATCTTCTATTCTCAACTTGGCCTTTCCGAGTATTCAAGTCCGATGCAGCATCATCGCCCGGACTCATGTGCTGGGACGTTTTTGCTCCACCTACTCTTTTATTTACTTCCGGATTCCTATACCCTGAATTGACGTAAATTGCACCGCCGTACCTCTTTTGGATCGGAACGATAACCTTGTCTATTAAATGTTGAAAATCCGGCAAGTCTTTTGCCGGTATTTTGTTGTCAATATTTAATTTTGCGGCCGTTGCCGAACGCTCAAAATCAGTAATATTAAACTCAAACCCGTCTATGATTAATTCTCTCATTACTCTTTAATTATTACGTTTATACCTTCTTTCTTGTAAATTACTCTTTCTACATCAATTAATGCAGATCTTAGTTGCCTTTTTGTGTTTCCTGACCAGAATGGATCCGGAGTTCCGTTGATCATGTTTTTTGCATTCGCTCCTAAAAGAGGAGCATTTTTAAACTCTCCGGTAAATGCGCCCAAGATAAGTTGGGCGCATTGCAGTGTATTATCGCCGACAACAAGTCCGGACGTAATTTTTCTATCGGCGCCACGGACAATGTTAACCAACAAGTCTCCATTTTCATCAAGCAATAATCCTCGCATCAGTGTTTAATATTTTCGTTTTCGTAGTCGGATTCTGTAAATGCCTTTGCCTGGCCGGCAGATGATTTGGTTGGAGAAATAACTCCAACCGAGGTGCCGGCCCCAATAGTAGCCGTTGTTGTATGGATATGTTCGTTGTATTGTTTCACAAGCTCGTTTACCGTGTCTTTCAATTCATTTAGCTTACCCGTCAATTCTTTAATTTTTACCAACCCATCATTTTTCCCGCCGTTAATAACAATAATATCATCTACGTCAAGTAGTATTTTTTCAATCTCAGAATACATCAGCACAACAGCATTATTCTTGTCAAAAAAACCGACGGCAACATGGCTCCCAACTGTCGGGGATATCAGTAACCCGTTATTTTTTTCGGTTATGGATTGAAGATTTACATCTGCGAGTTGCGCTGTTCCGTCAAGAGGGGTACAATTAATTGTCCGTGCTGTTTCATCTACGCTATCAACCGTACAAAGTTTGATGTATATTTGCAAGCCTCTTGTTGCCGCTTTTTTTATCGCATCTCCTACTCCGCTCATTTTGCCAAGCCTCCTATTGTTATATTCTGCCGATAGCCGCTTGTACTGTAAGTTATGGTATTTTTCATTGCCTTATAAATACCAGCCTCCGGATGTTCTTCCGTTTTGATTTTAATAAGGTCAAGCAACCAAACTATTTTTGCCCCAAAGGTTGTAAATGAGCCGCTAAAACCTGATACTTTCCAGTCTGTCAAGCGTTTTTTTGCTTCTTTTTCCAATTGTTCTTTGCTTACATTGTATTGGTGGAAACTTCGGACTTCGCCCTCTTTATCGCCTACTTCTACCTGTATTTTATTACCTTTGGAATCAATTCCGGTCGCTTTGATTTTTAAAGAAGTATTCTCCGCTTCCGTCCATATTAAATCGCCATCATCTATAATATTGCCGTTTTTTCCATCTTTGAAAACTTGTTTTTTACCGGTCAATTTATCGTTGTAATCAAATGCCATTCCGGCGTACAATGCCCCGTGCTTGAAAAAAAATAAAAATCCATTCTCCCGCAAATCGCCCAAAAGTTGTGCGACCGTATCGGCATTGACTACATATTTTCCGAAGGTTTGTGTACTGAACACATCTATCTTCACGCCTTTGGGGCATTGTTCCGAAAGTAATGTTTTCAAATTGGCACTGGAATATGTTTTCTTTTTGGTTGCCGTATTCTTCAATAAATAAATTTCATCTTCGCACTCTATGGTTACAGGTGTTTTGGCGGTTACCTTTGAGATATAACCGGTAAATACTTCTTCATTATTTCCATCATATCCGAGTTCTACCTGTATATGATCACCTCGTTTAACCGGTATTCCATTTTCATCTTGCCACTTTGTTTTTTTTGGAAGAATCAAGGTGCATTTTGTCGTTACGTTTTCTATATCACGCTCAATCTCACATGAGTTTATCTTGGAGAAACCCCACGTTTTGTCAGATTTTATTGTTATTTTTGCGGTGAGAGAAAACATTGCTCGGTTTTTGTTATTTAATTAGGTAATAAATATTGTTTAACCATGAATAAAATTTTATTATTTGTCGCTATTGCGGCGTTTGCTTTGCAGTCTGATGCTGTTACAAGAGATTGTAAATGTAATTCTATTCCACTTTACGGAAAGGTAAAAGTGGTTGAGCATAATGCCGATTTTAAAGTGCAAATCGTTAATTCCTTCCAGGATTTGAACGTACAGGATGTTAAGTCTTTTCCCAACGAATGTGGAAAATGGCAATTTGTGGAATCTTTTCCCGATTTCACTGTTCAATACGTTACTGCGTTCCCCGACTTTAAGATTAAATTCGTTAAAGCATTTCCCGGAAAGCCTAATTCTCTTCCATAAATATTGTATAATCAACATCACTGATTGCATTAATTGTTATCACCTGTCTGTTTGAGTACGTTGTCTGTTGCACTTCGTAGCTTTCCACTACTAATTTAAATTCTCCTCCGTCAATATTAAATAATTCTAAAAAAGGACTCCATACATCTATTGTTTTTTGGTCTAAAAATTCCTGCACTTTTCGTATTGCTTCTCCCGGATATTCATCCAGAATATAATCCGCTTCGTCGGTTGCGACAATGCCCACTGTTATGGTAATATCCAAGTCGTCATCGCCGATAAATTCTTTGACCGTTCCGGATCCTCCAACAACTTCTGTTTTTACAATCCGTTTTTTCTTTATTACATTCACTATTGCTTCCGGGATGATTAAATTTTCTCTTGCGGTTCTTCCTTTAAAAATAAGTGGACAAACAATATTTTTACCAAAAAAATCCCGAAAATCACTATCGGCACCGTCGGTAAATCTTCCAACAAGCGGAACCTGCACCTTATGATGTTCTTCATGACCACGTACTTTATAGTCCGGGTTGGTTTCAACAGGAACAAACTGGTATAGTTTAGTCTTTGCCAATCCTTGCAAGCCCGTTACCGTAAATTGATATTTTGCCATTAGAATGCTAAGTTTACATCATTACAAGCCTCTATTATCGCTTGTGCGACAATATCCTTTATTTGCTTGGTACTTTCTTTTATAGTTGTAGTACTTACAGTAAAACTCTCTACTACCTTATCAATCGTAATATTGATATTTTTGATTTGCCCAGCACTGCTTCCTGCAGAAGCGCCCATGCTAACGGGAATTATTGGCTTAGTCTGTGATGCGTTCCCCGTATCGCCTTTATTTTCCCCTAAAACGCTGGTGTCCGCGGACAGGGAAACAACGCTTTGCTTTTGATTTTTTTTCTCTTGTGCCTTTTGCCAACTTTCTTCACCCTTTTTTGTTCCAACAGAATACGCAACCGAAACATCCTTAAATTTATCTTTCGGGAATAATTTGTTCCACAGTTCTTTGATTGGGGCAAACAGTTTTCCAAGTTTGTTTAAAATCTTATCGAAAATACCGGAGATAAAATCCCAAACAGCCGAAAAGGCATTTTTTATAGGCTCAATCAGTTTTTCCTTTATCCAAGTGCCGACAAAGCCTAATTTCTCAATAATCCAGTCCCACGCGCTACTTACTGCCTCAACAATCCAACCCCATACCGACACAAAAAAATCCGCCACAGCTACCACTGCCGTTTTTATCCAATCGAAAGCAATTTGTATTACACTGACGATGCTATTAAACACTAACTTTACCGCCTCCCATATAGTAAGAAATATATTTTTCCAAAGATTAATATATGGTTTAATAATTCCAGACCATATCAATTCGAAGATAGCCTTTATGACTACCCATATATTATAAAACATAGCCTTAATTGCCTCCCAAACGCCAAAGACTATCTTGCGAAGCCCCTCACATTTTTGCCAAAGAATTATAAATACGGCAATCACGGCTGCAACGGCTGCGACAATTAAACCTACCGGTCCCGTAATAGCAGCCCACATCGCCGTTGCCGCCCCTGTAACTACGCCCATCACGGCAGCCGTTGTAAGTGAAATCGCCATAAAAGTACCTTGGCTTGTTATATTTCCCCAAAATGCGGTCGTGTTTTTTCGCAAGGCTTTTGAATTATCTTTGATAAAAGCAGTGGATGTTCCTATCGCCGACCATAGTCCTGTGATAAGCGGAATTAATTGCGAAACCGGGATCAGCGAACTTGCAACCGTAGAAGCCCAAAGCCCCATATCTCCCGTTGCGTTGAATATGGAAATTTGAATATCGTTAAACTTAGCCTCGATGCGGGCTTGCTTCTCTTGAAAACTTTCCATGACAATAGCGGCTCCTTCGGTGGCTGCTTGTGTTCCGGTAATAGCTTCCGTATATTCATCAATAACATCAATGTTTCCCAAGATAACAGAACCGGAGGCGATATTTGCTTTCATGAAAACACTTTCCATTAAGACAGCATCACCCTGTATCTTTTTGAGTTCACGCAAACGGTCGGTAAATTTTACAGTCGGGTCGGCAACCTTGGCGACATCCACGCCATACGCTTTTAATGCGGCTGCCGTTTCTTGGGGCATATCCGTTAACGTATTCATCGAAAGTAACATATTACGCATGGCAGTTCCTGCCTCACCTGCCACTACTTTTCCTTTTGCCAATGCCTCTAAAGAAGCGTTTAATTCTTCAAAGCTCACGCCGCTTTGCTGTGCCAATAAGCCCGATTGCCGCAGGGCTTCCGCCGTATCGCTCACTTCGGAAGCGCCCACATTGGCGGCAGCCTGCATAACGTTCATCATTCGGGCTGCTTCCTCAGAGGCAGCGATGGGGTCGCTTAAATCTACGCCGTATTGCAACATGGCAGTCGTTAAAGCGTTGGCGGCGGCTTTGGCATCGCCTCCCATCAGCTTTGATAATGTGGCGATATTTTTTCCCATCATTTCCAATGCCGTTTGGTCGGCAAAACTATCCCCCAAACTACCGATAACATCCTTAAACGATTCAACGTATTGTGCTGCATCGCCGCCGAATACCTTTGCCAAATTGCGAGCTTTCCGACCGATTTCGTCCAAGTCTCCTCCGGTAACTTGAGCAATTGCTGATAGTTCCCGTAAAGAATAATCGAAATTGACGCCCGGCTGAATAGTATTAGACAACATTTCGTTAAAATTCCTAACGGCATCCGTTATTTGATTGAATTTAAAAACGGAACTCGCAATTTTATCAAACACAGGAACAGACTTCTTGGCATTGATGAGCAAGCTGCCCATAGCCTCGTCAATCTGCGCAATACCTGTTATGGCATTGCCACCAATGTTAATGGTAAAATTTACTGTATTATTTGGCATTGTTGTTGTTCCTTAAAAAAATAAATACTAATTTTGCATTAAAAAAAATCAAACATGGGATTCATTGTAACTATTATCGTTTTTCTTGCGGCAGCACTCATTATTGTTTCGCCCGCTGTAATCCTTTTTTGGGCTATTGCTGCCCTTAGAGATTATTTCAAGGGAAGGAAGGGTAATAATTCATACCCTCCACCCATCAACAAATACGTCCGCTAATTCTTTTTACCTCCAAGCAAGGCTGATAATAATTCGGCTTGCTGTTGTAGCCTCCATTTCTCAAGCCATATTGCCTGCGATGCGGCTTCTGCATAGCTCATTATATCCATTCCTTTTACATCTATCCCTAAGTTAGACCTTATCAAGGCATTTACTCTTAACAATTCACTTTCGGGCTCCTTGTCGTCAATTGTAAATGCCTCTATACGTTTTTTAGCTCAGCCGAAATATCGTTTTGCAAAGCGGACATTTGACCAACGGCTGCCATAAGCAAATAAGCGTCTTCGAGTATCTCGTTATCCCCTTTTACCCAACAGCCTTTTAGTAACTCCTGTGCCGCCAGCACTTCATCCGCTTTTGATAGCTTATTCGTCCGACTCATGGTCGCTATGTCCGGACGACGTAATACACAACTATACTCCTGTTCTCCGTCCTTTACTAATATTGTTATTGTTTTTTTTGTCATTTGTAATTACTTTTAAAAATTATTTACCCCACTCAATATGACTCACAGCCAATTCCAAGTCAACAGTTTTGCCTGTGTCCCCTTCCGCCCACGTGCGGGAATTGGATTTAAATTGACAATTGCGTAATGTGTCATGTATTATCAAACCGCCTCCATCTGGAATATACGACACGATAATATCAAATGCAGCCAAATCTTGCAACCTGCCGTTCGCCGTTCTGCGTACTATTGCGTTTACTTCTTCCGACCAGAGCGTGATTTTGCCTGTGCAAGTAATACGTCCTTTACTCCGACTTATCGGATAGCGACCCGCACCGTAGTTTTCTGTCACTTCCTGTTCATCGCTGTATTCAATGCCTGTAACACCTGTTACCAGCACTCCTGCTATCGTGAAGACAATATCTCCCCAAGAATATGTTGTTCCGTTTATCAATGGTATTCCGTTCATTTTTTATCCTCCTTATATTTGAGTTGTATAACCAATTTTAACAAGTACTTTACGCATCACGCCTACCGCTACATTTTTAACTTGTATTTCTAATTGAGATGTAGCTAAGATGTTTTGGTCAGGATCAATCTTCACGCTGTATCCGCTCAATTCCCCAGCTTTTTCCATATCTTCCAAAGCGCGTCCGGCTGTGTTTTCCAACGATTTCACCGTATCTGCCCGCAATTTTCCTGTAGACGGATCCACATACAGCGGGGCATTGAGTTGTGGCAATAAGTTAGTGCGGATGCCGCGTGTTGCTTTATCCATTGTGCGGACATTTTCTATAAAAGCATAATCGCTTGTTTCCTTGTCCAATGTGAAGCTGTCATTATAATAGCTGTTTGCGATACCAACATGCGTACGAACAAAAATATACCGCTTATCATTGATAAGATTTTGCTCGGTAGTGCTTGTTTCCCTGAGTAATTCACCGGTAATAAAACCGGGAACATTCAGTCCGCAGGGAAATTTTTGTACCCATGCGATGCTTTCGTTTACCGAAGCATTGCTAACCGCGCCCAGGCAATTGCCTATACAGCCATAATAGGCAAAATGATCATCGCCCAAAATAGCGACAACATCAGCATATAAATCACAACCTACCAAAACCGAAACATTGCAACGCCCTTCAGCAATATGCCCTTGACCTCCGGTAAGAGAAGCAAGCGTTAAGCTTCCTTTATTGCAGGTTACAATAACAGAAAGCGGTTGATGTTCCTGCTCTAAGCCTGTGGAAACACCTGCAACGCCTGTGCACGCTGTTTGGTATGCTCCCAAATTGGCTAAAGTAGGCGTAAATATGCCAACCTGACGTAATGTGCCGTCGGCATAATATTGCAATGCCTTGATTTCATCAGCCGTGACCTCTCCGGTTAGTTTTACAGCAAGCCATAATTTACCGGCAGGAGACATGCGGAAAAATTCACTCACGTGGTAGTCTATGGCATTGCCTGCATAGATAGCACCTAATGTATCTCCGGTGTCGGCAGGCTCTTGCCGGAAAATACCATATTGCAGCTTCAACTGTTCATAATAGGACAATTTTGCAATATACAGCGTAGAACTCCCAACAGCTACGGCATCAAACGAAGCTAATGCAGGAGCTGTAATTTTGCTGTCCATACTCAGGATAAGTCCGCTATTTACGTCTTCGTTGGCGGCAGTTCTGCCCATTCCGCCATTGACCTTTTCAAATTTTATGTCGTTTAAACTCATTTTAATTATTGTTTAAATTGTCATTACTTGCTGCTTTGCTCGGAAGCCTGCGACTGGCTTTCGCCAGCCGCTTCACTTTCGATTTTTTGCAGATACTTTTCAGCTTTTAACCGGCTGTTGAACTCACGTCCGTCAGGAGCTACCCAGCACTTTCCCGTGAAGGTAATTCCTGCTTTTTCCGTATCCTTTTTTTGCTTTGCCATCGGAAATTATTTCTTTGTTTTACCGTTTTCCGTATTTATATTTTAAGCAAACAGGATATAGACAACATCGCCAATTACACTGTTCTAAATTTCCGTAAGATTGCAAGATTGCGGTGCCGGCTTTTGTGCTCTGCGTAAAATATATGTTCCCGGTATCTTTATCTAAATGTGAATCGTATAATGATAAATCACTTAATAAATCTACTCCGGCGGTACCGACATCCGCCATTTCTATTGATGGGGCACATTCATGCGAATATGAATAGTTATCGCACGCACGCAAATCCATGTCATTGCAGTACTCCATAGTGTTGTATTCGGTAACAACCGCTTGCTTGTATTCCTCACTGGCTTGAGTTACGTACATTGTTGCTGAGATTAAGATCACCAGCATTAGCATTTTTTTGAAAATTCCTTTTTTCATCTTTTTTTTGATTTAATGGAACCTCCCGACTTTTCGTCATCGGGAGTTTTGTTCCGGTTAATAATTGATTTTGACTTTTTTTTATTTATTAAATTTCCGATTCCTTATTGTGATTGTGCTCCGTCGTATAATACAATATCTTCTCCGAATACAATATTGGTATCCGCCTTCATAAGCATTTTGAAAAAGTACAGTTCGCTTGCGTTGCTCAATCTGTCAATTTTGATAACTTCGGCATCGTCAACGTATGAAACACCTGCCCAGAAGTTGCTATCCAAGTCGGAGGAAGCAACAGCAGCCACAATAACATCTTTTGGCCATTGCGCCATCGGAACAATCTTAATGCCTTTGTATCGTTCCGGATTGGTCTCCGTAAAGTTCGAGCCCTTAAATTCACGAGACGCTAATACGTCATCGTAAATATCGGCGTCATCTACCGACATGAAAATTTTAAGATTATTGTGTTTGCGAATTGCTTTCGGAATAGCATCTCTTACTGATTTTAAAACCGATAAAATATTAGCGCTTGTAATTGCGACAGCATCGGCTAAATCAATAACGGAAGCATCCGCTTTAATCCGGGTAAGAATACCGTCAAAGTATTCCCCTTCGTTTACTCCGTACTTCCCATTGATAAACTCGTTTCCCAGCTCAAAGTCAATAACTTTTGCCATTTCGGCAAGCATGGCGTTTTGAGCCTCTGAAGGCAATTCGCGAAATACCAAATTTCCATCCGGTTGATACGACTTCCAAAATTGCTCAAAGGCGCGGGGGTTAAAAACGGTAAATGCCATTAAATCCTTAGGCTCCAAATATTTTTCATCAACAGTAAAGTCGCCTTTTGAATCTCCTTTTACAGGATCTTCCTTTCTTTTTTGCAAAAATTCGCTTCCTCGCAAACGCGGAATGCTGAATTTTTTTTCTACGCCAGGTTGTATGCGAATATGTCCGTCTGCTACCAATTGATTGTAGGTGGTAGCCCGTACTAACAGCTGGTCTAATACTTCACCGTCATATACGGTATTAATTGTTACTGCCATAATTATTTACGTTTTTGTTGTTTAACACTTGGTTTTTCTTTGGGCTTAAAAACCATTGTTTTAGGTTCTGCCGTGGTTTTTTCCATCGATGATGTAATCATTTGCATTTCCAGCCTACAAACCTCAATGACTTCATTGAAACCCTCAACAATTCCGGCAGAAACGGCATCGGTTATCGCTTTGGTGTCAATGGAAGCCGGTTGCGGCGTTTGCTCGTTTTTGGGAGCTCCCTCCGTTTTTTTATTTTTATCTGTTTCTCCTCCCATTATTTCGCTCCTTTCTGAATTTCTTCGTTACGTTTATTCCAGGCATCTCCGGCTTTGGGTTTCTCCCTGTTCAATTTTCCTGCAACAGGATCCACGCCCGGCAATTTGTTAATGATTTTTTCGACACCGTCAAAATCTTTATCAGCCAAAGCGGTATAGGTTTCGCGTTCGTCTTCGCCGATTTTCTTTTCAGCGATTGCCCGGTTGATCAGATTGGTAACTTTTGCTTTTTCAAAAGCCTGCAACCTGTTTTTCAGCTCTGCAATTTCCGTATCTTTGCTTTGTAAAGAGGCGGTCATTGTCTTTTTTTCATTAGCAAGGGCTTGAATGTGATTCAAAACCTTGCTTTCGTCCTCATCCTGAGGAAGCCCTAATGCAAGGGCATACAGATTTTTATCTCCTGCCATTTTTTGTTGTTTTTGAATATTAATAATTTGGTTATTATAGAAATTATATACATCTCTTTTATTTGTGAGCACAGCCAGATCGGGCTCTTTCATCTTTTTTCCGCCCACAAGAATTTCATCCACCAGCCCGCGTTCCTTTGCCTGTTCGGCACTCAGCCAGTGGTCGGTCCCATCGGTAAAAAAATCAGATCTGACAGTCTCTTTATCGGTATTCATGCGTGCAGCCATCATCTCAATAAGGCTATTCTCGAACGTGTCTATCATATCTGCATGAGAGCGAACTTCGGCACTGTTCCCGTACACATATCCCTGCACACGGTGATACATAAATTTGGCGTGTTTGGCTGCTTTGACAGTATGCTTGGGATTAGTAATGAGCATTGCCATCATGCTTGCTGCAATACCGTCTACGATAAAAGTAACATCAATGTCGGTACGGTCTAAATAATTAAACAGGCTATTGCCCTGTACAACCTCTCCGCCATCGGAATTGACATAAAAGATGTATTTTCTTGTGCCAACCTTACGGAGCGCTTCTATCTCAGCTGTTAATCTGTTTGTGTCGATATCCAGGCCTGCCCCTATGATTCCGTACAGGTATATTTCTGCTGTTGTTTTGTCAATTTTATTTACCAAATTTGCCATTTACGTATGTAATATTTCGGCAAAGATAATTGGTAAAATGCAGCCTTTTTGAAAACTTGCTAACGGTCGGAATGATTATTCCAACGGTCGGAATGATAATCTTTTGAACTGCTCAAATCCGTTACTTTTGCTTTCGCAAAAGGCGAAATATTATGGCAGAAAAAAAAGAAATGCAAGACAAAAAAGAGCGTGCCAAATTGTACTATGTGCAAGGAGAAACGCAAAAAGACATAGCCGAAAAAGTCGGAGTGTCGGAGGTTACTGTCTCTAAATGGGTAAAAGACGGCAACTGGGGAAGGCTGCGTGCCGGCAATAAGGTAACACGTACCGAACTGGTCAACAAAAATTTGGAGCTGATAGCCAAATTGCTTGACAATGCTATGACGAGCGATGATCCCACTGCAGAATCTTTAAAAGTATCCGACCGAATCAGCAAATTAGCTGCTTCCATTGAACGTTTGGATAAAAAAACTAATGTAGTCAACGAGATAGACAGCTTTATAAACTTCAACCGCTGGCTGCAGCAACGCATTTCTTTCGACAGGGAGCTTTCTGCCGATTTACTCAAAGCCATAAACCGATACCAGGATATATACGTGAGCGAACGTATGAGCAAAAACTAAGGCATGACTATAGCGGAACTAAAACAGGCGAGGGAGCGATGGCAAAAACATAGCCAGGAGGTACAAAACTTTACCTTCGTGGAAGTAGAGAGTGCAGAAGCACGGCTCAAGCGTATTGCCCGGTTACGCAAAGATTATGCTGCTTTTGTTGAATATTATTTCCCCCACTGGACAACCGATAAAGTAACAGGAAAAAGCATTCCCTGTGCTAAATTCCACATCCGGGCGGCCAATTATATCAAAGATAACAAACAGGGTATTTCCGTATTCAAATGGGCACGAGGACATGCCAAATCAACCCACTTAGATGTATTTATACCGCTTTGGCTCAAATGCCAGCAGCAGCGCGATATCAATGTATTTGTGCTGGTGGGCAAAAGTGAAGATAATGCCTTAACGCTACTTGGAGATATCCAGGCGGAACTGCAGCACAACCAACGCTATATTTCCGACTTCGGACAGCAATACAATGCAGGAAGCTGGGAAACGGGAAAGTTTGTAACCCTTGACGGTATGGCATTTTTTGCACGGGGTCGCGGACAGTCTCCACGTGGTTTGCGGTACCGGGACAAACGTCCGGATTACATCGTAATTGATGACTTGGACGATGACGAATTGTGTCTGTCCGAACAACGTGTCAATAAAATGACAGATTGGGTGAAAGAGGCATTATATGGAACTTTTGGAGCAGAAGGTGGACGTTTTGTAATGGTCGGTAATTTAATCGCTAAAAACAGCGTACTTGCCAATATTTCCAAAATCGAAGGAGTCAATGTTAGCCAGGTGAACGTCCGGGATAAAAACGGCAACCCGGCGTGGCCCGAATACTGGACGGAAGAACGTATCGCCGAACGCGAAAGAATGGGTTATCGTTCTTTCCAAAAGGAATACATGAACAATCCTATTACGGAGGGTGAAGTATTCACGGAGATGTATTGGGGGAAATGTCCGCCATTATCCAAATTTCCATTTTTAGTATTATACGGAGATCCGTCTCCAAGCAATAACAGGTCGTCTAAAAGTTCTTTGAAAGCGGCATTTTTAATCGGTATGCTTGAAGGCAAATTTTATGTGTTGGATGGCAGAGTGGCGCGAGCTACCAATGCCGAATTTGTCGATTGGTTTTTCGACATTAACAAACAAGTGCCTGACAATGTACAGGTGTATAATTTAATCGAAAATAACACGCTCCAAAATCCATTCTATGAACAGGTTATACAACCGTCATTTTTCAAAAAATATCAAGAATCAATAAGAAATGTTGCCGCCGCCGAATTTATTCAGAAACAAGAAAAACTGCAACTATACAATAGCCTCAAGGCGTTAAACATTGCTCCCGACACACGCAAAAAACCGGATAAATTCAGCCGTATAGAAGGGAATTTAGAGCCGTTGAATACGCAGGGGAGATTGATTCTAAATTCCGACAAAAAAGACGACCCGCATTTTAAACGCTTGGAAGAACAGTTTTTACTGCTTACACCACAACTAAAAGCACCTGCCGATGGTGCCGACTGTATCGAAGGGGGCGTATGGTGGTTACAACGCAAAACGGAAACTATCGCCGAGGGAGCAATGAAAGTAAGTGGGAAACGTCAAAATTCAAAACGCATTTAACAGCCAATAGGCACTTAATTTATATGTATATGAAACCAGTAAATGAAGTAAAATCAAGCAGAGATGCCAGTAAAGTAGCCTGTTCTTATAACAGGAACAGACAATCAGGCATGAACTATTCAGCACGGGACAGAAAGAGCGGACAGAAAAAGAAATCATAATCATGTATTTAAGCATTGAGGATCTAAAAAAAGGAATACGCCCTGAAGTCTTAAATGTGATTGCCCGTGAAGAAGAAAATATGGTGCAGGCAATCGAAGAAGCAATGGCAGAAGTAGGGAGCTACCTCTGCGCAAGGTACGACACAGCCTATGAGTTGGCTAAAACTCCTGATGACACAAGTCGAATAAAGATGGTCGTAAAGCTTGTCAGAGATATTGCTCTCTATAACTGTCATAATATTTCCGCTCCGGTAAATATCCCCGAAAATCGGGTGAAGTCGTATGATAGCGCTATAAAATTCCTGCGGGACTGCCAGGCAGAGAAAGCAAGCATCCCCGAATTGAAACGCTTGAATACTGCTGAAGACGGAACGGTCTCCAGCAATTATATATCCTACTCCGGTAGCAGCCCAAAACGTAATCATCATATCTAATTATGGCAAAACAACAGCAACAAAAGCCACAAAAAGGCATTATAACACTTATTAAAGAAATACCGGTATCGCAGGCTACCAAAACAATTGAGCAGTACAAACAGGCAAAAAAAGCATTTGAAAGCCTAACAAACCCCATACGGGTAAAATTATATGAACTCTATGATGATTTACTCATTGATGGGCAAGTGGAAGCAACCTGGGGAAAACGGAGAGATAATATTCTCAATCGCCGTTTGCTATTTATGCGTGACGGAACGGAAGATGAAGAAATAAGTGCGTTGCTTAATTCGCCGGATATGCGTAATCTGCTGGAAGAATTGCACAACACTATTCTTTACGGATACACTCTGGTACAAATCAATGATATACTCTTTGATGAAGAACAGGAATATTATCATATTGATTTTGATTTGATACCCAGAGCACATGTACATCCGGAACCGAATTTTGAATGCGTGAGCATTGACGCCAACCGGGTTATAAAAGATTGGCGATACAGGGAATCACCGCTTGCCAATTATATGCTTTGGGCCGGAAAACCCAAAGACAAAGGATTACTTTTCAAAGTGGCTCCGTATGTAATTTATAAACGTGGGTCAATGGGTGACTGGTCGCAGTTCTCGGAAATGTTCGGCATGCCATTCAGGGAAGCGTTGTATGATGCTTTTGATGATGAGACACGCACAAAGATTGAGCAAATGATGCAGGAATGGGGACCCGGTATGAATTTTGTTCACCCGAAAAGCGTGGAGATAAAACTGCATGATACGGGCGGGAGCACGAGCAGTTCGGACGTATATGACCGTTTTATTGAAGTGTGTGATGCCGCTATTGCTAAAACTGTTTTGGGCAATACGCTCACGACAGAACAGGGGGACTCCGGAGCGCGTTCTTTGGGAGAAGTACACCAGGGAGAGGAAGACGAAAAGAAATTGTCGGACGACCTGTTTATCTTGTCTATTCTCAATACGCAGTTTCGAGCTATCCTCAAACGCTTTGGCTTTAACGCAAAAGGCGGAATGGTTCGCTTCGAGATGCCGGACAAGGATTGGGAAGAGTTGCTAAAGAAATGGGAGGTGGTTTCGGGCATTAGTGAAAAAATACCACTGGACGACGATTGGGTGTATAATGAATTTGATATCCCCAAGCCGGACAATTACGATGAATTGAAGGAAGAAATGAAGCTCGAAAAAATGGCGTCCATGATGACTTTTGGCAATCCGGCAACTCCGGAACCAACGTCGCCGATGGAGAAGCAACCGGCAAAAAAAACGCCAGAAAATAAGAGCTGGAAAAGCCGGCTGTTAAATTTTTTCGGATTGGGGCGGACGGCAGAACGCCCCAACTGACAGACCTTGATCAACAGTATTACAACCGAAATTCTGCCGACTTTTTACGGGAATGCCGCACTTTCCCTATTATCTACAACCTTACCCAAAAGCAACTCGAAAAACAGGTAATAGAGGCATTAAAAACAGGATCGGAAGCAATAAGCAGAGATTTATTTAAAGCCTATTCGGATAATTTGCGAAAAGGAGTTAGCGGCGTATTCCAGGATGATACATATTTTGACCTGCAGCAGCAATTGGAAGCAAACGTAAGTAAATTCGCGGCATACAAAGCATATCATGCCACGCAACAAATACAAAGCCAAAAAGCAGACAGGAATGGAGAGGAACGATCCGATGAAGACTATAAAAAGAATGCCAAAGCTGTTTTTGATGCCTTTAACCGGTATCAGGTGGCGGAATATAATACGGCAGTCGCACGAAGCCGGACAGCCAAACAATGGATAGACTTTAATGCCGACCCTATTTCTAACGAACTCTATCCGAATTTGAAATGGATACCTTCCCGAAGTACCGAACCACGGGAGGAACACCGGGAATTTTGGGGATTGGTACTTCCCAAAAATCACCCCTTTTGGCAGACTAACCAACCAGGCAACCTCTGGAACTGCAAATGCGACTGGGAAGAAAGCGATGAACCCTCACACTCCGGAGAAGTTCCCACCGGTAGAGCAGCAAAAGGCTTGGAAGGTAATCCGGGGGAAACAGGGGAGATTTTTACCGATAAAGCAGCGTATTTTCAGGCCGCAAAACCAGAGATAGAGAAATTAGCTTACAAAACAGCGAGAAATGAAGCCTTAAAAACAGCTGTACAAAAGTTAAAAACAAAAAAAATAAACAAACAGACCGCCGGTGGGGATATAAGCATAGGATTCAATCGAAAAGGATTGGAGCATTTGCAACATGATTATTTCTCGGACAGGTGGATACGTGATGTTGCCTTAGAAAAGATGGACGGCATATTAAAATCTGCCGAATATGCCGGAGAGGCAACCCCGATAAAAGAAAACCCTATGGTTGAAAAATTCTATTACTATAAAATAGCACTGCAGGGTAAAGAATGGTATCTAAATATAAGAAAACTAAAGAATGGAGAATCTTATCTTTATTCAATAACAGATAAAATAAAAAAGGAATAATTCATATCAAACCCGACAGGGGAAAGCTGTAATTATTCCTTTTTTCTAATGCAAAGATACAATTAATTTTATTGCAAAAATAAAGTCATAACAAATTATGGCTTTATTTTAATGTTCCCACTCTAAACCTTCCGTGTTAAAAGTAATGGTATTTGTTCCTTCGTTATAAAATGTGCATTCAATGATAACCTTGCTTGCCAATTTTAGTTCTTGTATAAATTTATTAGGGTTGCTGATAAATATTGTTTCGGTGCTATAATCCGCAGGGGTTCCGTATGTGAATTTTTGAGGTTCTTTGTCTTCAAACCGAACACGTATTGTTTGATCATTTAATTTGCCTTAAAAATCCACCTGCTTTGCAGGTGGTAATGTAGTGTTGGCTATGCCAAATTTTAGTAATTTTGCCGTATGGGTCATTATAAGCG
>QMCD01000473.1_pt1 | contig 37668 bp, 21 predicted proteins | sample 1821841 | NCBI WGS metagenome assembly QMCD01 (sample SAMN01991225, study PRJNA193472) | Termite gut metagenome, whole genome shotgun sequencing project. | isolation source: worker | host: Macrotermes natalensis
ATCCAGGTGAAGCTCCCCCATTCCGGAGATGATAAGCTGCCCTGTTTCGGGATCGTCCTTTGAGTTGTTAATTGTTAATTATTAATTGTTAATTATCTAAACACGCTATTACCGTTCTTTTTCAAAGAATCCAACGCATTTTCGTTCGACATAATCTCGCTTCTCATCTTCTTAAAATCCCAAATATAAGGCTCTTCCATCCACTGTTTCACATCCATAATAATCTTCACTTCCGTAACTTCATCTTTTGCGACATCAAAACTTCTCCAAACCTTAACAGGGAAAGAGTTGTAATACATGTCTGTATATGTGTTGATATACATCGTATCTCGAATTTGGATGATTGAATCCGTGAGAGGTTGACGTAGGGTATCCTTGATGTAAGTGGTGTCGTACCACACTTTTTTGAATGTTCCGAGATGCAGTCCAAATGGTTGATTGGTTGCATCTCCGAAGTTTTTCCACTTTCCGTCGAGTTTCATAAAATGGTAGCCACCACCGAGTTCCTGGGGCCAGAACATATCTTTTTGAGGCGAATCTGTGAACTGATTCGACGTGTTCCGTTCGCTATCCAAACCGAAAATAAACTCCACCATCGAATAACTTCCCACAGGAACCTGATGAGTCATCTGCATCGTGGAATACGCTCTATCATTGGTAATATAGCGGATATTAGGCACGTCGAAAAGAAATTTTGAAGAACCACTGATCGTCAAATCGGAAATGAAGTATTCCAGATTTTCAAAAGTCAAGATATTGTTTGCGGCGTTAACATACTCTGTTTTTCCATCAATTTGGATGAGCGTATCGTTCCACTGATGCTCGAAAACAAAGCGGACATAACCGTAGTTTTGACTGTTTTTTTTACACGATGAAAACAGAAGTAAAGAAATGCCGAGTATGGCGAGAAATCTGTACATTGGAGAGATTTTATTGAAGTAAGAAGTCGATATTTGAGCCTATGGGATATTCCGTTGTTTCTTGTCCGAATTTGAATACACGCATCGGTTTTTCACGCCCAACAAGCTCTATTTTATTGCCTTTCACAAGGAGAGCCGTAGCCTCGCGAAGTCCTGCAACGTAGATGTTCGGATTGATGACCATAAATTCTTTGATACGGTCTTCGCGTGTTTCTCCTCCGTGTCCTTCGGGATGAGCGTCCAAATAGTGCGGATTGATTTGAAAAGGAATCAAATTCAAAGCGTTGAAACTCTTGGGCTCAATAATCGGCATATCGTTTGTGGTTTTAATCGTTGGGCAAACCATATTTGAACCGGCACTCCATCCCATATAAGGCGTTCCGGACAAGGCTTTTTCACGAATGGCATCCAACACATTTTGAGAGTAGCATTCGGCAAGTAAGTTCCACGTGCTTCCACCTCCAACAACGATACATTCCGCATTCTTCACGGCTTCCAACGCATTCGGATGTTGATGAACAGAACTGATTTCAACACCAAATTCCGAATACACCTTTTTCACTTTGGCAATATAGTCGTCCCACGTTACGGTAACCCCTGCGAAAGGAATGAGTAGAGCGGTTTTCACGTTGTTTTCTTTGCACCATTGTGCGATAAGGTCTTTACACCAACCCAGATAAGGTTCACCCGGATTCGTGGAATTGCTGATTAACAAGAGATTTCTCATAGAGGTAGATATTAAAACATAATTATCCGCAAAGATACGAAAAAATTACGAATTACGAATTACGAATTACGAATTTTTTGGCGAAACTTTTTTTTGATTTGTTTATTTGCTTATCTTGGTTATTTGTAGATTTCGCACCGAACTTGTGGAATTTTTCCACAAATCTGTGGAATTTCCACATTTGTTTTCTCTGTTTGGCACGATTTGACACTTGGTTATATTTTTGATTATTAGCGAATTGATGTATTGTTGGATTTTTTGGAATATCTTTTGCAAAATGTAAAATCAAAACAAACAAAATTTTAGGAAACAAAAAAAAACAAAAAGTCATGAAAAAAGTTATTGTTCTACTCGCCGTTGCATTTGCAGTTTCAATCAACGCACAAGCTAACACCACCACTCCTCCTCAAGAAGAAAACGCAACTGTTGTTGCCACTCAAGATGACGGATTCGTTGAAGTTAAATTCGAAGAATTAGCAGAGCCCGTTCAAGCGGCTATCAAAGCTGAACTTAAAGAAGGTCAAACAGTTAAAAGTGTTTCTCAACACAAAGAAACAAAAGATCTCAAAGTTGTAGTTGCTAATGCTGACGAAACAGAGGTAACCCTCACTTTCGATGAAGCAGGAAAACTGAAACAATAGTACGATGCAAGAAAAATTAAAAAGTAAAGAGTAATTTTGGTTGTTCTCTTTATGGTGGGCGAAAAGGGTTGATATCTTCAACCCTTTTCGTTTTTTTATTTGCAAAAAAAATCGTATCTTTGCAGTCGGAAATTGATAGACGATGAAAAAGATCTTAATTGTAGAGGATGATATTTCGTTTGGATTGATGCTTGAAACATGGTTCAAGAAAAACGGCTATGAGGCGCAAACAGCCTCGTCTGTGGATCGTGCAAAGAAATTTTTTGGAGAAACTTCTTTTGATATTTTATTGACGGATCTACGCTTGCCCGATGGAAGCGGGATTGAACTTTTGCAATGGAAAAACGACAATCACATACCCTGTCCGTGTATTTTGATGACCAGTTATGCCGAAATTCAAATTGCGGTTGAAGCAATGAAACTGGGTGCGTTTGATTTCTTGGAAAAACCTATCAATCCTACGGTTTTGAAAGAGAAGATAACTTCAGCACTGTCTTCTCAAATCGTTACTCCAACTTCTCCAACAAAAAAAACGAAAGAAAACAATGCAACGCCGCTTCCCGATTCAACGATGATTAGCAAGAGCAAAAATCCTGCGATGAAAAAAGTCTACGATCACGTTCAATTGGTTGCTCCTACGGATATTTCGGTGATGATTCTTGGCGAAAGTGGCGTGGGCAAAGAACATATTGCACGTTTGATTCACGAGAGCAGTGCTCGGAAAGGTGCGCCGTTCGTGGCGGTGGACTGTGGTGCAATGTCGAAAGAATTGGTGGGAAGTGAATTGTTCGGACACGTGAAAGGCTCGTTTACTTCTGCGATTGCAGATAAGACGGGTGTTTTGGAATATGCACAAAACGGAACGGTGTTTTTTGATGAAGTCGGGAATTTGCCACATGAGGTGCAAGTGCAGTTGTTGCGTGTGATACAGGAACGTAAGATGCGCCCGATAGGTGGGTTGAATGAGAAAGATGTGAATGTTCGCATCCTCTGTGCAACGAATGAAAACTTGGAGAAAGCCATCTCTGTCGGACGTTTCCGTGAAGATTTGTATCATCGTTTGAATGAATTTTCCTTAACGATTCCTCCTTTGCGTGAAAGACGTGAAGATATTAATGATTTCGCAAATTATTTCTTACGTGTTGCCAATGGCGAATTGCACAAAGATGTTGTCGGTTTTTCTTCTGATGCGATGACGGTATTGGAATCCTATACATTTCCCGGAAACCTGCGTGAAATGCGGAATATCGTTCGTCAAGCTTGTTTGTTTTGTTCGGGAAATCAAATTCAAAAAGACGATTTGATGCTGTCTGAGAAAAATGCGTTTGCACAAAAGTCCACCGTACTGCACGATTCTGAAGATGAGAAACAAAAAATTATTGCAGCGATTGAGCGTTCCGCAGGAAATAAAACTTTAGCCGCAAAAATTTTGAATATAGACCGAAAAACACTCTACAATAAAATCCATCAATACGGATTAGAGTTGTAGAACGGGCACTTCCACATCAAATGTAGTCCCTTTTTGAGCAGAAGATTCCACACGGATCGTTCCATTCATAACTTCCGTCAAACCTTTCACAACAAACAAACCCAATCCGCTTCCTTCAACGTTTCCGGAGCGGTTTTCGAGTTGAACAAAGGAGTCGAAAATGGTATTTAATTTTTCTTGAGGCATCCCTATTCCTGTGTCGGAAACCTTGATATGTAGACGTGTTGGGGCATCCAACAGTTCCACAAAAAGTTGAATCTCTCCGCTTGTTGTGTATTTAATAGCATTGGAAAGCAGATTGGTCGCAATCTGACGGAGTTTGAGCGGGTCTGAAGAAATTTGCACATCATCTAAATGCTCGAATTGATAGAGCAATTTCAGATTTTTGTCAATAGCCAAAGGTTTGAATAAATCCACAAGTTCGGAAAATAGAGGAATAGGCTCGATCTGTTGGTTTTGAATCTGTGTTTTCTTTTGTTCTAAACGTGAAAATTCAAGCAAATTTGTGAGCATATCCAAAATATGTGTGGCGGAATTGTGCATAGAGGAAAGTTGCCGAATTTCATCGGTGGACAAATTGTCTTTATCCCAGAAATCCAAATAACTAAGGATAGAGCATAAGGGTGCTTTAATATCGTGAGAGATGGACAAAAGCAATTGGTGTCGGCTGTGCATCAATTCTTCTGTAATCCGCTTCGCTTCTGCCATTTCGTGCGACTGCTTCAAACTTTTTTTTGCACTTTGAAAAATCATAAAGACAAATCCTCCAATGAGCACAAAAGCCAAAATCCCTGCGAATAAAACTTGTCGTGCGGAATGATCCCTTTGTTCCAAAGCCTGTGTTACACGGTTGATTGCGGAGCGATGCACGTGAACAAGAACGGTAGAAATATCGTGTCCGATTTGTTGTTCGGCGGAAAGTAAATCCATATAGCCTTTCTCGAGGTTTTGGATCTGTTTTTTCTGATCTTGTTCGATGGTTTGAAGGAGGGTGTCGATCAAACTATCCGGTGCTGATGCAAGAATGGATTGTTCGTGAATGATTGAATCGCTTTGTCGGATGGTAATGATTTGTGTGGGACCCGGCGAAGATGAAAACAGTTGCCCGATTCGTCCGAAAAAACCACGATTATTGATAAAAACCGTATCGCTTTCAACTTTTGGCTCAACGATGCGCTCTTGCTCATTATGCTCGTAAGTCGGTTTCGCACGTTCACGCAGGATGTTGGAATAATTGGAGAAATCCGGACGCGAGGAAATTTTTCGCAATAAAATTTCTTTTTGTTGGAACAGTTCGGACAGTTCAAACAGTCGTTTTTGCTGCACATCGGAGAAATCCAAAATGAGTGTATCTAACATCATAAAACCGCTATCTACAGCAGCTTGATAACGCTTCAGAAATTCCGGATTCCGGCTGATGACATACATTTCGCCCAACATTTGCGCAGCATTCAGCGATGTAACCAAATCGCTTGTTTCCTCAAAGATGTATTGAGCCTCGCTCAATTCACTTTGCGTATCGCGTAAATCTTTGAACGACGATATAAAATACAACGATGCCGCAACACAAACGAGCGTAGCTATGCCATATAGCAATGCAAGATCGACTTTTGGATTAGAGATGCGTTTCATTATTTGCAAAGATACAAAAAAAAATCGAAACACAACAACTAAACAATTCAACAATTAAACAGTTAAACAAAAAAATGAAACAAAGTTTCATTTTTTTTTTGTATCTTTGCAAAATTATAATCCTATCAATTATGAAGACAATCGCAATCATCGGAGCAGGAATCGCAGGAATAGAGGCGGCATCAAGACTTTCAAAGTTCGGACATAAAATTTATCTGATTGAAAAAAACAGCACCGTTGGCGGACACGTGGCTCAGTGGGATAGATTGTTCCCTTCACAAAAAGAGGCGAAAACCGTGTTGGACGAAATCCTTAACAATTTGAACAATCGTGCGGAAGTGCTGACAAATGTAAGCATTCAGCATTGTGATAAAAAAAATAATCAGTTTGAAATTATCCTTACAGATAACAAAAATCTGTTGGTTGATGCGATTCTACTGACTACAGGATTTGATACATTCCGTGCCCAACGCAAGGAAGAATACGGTTATGGCATCTACGACAATGTGATTACATCGGTGGATTTGGAACAAATGTTTCATCAACACAAGGTGCTTTGCAAAAACGGGAATCCTCCGAAACGTGTGGCATTCGTGCATTGTGTGGGTTCTCGTGATGAGAAAGTGAACAACCGCCATTGCTCGAAAGTGTGTTGCGCAACAGCCGTGAAACAAGCTTGCGAAATCAAGCAGATGTATCCGGAATGCGAGGTTTTTAACCTGTATATGGATTTGCGGATGTTCGACCGTCATTTCGAAGATATGTATCACGAGGCGCAATCCAAATATCACGTCAATTTTGTTCGTGGACGATTGTCGGAAGCCGGCGAAAATAAAGACCGACAAGTGGTTTTGAAAGCCGAAGATACCTTAGCGGGAAAACCTCTGAAACTCACGGTTGACTTGCTTGTTCTGATGACCGGTATGGAGGCTTGCCACACGCAAAACACGCTGAACCGAAAGCTGGGACTGCACGCCGCATCCGACGGATTTCTGATGACAAAAGATGCGTTCACACAAAACAATCTCTCCACTGTCGATGGCATTTTCTTAGCAGGAACCTGTACAGGTCCGAAGACCATTCCTGAAACCCTCGCCGATTCTCGTGCCGCAGCAAATGCGGTGAATGCCTATTTAATGTCATAACGTAGGGGCGAGGCATGCCTCGCCCTTACAAATAACCAAATAAGCAAATCAATAAATCAACAATAAAAAATGAACGACCTAAAAACCTACATCGAAACCAACAAAGACCGCTTTTTGCAAGAGCTATTCGGAGCTATCCGCATTCCTTCAATCAGTTCGGGCGGTAAGAAAGAAGACATAGAAGCTTGTGCGGAATATCTGAAACAATCCCTTTTGAGCGCAGGAGCAGATAAAGCCGAAGTGTGTGCAACCAAAGGAAATCCGGTTGTTTATGCAGAAAAAATCATTGACCCGAAGTTGAAAACAGTATTGGTTTACGGACACTACGATGTGATGCCGGTTGACCCGATTGACCTTTGGAAAACTCCGCCGTTTGAGCCCACCATCATCGATGGAAAAATCTATGCACGTGGTGCGAACGACGACAAAGGACAACTTTTTATGCACGCCAAAGCCTTTGAATTTATGGTAAAAACCAATCAACTGCCGTGCAATGTGAAGTTTATGCTTGAAGGCGAAGAAGAAATAGGTTCTCCAAGTTTGGAAGCTTGGTGCATTGAACACAAAGACAGGCTGAAAGCGGACGTTATTTTGGTTTCCGACACGAGTATGATTGCGAATGATATACCGTCCATCACAACAGGATTGCGTGGTTTGAGTTATGTTGAGGTGGAAGTGGTTGGTCCGAACAAAGACCTGCATTCGGGCTTGTTTGGTGGTGCAGTCGCAAATCCTGCGAACATTTTGGCGAAAATGATTGCGGATTTGTTTGATGAAAACAATCATATAACCATTCCGGGATTTTATGATGATGTGATTGAAATATCTGCCGAAGAGCGTGCTGCTATGGCGAAAGCCCCTTTCTCGCAAGCGGATTACAATAAAGCCTTGAATATTGCCGAAGAATGGGGCGAAAAAGGGTTCTCCACGATAGAGCGCACAGGCATTCGTCCTTCGTTGGATGTGAATGGAATTTGGTCGGGTTATACCGGAGAAGGTGCGAAAACCGTGTTGCCATCGGTTGCTAAAGCGAAGATTTCTATGCGTTTAGTGCCTGCACAAGACAATGTTAAAATCTCCGAACTTATCAAAAAACATTTGGAAAGTGTTGCTCCAAAATACGTGAAAGTAAACGTAAAACCGCTACACGGCGGACAAGCCTACGTTTCGCCCATTGATATGCCCGCCTATAAAGCGGCGGAAAAAGCCTATCAAACCACGTTCGGAAAATTACCGATTCCCACACGAAGCGGTGGAAGCATCCCCATTATTGCAACATTTGAAAAAGTGCTCGGAATAAAATCTATCCTGATGGGCTTTGGCTTGGAAAGCGATGCCATTCACTCTCCGAATGAAAGTTTCGAGGTGTCGCGTTTCCTTAAAGGTATTGAAACTATTCCGTATTTTTATAAAGCATTTGCGACGGAATAGTCTTGTAGAAGCCAATCCACTACATTGAGGTGTTCAATACCTTCAATTTCAGTAGTTATCACATCTGTTGAGAGTATGTATTTGGGATAATTATCTTTAATGGATTTCAATGGACGTATTTCTCGTTCTGCTGTTTGAGGATCGGACATAGACCATGTAATTTGATAATACTCAAATTTATTCATTGCATTTTTGGCAATGAAATCTACTTCATATTCTCCAATTTTTCCAATCCAAATCTGATAACCACGACGATTTAATTCTAAGTACACAATATTTTCCAAGATATGCCCTACGTCTTGGTATTGAAATCTTCCAAGTTTTAAGTTTCGAAAACCGATATCTACCAAATAGTATTTTTCTTGTGTGGCGAGTTGCTGTTTCCCTTTGATATCAAAACGATTTACTTGATAAAAGACATAGGAATTGACCAGATATTCGATATAATTTTCTACGGTATTGTGGTGAATTTCTTGACGGTCGTGTTTCATCGCTTTTGAGATATTGCTTGGAGAAACAGTACTTCCTATCGCACCCATGAGAAATTTTGAAAGATTGTCAAAACTTCTCATGTTTTGAATATTATACCGTTGCCGAATATCTTTTTCCACAATTGTATTATATACCTCTCGTGTGTAGATATTTTGAATGTCAGCGCCTTGATTTCGTAACAAAACGCCTTGTGGCAATGATGTCTCGTAAAGATAAGCGTTAAATAATTCGTATTTATTTTGCTTTGTATCTTTTTGACTATTGCAAAATTCCTTGAAAGAAAACGGCAAAACGTGAATGGTCATGTAACGACCGGAAAGTAGCGTTGCAAGTTCGCCCGATAAAAAATAAGCATTTGAACCGGTAACATACAAATCAAGGTGTTTCTCCGTGTACAAGGCATCTAAAAGTCGTTCAAATTCGTGTATTTGTTGAGGTTCGTCAAGAAAAACATAATTCATGTTTTTGTTGTCTGCCTTGTCCAAAATATCCTTGTAAATATCACGCCAAGTATATTTTTCGGGAAAAATTGGCTTTTCAAAATTATATTGTTGAATTCTGTTCGCAGGAACTCCTGAATCCAAGAGGCGTGATACGAAAATTTCTAACAATGTGGACTTTCCCGAACGCCTTAATCCGGTAACAACCTTGATTATACGTTCGTTTTTCAACTTTTCCAATTGCCTTATACAGTTTTCTCGGATTATTAGTTCTCTCATATATTTGATATTTATTTGTTTACAGATGACTTTATCAAAACTTCAAAAAAAATAATGTTTTGACAAAGATACGACTTTTTTTGTAAAATACCAAATATTTTTGTATTTTTGTCGTCCAATAATAGAATACTATTTTTAATCAATTTAATATGGGCATAATCATCCGTCAAAGTCTAAAAGGCACAATCGTGAACTACGTTGGTGTGTTCATCGGATTTCTCGTTCAGATGTTCATCTCAACGAAATTTCTGAAACCGGAAGAATTTGGTTTGACACGAGCTATGATTGAAGCGGCAACTGTTTTGGGCGGTCTTATGGCAATGGGAATAAGTTCTTCGGGGCTGCGATTCTTTCCGTTTTTCAAGACAGAAAAGAATACGAACAACAACGGCTTTCTCTTTTATTTGCTCGTGTTCCCGCTTGTTGGAACGCTCATCTTTGGACTTCTGTATGTGTGTGCCGAAACAGGCATCACAAATTATTTCCAAAAAGAATCGCCCCTGTTCAATCGGTTTTTCTACTATGTCATTCCACTTGCGGTGTATATCACATTTACAACGGCATTTGAAACGTATGCAACGAATTTGATGCGTATTGTTATTCCCAAAATCATTCGCGAAATTTTGCTGCGCTTGATGAATGTTTGCGTGATTATGCTGTACTTTTGGGGATATTTCACACTCCCTCAATTCGTTTTTGCAACGGTTTCAATCTATGGAGTGATGATGATTTTGAACGCTATTTATATCGCAACACTCGGAAAATTCTCCTTGAAGCACGATTTTAGTTATATCGAAAAACCTCTGCGAAAGAAAATCACAAACTATACCGGTTTCTTGTTGCTTTCTTCTCTCAGTGGGATTATTGTAACACGGATTGATATGTTTATGCTTGGCGGAATGAAAGGATTGGACGATATTGCGGTTTACAGTATAGCGATGTATATGGCGGCAATCATAGAGATACCAACTCGTTCCTTGCAAGCGATTTCATCCCCGGTGGTGGCACAGGCGATTAAGGAAAACAACCGTGAAAAGGCGAGGGAGATATTCCGAAAAGTGAGCTTGAATCAGCTGTTGATAAGTTCTGTGATTTTTATTTTCCTTTGGATAAATATCGATACTATATATTATTATATTCCTAATTCCGAAACGTATTCCGCAGGAAAATATGTCGTGTTGTTCGTTGGTATATCCAACATATTCAGCACGATGTCAAGTTTTTCAGGAACTATATTGTCGTATTCCAAGTATTACTACTTTTCGCTGTTCTTTATGTTCGCATTGACCTTTTTAACGTTTGCTTTGAATTACTTGCTTATCCCTATCTACGGCGTATCCGGAGCGGCTTTCGCAACAATGTGCACCTTTCTTATCTACAATTCACTGTTGCTTACATTCGTGAATTGGAAACTCAAATTGCATCCGTTTTCCGTGAATATGCTAAAAATTTTGACAATTATTGCAGGACTTCTACTGTTGAACTATTTTGTGTTACCTGCGTTGGGAAATCATCTTATAGATAGTTTGTATAGAAGTGTGATATTGGCAGTTATAGCAGGTTTCTCCATTTATTTTTGGAATATCTCCGAAGATATGAATTCACTTTTTAAATCACTGTTGCGCCGTGAGAAAATAAGTGCGCTTTGATGATATTGTTGAGGATATTAGGGGAAAGTTAAACCTTACAGGTTCTTTCGTAAAAGGCATTTCAAGCGGGCTGCACACCCGCTTGAACACCTCCCAAAACACTGCCTTCGTCATTTTCCCTAAAGATGCTACTCACTACACCAAGGAAAATATCAACAATGTTTTGCAACTGCGTCACTATCGCTCAAAATACAAACAAAATGAAAAAGCATATATTTTTGCGGTCGTGATTTTGAAATTCGCAGTCGATTTCGTTTTGTTACGCTCTTTTTTCGATACAAAAATACGGAATTATTAGAGAAAAAACAAGACTTTTGTTCATCGCTCAAAAGCCTAATGAGACAAATGTTTTAGCGATATGATATGTTTATTTCATTAAGTTGAAACATTTGTGTCATATTTGAAAAATAAACATGTTGATTTTTACGAGTTTTGTTTTTGCAAAGCCGTTAAATCATTGTTTTTAATTAAAAACATCATCTCGAAAAACGCTGTAATTTTTTTTGAATTTTTTTTTGTATTTTTTATTTATTTTGACATCACAAATCAAAAAACGCATAATTTATTTACCTACAACACCTCATGTCGAACGTAGCGGAGCGGAGTTGAGACATCTCCTTGCTATTGTCCGTTAAAAATAACTTCCGGAACCTCAAAAAAAAGGTTCGCCATTTTTTTAGTGATTAGTGATTAGAGATTAGAGATTAGTGATTAGAGATTAGTGATTCGTAATTCGTAATTCGTAATTCGTAATTCGTAATTTCCACTAATCCCTAATCCCTAATCATTATTCCCTAATTTCAATGCCCCAAGAAGTTGCAACGCGGAGCTAGCGCACACAGCGCAGGGCGAACCCGTTAGACTTATTGTAGTTGAGCTGAGGGTAGATGGTGCCGCTGCCGAAGTACAAGTAGTACCCATCCGTCGCAGAGTACTCGGACGACGACCAGTAGTACGAGGACGCATTCGCGAGACTCGTAGCGAGCGCCGTAAACCGGGAACCACCCCAAGTACCCCCACCATTAGAACAAGACGTACCACTACCGGAAGTAGCATGACAATACTTACCATAGGGATTGTCGGAACGATTTGCACCGGTACCACCATACATATTGTTTAGTTGTTGAATTGCTTATTTGGTTATTTGCTTAGTTGAGTTCATAAAGTTCTTAAACTTTCCAACTTTCTAACTTTCTAACTTTTTAATTCGTAATTGTTAATTGTTTTGTTGTTTAGTTTGCAAACGATCAACAATTTTACATTTTGTTCACATAAAGGACTTGTTTGATTCAAAAAAATTGTGTATTTTTGTACTCAAATTTATTCTTATGAACACTACTCGCAAACTTACTATTGCCCTTGTTGCTCACGATGCACGCAAGGCGGATATGGTTGAATGGGCTGTTTTTAACGCCGATTTTTTAAGTCATCATCGTTTGGTATGCACCGGAACAACGGGCGGTTTGATTCAAGACGCTTTCTCTGAAAAGGGCATTCGTGCTGACATTACACGAATGAACTCCGGACCTATGGGAGGTGATGCGGAAATCGCAGCTTTGGTTGTTCGACATCAAGTGGATTTGGCAATTTTTCTCATTGATGATTTGAGCGCACAGCCCCACGAAGCGGATATTCAGATGCTTCTGCGGCAGTGTCGCATTCACAACGTGCCTATTGCCTGCAACCGCTACAGCGCAGACTTGATGATTACGAGTTCGCTTTGGAATGATAAGCATTATGAACCAACCCAACCTCGCTACGTGCATTTCGATCGTCAATAATTCCAAAAATAGAATTACCGTTGTCAATTGTTTGTTTAGGTGGTTTTAGAATGGAGGCGACCGTTGATTAAAAATTCAAATCACGCTCTCCGGCCTTGATTTTGGCGAGTTTATCACGGGTTTGCTGACGTGTGTGCACATCCTCGATTTCTTCGAGTTCACGCTCAATCAAAGCCCATCCTTTTTCCGCTACGGAAGGATTGGCGTAGTCTTCCAAGTATTCCGCCAAAGTTAGAATAGCATTCGGAGTGCAAAAACGTTTGATGAATCCGGGAACGGAAAACTCCATAAAATGCTCGCCTGTTCTGCCTTTGCGATAGCACGCCGTGCAGAACGAAGGCACGTATTTCTTATCTATCAACTCCTCCATAATCTCGCCAAGCGAGCGGTTGTCGTTGATTTGAAACTGCTCTCTATTCAAATCCTGCTCTTCGTTTTTCGTATCGGAATATGAACCGAGTTCAAGTTTTGTTCCTCCATCCATTTGTGAAACGCCATACTGCAAAGCCTCATCACGTATTACACTCGATTCGCGCGCCGTCAAAATCAAGCCTGTATAAGGCACAGCCAAGCGCAAAATCGCAATCAGTTTGGCAAAATCCGCATCGCTCACACGGTATTCATCAGAGAGATTTTCTTCCGAAAAATTCTGTATGCGAGGAAAAGAAATCGTGTGAGGTCCAACGTTGTAGCACGCCTCCAAATGGTTTGTGTGTCGAACCATACTCATCACTTCAAAACGCCAATCGTAAAGTCCGAACAAGGCTCCAATGCCTACATCGTCCAAACCTACGTCCTGCGCACGATCCAAAGAGGTGAGACGATAGTCGTAGTCCATTTTTTTTCCACCCAAATGGTATTTTTTATAGGCTTCAGGATGATAGGTTTCTTGAAAAATTTGATAGGTGCCAATTCCGGCATCTTTCACGATTTTGAAACCCTCTTGATCCAAAGGTGCAGCGTTGATATTCACACGCCGTATCTCGCCATTGCCGTGCCTTGTGGCATACACAACTTGTGTCGTATGTGCAATGTACTCCGCATTGTATTTGGGATGCTCGCCATACACGAGAATCAAACGTTTCTGCCCGTTATCTTCGAGGGCTTTCACCTCGTTCACAATCTCTTCATCAGACAAAGTTATACGCACAGCCTCCTTGTTCGAAGCACGAAATCCACAATACTGACAGTTGTTAACACATTGATTTCCGATATATAAAGGAGCGAAAAGAACGACACGATTGCCGTACACTTCTTTCTTCAAACGTGTTGCACCGGCTTTGATGAGTTGTATGGATTCCTCGTCTGTTGCATTGATTAAAACCGCCGTTTCTTCCAGCGACAAACGTTTTTTTTGCAAGGATTTTACGATGACTTGCTTCACGCTTTCCGGCGTGGATGGAGTGTTTTGCAGGATATTCCAAATCTCGTCAGTATCAATAAAGGGTACAGATGGCTGATCAGGAATTGCGTATTGTTGAGGTGTAAATTTCATTTTTTTATAGCGTTTTTAATCATTTCAACAGAGAAACATCAACAAAGATACAAAAAAAATCCTGAAAACACAATTATTTTAGAAAAAAACAGACTAAAACGGACTGTTTGTATCTTCCGGCATACTGTTCAAACTGGATTGCACGGTAACAAACGAACGCCCTTCAAATTCGCTGTTTGGCGCAATCGTATCGCTTTGCGAGAAGGTGCCGGTTTGCGAATCGGAATAGTCGGGATTATCGAATTTGGCAAACTCCTTGATGAATTTCAAGCGAGCGTAGCCGGTGGGACCGCTACGGTGTTTTTCCAAGAGAATATCCGCCATTCCCAACATGGAGTTTCCGCTTTCATCTTCGGTTTGACCGTAGTATTCCGGACGATGGATGAACATTACAATATCCGCATCCTGCTCAATTGCGCCGGATTCACGGAGGTCGGATAGTTGTGGTTTCTTACTGTTTCCGCGTGATTCCACAGCACGGCTCAACTGCGACATCGCCAATACGGGAATTTTCAACTCTTTTGCCAAAGATTTCAACTGTCGAGAAATTTTGCTGATCTCTTGTTCCCGATTTCCACGAGTGTCGGCACTTCCCTGCATCAATTGCAGATAGTCCAAAAACACCATTTGAATATCGTGTTTTTGTTTCAAACGGCGACATTTTGCACGCAGTTCAAACATATTCAGAGCGGCGGAATCATCAATAAAAATGGGTGCTTTCGCCAACGCATCGGTTTTTGTTGTGAGTTGTGTCCACTCGTAGTCTTGCAGTTGTCCGGTTTTGAGTTTTTTTGCGTCCAAGCCTGTTTCGCTTGAAATTAAACGTGTAACCAATTCTACGGCAGACATTTCCAAAGAGAAAAACGCAATGGGCTTATTTTTTTGAACAGCGATATTTCGTGCAATGGATAAGGCGAACGCCGTTTTACCCATTGCAGGACGTGCTGCCAAAATAATCAAGGTGGATTTTTGGAATCCGTTCGTCAGGCGGTCGAGCGATGTAAAGCCTGATGGAACTGCGTTTGCGCTAATTCCATCGTCGTGAGAACGTGCGGATTTGATTTCCTCTATCGCTTCACGAACCAGTGCGTTCATATCCGTATAATCCGTATGGAAACTCTTTTCTCCAATGGCTAATAAGTCTTTTTCCGAATTGTCCAACATTTCCAAAACGTCCACAGTTTCGTCGTAGGCATTTCGTGTAATATCCGCAGCAATACGAATCAATTCACGTTTGATATAGTTTTGTGCAACAATCCGTGCATAAAACTCGGTGTTTGCAGTAGATGCCACACGGTTGGTCAGTTGAGAGATATAGTATGCACCTCCCACATCTTCGAGTTTTCCCGTTTCACGGAGTTTGTTCGTTACAGTGAGAATATCAACCGGTTGTGATTCTTGAAAGAGAGTGTATATCGCCTCAAAAATCGTGCGATTTTCGGGTTTATAGAAAAACTCAACCTTAACGGCATCAATAACATCGGTCAGAGCATCTTGTTCGAGCATCAAGGCACCCAAAACTGCCGCTTCCATATCCAAGGCTTGAGGCGGTAGTTTTCCTTGTTCTATAAACGTTTGAGGTTGTGAAGAACGTACATATTTCCCCGTCGTCTTTCGTGTGTTTTTTACAATTTCCATTCTGCAAAGATACGAAAAAAAAATGAAACTTTGTTTCATTTTTTTTTCGTATCTTTGCAAACCATTGGTAAAAAATAAAGACAAATAAGCAAATAAGCAAATAAGCAATGATTGTAATCACAGGAGCAGCAGGATTCATCGGAAGCGTCTTGGTTTCCGAACTGAACAAAAGAAATTTCAAAGACTTGATATTGGTCGATGATTTCACGAAAGTGGAGAAAAAAAATAACTACATCACGAAGGAATATGCCGAGTTGGTTGAACGTTCTGCGTTTTTCACGTGGTTTGAGCAGCACGCAAAAGAGGTGGATTTTGTCTTTCACATTGGAGCACGTACTGATACAGCGGAATTTAACACCGAAATTTTGAATGCGTTGAATCTCGACTACACGAAAAAAGTGTGGTCGCTTTGCACGCAATACCGTATTCCCTTGCTTTACGCCTCTTCCGCAGCTACATACGGTTTGGGCGAATTTGGCTACGAAGATAAACACGACCTTATTGCCTCTTTGAAACCGCTGAATCCCTACGGAGTATCGAAGAACGAATTTGACAAATGGGCTTTGCAACAAACCGAAACACCGCCGTTTTGGGCAGGGATGAAGTTTTTCAACGTGTATGGTCCAAATGAATATCACAAGGGACGTATGGCATCGGTTATTTTTCATTCTTTCAAACAAATCGGTCAAACCGGAGCAATGAAACTGTTTCGTTCGCACAATCCTAAATTCAAGGATGGCGAGCAATTGCGTGATTTTGTCTATGTGAAAGATGTTGTGAATGTGCTGTGTTTTATGATGGAAAAACAACCCACATCAGGGATCTATAACCTCGGAACAGGCTGTGCACGTAGCTTTTTAGACCTAACCAAAGCAACGTTCAAAGCGATGAATGTTCCGGAAAACATTTCGTTTATAGACACTCCCGAAGACATTCGCGACAAGTATCAATACTTCACGGAAGCCAATATGCAAAAACTCCTGAATGCCGGATATGATAAGGCTTTCACTTCGCTTGAAGACGGCGTTGCGGATTATGTTTGCTACTTGCAGAACCAAGAATACTTTTAATTGACAATTAAGAATTAAGAATTAAGAATTAAGAATTAAGAATTAACCATTAACCACTAATCACTAATCACTAAAAAATAATGTTAGAAAACAAAACGCCCACCCGCACGGAATTGAACACACTCGGAGAAAGCAAACTGATAGAACATCTTTCGCAGTCGGTTAAACTCTCGCAATCATCGACCATTCAAGGGATTGGTGATGATGCTGCGGTAATCCAAAACGAAGAAGAAACGACGTTGATTTCGACCGATATGCTGATGGAAAATATCCATTTCGACTTGACGTATTTTCCGCTCAAACATTTGGGCTACAAGGCTGCGGTTGTTAATTTTTCCGACCTCTTGGCGATGAATGCCAAACCTCGTCAAATCACAGTAGGGATGGCGGTTTCCAATCGTTTTTCGTTGGAAGCCGTAGAGGAAATTTATGCCGGATTGAATCTTGCTTGCGAGCGTTATGGAGTGGATTTGGTGGGAGGCGACACTTCGGGAAGTCAAGCGGGGCTTTGCTTGGCGATTACTGCGATAGGTCAGGCAAAACAGTCCGACATTGTATATCGCAACGGTGCAAAAGAACACGATCTAATCTGCGTTTCAGGAGATCTCGGAGCGGCTTACGCAGGTTTGTTATTGCTCAAACGTGAGAAAGCGGAATATCTTGCCAATCCTGCGATGCAGCCCGATTTGCAAGGCAACGACTACGTACTCGAACGACAACTTAAACCGGAAGCACGCCACGATGTGTTGAATCTTCTTAAAGAAAAAACCATCAAACCTACCGCAATGATTGATGTTTCGGACGGTTTGGCATCTGCACTCTTAAACATTTGTCGAGCATCGAAAGTGGGATGTATGCTCTACGAAAATAAAATTCCCGTTGACCCAACAGCGTGCGCAACATTGGAGATTTTCAATATCTTACCAACAGTTGCAGCCCTCAATGGAGGAGATGATTACGAACTTTTATTTACCATTTCGCAAAGCGATTACGATAAAATCAAGGATTCGCAAGATATTTCGGTTATCGGACACATTGTGGATGAAAATTCAGGCTGTATGTTGGTTCCGGAGAACGGTGCGATGATGCCGCTGAATGCGGAATTGCGTATGGATAACGAAGGGTAAACTACCGCAACAAAGTAATACTCCCCGAAAGGGTTTCCTTAACAACCCCTTCCAGAGCGGGAACCAGCAATTCTGCAACGTAGAAATACGCACCTTCGGGGCAATCTTTTTTTGTTGTATGATTTTTGCCATCCCATGCGAAATCAGGATTGTTGCTCTCAAAAACCAAGACTCCCCAACGGTTATAAATATGAATTGAAAACGAGCCGGAATACTCGTTGGGCAAGGCTTTGAAGTGGTCGTTGATGTTGTCGCTGTTGGGCGTAAAAATGTTAGGGAGTTCATACTGCAAACAATGTCGTGTGTCCACGCAAACCGTGTCGGAAGGCTCACTTTCCAATTCTTTCGCATTTCGTGAAAGCACATAATAACAACCGATATTCATCGACAATTCCGTATGTATAAATGTATTTTCGGATTGCACGGCAATTTCTCTAAAAGCCTCTTTTTTAGAGGGCGTGTAGAAGATGTGATAGATTGAACTTTCATCGTTACAGTCTTCGTCGAGCGGTTGCCAACTCAAACCGTTTTCTGCCGGTTTGCAAAGGCTGTAATCCAGTGTTAAATCCGGCGTGCAGGGGGTGTCTAACTGAGGTATGGCAGACGTTTCCTGCGACCAATTAAGCAAGATATAGTCGTTGATACGTTCGTTATAATGTCGTCCGAAACCCTTAATTTTGTAGGTATAGCTCGTATCGTTGACTACGGTGGTGTCGGTAAAAAATGTTTCTTGGGTATATCCGATTGAATCGAAATCAGACTGCCAACTTCTCTTGCGATAGATCGCAAAACCCTCTGCTTTCCACGGTTGCCAAGAATACCACTGCACATTCACACGACGATTTCGTCCCGTTGCATTTGCGGAAATCGACGATGCATCTCCTGAAAAACCTATGGAAGTGGTGCTGTCGGATGTGATGAGGATGAGTTCGATTTTGTAGTAATACAAGTTTTCTTCCGTGTTTAGATTTTTGTCGATATAGCTTGTATCGCTCACGGTGTCGATGGCTTGAAAGTTTCCGGAACCCAACGAACGATGAATGACATAATGCACATACGCCGAATCCATAATCACATTGAAGTCCAAAGGCGAATGCCAAGCCAAATCCATTTCTCCATACAAAACGTCTGTATTCCGCACGCTTACACGTTCGATGATCGGTGTGTTCGACAATAAACTTTCGCAAATTTCGTCGGACATTTGCGTTGTTAAACCGTTTTTATAAACAGCTAAAATACGATAGCAATACCGCAAATGCTGGTTGACAGCGGTGTCCATAAAAACCGAAATCGTGTTATTCGGTATTTCTGCGATCAGTTGATACGTTGAATCGCTCATTCCATAATCGCAGGATTCTTGCGTTATTCCTGTTGCTTCCGAGCTTGTTCGATAGATGCGATAACCGGAAATACGTTCATCTACAAGCGGTGTCCACTGCAAGTGCATCAGCGTAAATGTCGGTGTTATAGACACCCATTTCGGCGCATGGCTTCTTACATGAATCATCAGTGTTTTTAGGGTGTTCAGGTTTGGTTTTCCGTTGTCGCGCGCACGGAAATAAACCGGATGAGGCTGTTCTTGCACGTGCCTGTGTTGTGGTACCCAAGCCAAGGTGTCGAACAGCGGATTTCCTTTGTCTTTGTAGCTGTTTAATTCGTCTATTCCACTTCTTGTGGATAATTCCAACAGATCTGCCGTGTCCGGATCTGTTGCCTTTACAGGTATGCGCAACGTGTCGCCCACAAGGGCACACAACTCTTCTGCAACGTGCAGTTCGGGAGGTCTATTCTCACAAACTTGAATAGCAATTTGCATATCTCGCACAATCGTTCCGACGTTCATTCCATCGCGATATTCATCAATCGCAATAGCGATGTTAAACTCACCTGTACTCATCGGCGAATCCCACAGCAAATCGCCTGTTATAGGATTTATCTCCAATGTTTTTGATGCATCCGGATAATGGTATCCCGCAATTTCTGTTCCTTCTACACCTCGACACGGAACGAGGCGATAAGACAAACTGTCGCCATCGGGATCAACGGCTCCCGTATTGTGCATAAATGGAACGCCCAAACAGCCTTGATCTACAGGCTTATTCAGCAATTCGGGTGATGAGTTTGCAGGAGTAATCCATGGATTGATGACCAACTTGCTTTCGATGTAAATCGGCGTATTGATGGAATTGGGCATATTGACTACACCTCCGTTGCGATTCGGATCTTCCATTGAGATGAAATAGGTGCCGGGAGAAGGAAACGTGTGTCGAACTTCGTAGCGATTTTCTTTGGTTTCTCCATCCGGATAGAAGATTTCCTGAATGCGTGTTAGATTCTCGTAGGCATCGGCATAGCCGTAATGGATAAGCAGGGTAGGGCGGTCTGCCTCTGTTCTTGTGTAGGTGTAGGTTACGAGTGTGATGTGATACGTGTAGCCACTGATATGCCTAAACGTGATTTCCGCAGCCTTTTGATGTGTTGCGTGAAGTGCGAAAACACTGAAAAGAAACCCTATCGTTAGAGCAATTTTTTTCATCGGCGTTTGAGTTCGGAACAGACGATTGCCGTAGCGATAGATGCATTCAGCGATTCGGCGTGTTTGGTCTCTTTGGAGAAAGAGGGAATATGGATTTTTTGTGTGATATGCGCTTCCAATGCTTGAGAAATGCCACGTGCTTCATTGCCGATTACGAGGCAGGCAGGAGATTTCAAAGGCGTTTGATAGATGTTGTCGCCCTCCATAAAAGTGCCGTAAACAGGCATATTTTCGGGTTTTTTAGACAGGATTTCGGACAAGTCGCCATACCAAACATTCACGCGCAGAAACGAACCCATAGAGGCTTGTATGCACTTCGGATTGCTATATTCCACACTGTCGTTTGAACATACGATAGTCGGAATACCAAACCAATCCGCAATGCGCAATATCGTTCCCAGATTGCCCGGATCCCGAATGTCGTCCAGAAACAAACAGGTATCCAAAAAAAGTGTGTCGAGATTCAACGAAACCTCCGGTTTTTCTACAACGGCAAGCACCTGATTAGGTGTTTGCAGACCGCTGATCCGTTCGAGTTCTTTTTCTGTAACGTCAATCAAAGTGTGTCGCGCAAAGCGTTTCCAATTCGCATCAATCCAGTCTTTTACACCATACACGGAAACAACGGAGAAATCACTTCCGAGTGTTTCTTCTACAATCTTGGGCGTTTCCACAACAAAACGATGTTCTTCTTCACGGAACTTTTTTTGTTGCAAGGATTTCACCCGCTTGATGTCTTGAATGGAAATCATACTTTTTGTTTTAACCTACAAAGATACGAAAAAAAAATGAAACAAAGTTTCATTTTTTTTGTTGAATTGTTGAATTGTTTAGTTGTTGTCCGTTAAAAATAACTTCCGGCACCTCAAAAAAAAGGTTCGCCATTTTTTTGTTTGCTTATTTGCTTATTTGCTTATTTGTTAACTCGAACCTCCAACTACGGCAAATCACGAACACAACGAACAGGATAACCGCGTTGTTTATTGTTCTCTCCTAATACGCCACGAGGAAAGACTCTAAGTCCCTGCCACATCTCTCGGATTTCCATCGCATGCGCATTGTCATTATTGTTGTTTGTGCTTGTCCAATAGCCGGTGCTGTTAGTGCTACTATGCGTAATACCACCGTTTTGCGCAAATCCTGTAAATCGTGCGCCTCCCCATTGTCCACCTCTGTTCTGACAAGAGGCAAAAGTGCCGGTTGTACCGATGTAGGTATTTGTTATGAGAGCTTGACCATCCCAGTCTCCCTGACCATTTGTCCCATTACCGCCCAAGGATCTGTCAAGGGTAATGTAGTCGTCCATCGTGGGAACTCTCCAACCGTTCGGACAAAGTTGTCCGGCATACATCATTACCGCACACCAAGAGAAATAGTGTCCGTCAAAGCCATTATTCGACTGGCGGCAACTTGCTTCGAACATTCTGTTGTAACCTGCGTTAAAATCATTTTTATTGCAACCACTCATCTTAACGGCATCCGACCACTCTTGATTGCCAATTTTCCACGTTTGTGAAGTTGCAAACAAATGATTACCAAGTGAAATAGTTATGCCCGTACAATACTGTGGGACTACCGAAATAGTCGTACCTACACTTGCTCCCCAGCAACCTGTATTTGGATTGTATGTGCGGGCGTAATAAGTTCCGGAACCCGGCGCATCGTAATCAGTTCCGGATTTGCTTTGATCTGTACTGTTAGGTGCTGTTGACCAATAGACCATAAGTCCGGGGGCTATACCTGTTGCAGTAAGCCTTGCCCCATTTACTGTGATACCTGCAACCGGATCGGTATTGTGTATGGTTACGGTTTTCATTGCGGAAGCCGTCCAACAACCGTTACCACTGTACGCACGGATGAAGTATGTGCCGGAAGTAGTTATAGCTCGAGCACCTGCTGCGAAGTTTGCTCTATCCGTTCCGCTGGACGTGGATTGCCAATAACACATACCTCCTGCGCCACTGCCCGGAGCTGCGCTAATCTCAACGGAACCACAACCCGATGCATCGCCAACGATGGAAACAGGAGAAGGAACTTGATCAACGTCAATAACGATAGTGTCCTTTTTCGGAGGACAAACGCTGTTGTTTTCAACGGTACTCACATAACCGTAGTATTTGGATGCATACTCGCTGAATGTATTTATCGATCCGGTGATGTAGATTTGTGCAGATCCGGAAACGGATAATCCGTTCGGTGTGGAAATTGGTGAGATAGGGGTATATGTATCCGAGAATGCCCAAGTGATCGGAGCAAACCCGCTTGCTCCACCACCAAACGAAATGTCGATTTGAGAGAATCTTCGACTATCTGTTCCGGGGCAAATATCTTGCGTTTTATTGTTGATGAGAAGAGTATGACTTCTGAATACGAACGCTTTCACTTCTGTTAGCGATGCACTCACGCAGCCGGGCATACTCACGGCTTCCACAAAATAGGTTGAATCTCCGGAAATGGTACGACTGAAGTCTGCTCCGTTTCCGCTTACTCCAAGTTTGTACGCACGGTGCTGATCTCTATACCACACCACGCCTGAACCGTTTGAAGTTGCACGCAAAAGCACTTCTCCCGCATCGCAAACGCTATCTCCTGTAACGCTTGTAATCACAGGTTTTGCAAGCACTTTCACGATTTTTTCAACCGATGTGTCGGCAGGACAAAGTCTGTCGTTGTCCTGTACCACGCACCGATAGGCGTATTCAGAGGCTACGCCGGTGGGAACCATGTAGGAAGAACCGAGAGCTCCTCCGATGATTTGGTAGGTGCTTGTTGAGGTTTCTCTGCGAAGCCATTCATAGCTCACACCGCTACCACGTCCGATAGGAGGAGTGATGTGAATGGTTGGTGCTACGCCATCCACGCAGATTTCTTCCGTGGATGAGGCGGTATCGTAGAGCAAATCCAAAGCCGGACGAACATGGATGGTTATAGACCTGCTTGCCGAACAACCGGTGCGAACATTGTGAATGTTCAGTGTGTAGGTTTCCGTAGAATCCGGAGCAAAGGTGGAATAGGTTTCCGTGATTACTCCCGGAGTACCTGTTGGTCGTGTATATTTTTCAATGATACCGCGCCGATTACTTGACCATTCATGCGTTATCTCACCGGATTTTCGAGTGTATGTTGCGGTCAATTTCATTGCTGTTCCCTTTGATGTTGCGCAAAGTTGAGTACCCAAGTCGGATGTAAGGTCGGTAATTGTGAGAATACCGTCAACCGTGCTTTTGACTTCAAAGGTAGTATCTCGATAGCAACCGCTAACAACATCTCTTGCTCGGATGCTGTGCCAACCGGTGCTTAATGTGTTGATACTCGTAGCCGTTGTTTCCGCAGCTGCATCGAAAGAATAGAGCAGGTTGGAAGATACCGGAGAAAGGATGGCAACTTCTCCAACGTTGTATCCGTTGCAACCGATGTTGTCCGTAATGTTTAGGTTAAACGCCGCCGGTAGAGGTTTTGCTGTGAGTTTCACGATGTTGGAAGGTGCATATCCGCAAGTTGCTCCTCCGTAGGAACGGCGGAGATAGACGTTGGTTCGGGCTGTTACTGTTGCGAGATATTCCGCATTCGTTTCGCCCGAGATTACGGAGAAATTTGTTCCGTCTGTGGATAGCTCCCATTTGTATTGCTGTTGTCCTGCTCCCGTGCGTCCGCCTGAACCGTCTATCGTACTGCCGATATGCGGGAAATCATTGCCATAGCAAACCGCATCAACACCTCCATCGGGAGCAATCGTTCCGCCTCGCAGCGAGTCGTAAACACGGATGCTACCGCTGAGAGTTACCACAGGACACGTGGTTTCGGGGTTGACTGTACGGATAACATAATTAAACGTTCCGGGTTCGATGGGTGTTCCGAGTATTCCGCTCAAGGTGTGCGTAGTTCCATTGTAGCTCAAGCCTTTTGGCGTTGCTCCCGTCCAAGTAATAGACGTTTGTGCTGCAACGCTCACATTCAGCACCATATTTTCGAAATCGGCGCGATAGCAAAGCGTAGTGTCTTTTCGTCCGCTTTGCAGTGTTACAGCAGGACATTCCACAACGTTGATAGAGAATGTTTTTGAACAGCCCTCTGCCAGCGTGTAGGTAATGGTCGCTGTTCCGACTTTGATACCTGTTACTACTCCTGTTGCCGGATGAATAGATGCAACGCCCAATCCGTCATCACTCCAAGTTCCTCCTATAACGCTGTTGGTAAGGGTTGTTGTTGCGCCCACTCCAACAGCAGGCAAGCCGGTGATTTCTCCCGGAATAGGATTAACCATTAAATTATCGTGAGAGAAAGAGCAACCGTGTTCGGTGGTGTAGGTAATGTCGAATGGTCCTGCATACGCCCCTTTAATGCTTGCGGAAACATTGTCAATTTCCTGTATCTCTATGAATGATGAAGTATTTGTACTCCATTCTCCACCTGCAACATCATCTTCAACGTATGCAACAATCGTTTCATCCACGCAAAGTTCTCCGTCAATGTTAATATATGCCGGTGTTGCATGCACTATAATGGGCAAGGTATCGAAACAATCGCCCAAAGTATAGGTAACGGTTGCATTTCCTGCAAGATAGGCATCTAAATGTCCGCCTGAGGAAATGCTGGCTGAGTTGGTGTTATCCACACTCCACACGCCTCCGGGAAGATTTACGTTGAGGAGTTTATCCCCGATTTCGCAGATTTCCAAAGTGTCCGTACTTTTTGTGATTTTAGGTTGAGGTTCAGCAATCACTTTGAAATTTTGTCTAAACACGCAACTTTTATCGGGCGAGGTAATGGTAACAGTGTATGCCGTTGTAGTGTTGAGTGCAGGCGTTGTATAGCTCGCACCTGATGTTCCTGTACTCCACTGATAGGAAGACCCCGAAGGTTCGGAAGTTTGCAGCCGGACACTTTCTCCTGCGCAGATTTCCGTAAAGGTGGTATCTGTTTCTTTTTTGGAAGAACAGGGAGCGGAAACCGTTATTGCCATTTCTTTTCCCCAACAGTTTTCGGAAGAGAGAGGACGAGCATAGTATGTTCCTAATACGGAAGTGGTGTATGAAGTTCCGGAGTTATTTTGGTCTGTGCTGTTAGATGTGGTTGACCAATAGATTGTTGTTGTTCCGGTTGCAGCACCGTTGTCGGTAGCCGTAAGCGTAATGATCCCCAAACTATCTTTTTTGCTGATTGCCGTGATTGCGCTTGATGTATTTATGGTTACGGTTTTCGTTGCCATATCTGTCCAACAACCGCTATTTCCAACGGCACGAGCATAATAGATGCCGGAAGAAGTTACTGTGAGCGGGTTTGTGCTAACAACTTTTTCTGTTCCGGTAGGAGAGAATTGCCAATAGATTGTTCCTCTATCTCCACTTCCCGCAGGGAATCCAAGAACAACGGAATCGCAACCCTCATCATCGCCTCCAATCACAACCGGAGTAGGTACTAAATGAACGAGGATATTCACGGTGTCGCTTATGGAAGGACAAACATCGTTTGCATTTCCTTTGGTGTGGATAATTGCCCAATACGTGGCATCAACATTTCTTACCGTATCTACCGTTCCGGAAATACGGGCGGTAGCCGATGTTTCTGTAACGGTCAATCCTTCCGGACAAGCAATAGAATAGGGATCTCCTTCGCCTTCCAACGAACGCATCCAATCAATAGAAATATCTGTAGCGCCACCTCCATACACAATATTCACAGGTAGGATTGAGGTTTCCGGACAAACACTTTGTTCCGGGTTATTCACGAGAACGGTATGTCCTCTCATCATAACAGCTTTAACTTCTTGCGAAACACTCGCACAGGAAGGCAGTCTTACGATTTGTGCTTGCGCCCAATAGGAGGTATTTGCGTGGATCGTATCAACGAAATCTACATTGGATGCAGTTTCGCTGAGTTTAACGCCGCTGTTGTCATACCAAACGATATTGGCTCCGTTTGTAGGCGTGATCGCACGAAGATGCACTTCGCCCGAGTCGCAAACCGTATCTCCAACAAAACTTGAAATCACAGGTTTGGCAAGAACGATTACGGCTCTTTCTGCGGAAGTGTCTGCCGGGCAAACCAAGTCGTTATCTCGTACAACGCAACGGTAAACATAAGCGGAAGCATTAACTGTACTTACTGAATAGGTGGAATTTGTTTCATTTGAAATTGCTGTATAGTCCGTTCCCGACACAGGTCTGCTAAACCATTGGAAGTTCACACCCACGTTTGCGGGGCGACTTGGAGCCACAACACGAAGAATAGTCACACTGCTTTCCACACATGTCCAAGTAGTATCTGCTGCCCTGTTATAGAGCAGTTCCAGAGCAGGACGAACAGTAATGGTTTTCGACAAGGAATGTTCGCAGCCTGTACGCAGGTTTTTCAGCGTTAGTGTGATGATTTCGGTAGTGTCCGGAACAACATCTGTGAGTATGATTTCCGTAGCAAGCGAGGCACTATCAGCAACCGTATTGCTTTCAAGAACACCTCTTCTATTGCTTTTCCATTCATAAGAAAAACTTCCGACTCTCACATTGTAATTCGGCGTAAAGATCAACTCTTCTCCCTTTTCCGTAGCGCAATGCAGACTGTCTGCTGTGATGGAAAAAATCTCCAATTTATTGGCTGTTGTTGCAGGAATATAGATAACTGTATCGCGAGAACAATTGGTTTTCGTATCTCTTGCACGGAGTGTGTAGGAACGTGTTCCCAAATCCGTGAAATGCGGGTTGTCGGTTTCTGCACCTCCGTTTATAGAAAAAACCATGTTATCAAGGGGGTGCTTAATCCTGATTTCGCCCACATCAATTCCACAACCCACATTCGGTGTGATTTCCAGTTCAAAGGGGGCGGGTAGGGGATGAACAACAATTTTGATGATGTTGGATGCGGCTTGTCCGCAGGTTCTTCCGAATAAACGTTGGAAGTATTGGTCGGAATAATACTTTGGAGTGGTATAGTCCGGCGAAGTTGCACCGCCAATTGTATCGAAACTTCCGGGATCTCCGGTTTCAGACCTTCTCCATTCGTACACCGCACGCGGACTTCCTCCCGAACCGGATACCACGTTGATCAAGTTTGGAAGTTCATCGCCGTAGCAAATGGCAGTATCTCCTACGGCAGCAATCGTTCCGCCAATCAGTGAATCATAAACACGGATGCCTCCGCTGATGGATGCGGCAGGGCAAGATGCTTCGTGACCAACTGTTCGGATCGTATAGTTGAACATTCCGGAAACGGTGGGTGTTCCGGTTAAGGTATGTGTTGGTTCATCGTAGTTGAAACCGCTTGGCGTTGAACCTGTCCAAGTGAGTGTGGCTCCTGTTGCGTTGGTAAAAGTAACTTTAATACTTTGAAGATCGGAACGATGACAAATGCTGGTGTCTTTTATCGAACCATTTTCGAGACTTATTGTTGGGCAGAGCACAACTGTCATCGAGTGCGTAGTTGAACATCCACCTGTTGTGAGTGTGTAGGACATTGTAACCGGTCCTTCGTTTCACTCCGCTCAATGCGTCAATGGTGGCAATAGCAGGGTTGGACGAACTCCATGTTCCGCCCGAAACGGAGTTTGTCAGCGTGGTTGTTACTCCAACTCCGACCGTTGCCGAGCCACTAATCGCTTCCGGAACAGGATTGATTCTTAAGCCTGTTTGTGTGAACGAACAACCTTCGCTTGTGGTATATTTCAAACTGTATGCTCCGGCACTTACGGTCGTAATCTTTCCCGATGTTAAATCAATACTTGCTACACCACTTGCCAATGAACTCCAAGTTCCATCGTCAAATTCGGTAGCAATCGTAGCAACGGAGTCGTTAACACCCAAACAAATGTTGGGCGCAACCGTGATAGAACCTGCCTTAGGCGTTGCTTTCACGGTTATATCCAACGTATCGGAACAAGAGTTGGAAAGTCTGTATATGGCTTTCGCACTACCTTTGAGCACTCCGACTACTCTTCCTGTTTGCTCAACGTCGGCAAAGCCCGAAGGTGTAATGCTCCATGTCCCATTAGGCAGTGTTGCCGAGAGACCGATTTCAGCACCTTCGCAGACTTCAGAAAGTCCTGAGATTGCAGGCTTTGGCAATACATTCACGATGAATGTTTCTACATAAGATGAACAATCACCGTTATTTGGTTCTACGGTTACTGTGAATGTATCTGATACGCTTGGAGTTACCGTAATGCTTGATCCGGTTTCCAATAATGTTTCACTTCCATTGCCCCAAGTATAAGTTCCTGATCCATAATTATCAACGGATAATGTAGCGGATTCTCCTTCGCAGATATTTAGGGTAGTGCTTTGGTCGATGCAGGTCTCGAAGTCCTCTTCTGTAACCTCTATCTCCATACCTGTACCCGGACAACCTTTGTCGGAGTACGGAACGGCAAGATAATCACCGGTTTTGCCTTTCTCTGGAGAACATGTGGAACCGTTAGGAATCGGTTCCGTGGGAAGATCACCAAGATACATCCAATGAATTTCATCACCGGCACTATGGACTGCCGTAAGCGTTACTGTTCCGGAACTTCTGCTTTTTATAATTTCCGTGATTTCGCCGTGTGGATTTACGATAACGTCTATGCTGTCTGCCTGTGTCCAACAGCCAAAATCGCTTACAGCACGAATATAATACATTCGAGAATCGCTCGTAATGGTTCGAGGATTTTCAGAAACGGTTTGCATAGTTCCATCCGCACTGTATTGCCAATATATCGTTCCTTTATTTTCGCCATTTTGATTCACTTCAAGTGTTAATCGGTCGCAATCTTCTACTTTTCCGTTGGTCGCCTCGGGGTCGGAACTGAGCACCGGCTGTGTGGGTGTCCAATGCACCAAAACAAGCACCGTATCAGTTACAGGAGCGCAAATATCGCTGTCGCCAACGGATTTGATAAATGCCCAATACTTTGTATTGCGATTTTCCACAGCATTGATCTTGCCCGAAATAACCGCATTTTTATTTGAGGAGTTCAGTTGCAAGTAATCCGGCAAGCCCGGCAGTTCTTCTAAATCGCCATACACACCCGGACTCTCCTCGTATGCACGCATAACGGTGTAGCTCAAGGTGTTTGCACCTCCTCCATAAACAACGTTAATCGGAGTGAGAACCGTTTGCGCACAAACTGCCTGACTGTCGTTCGTTATTTGAATGCTGTGTCCCGGCAATATAACTGCTTTCACTTCCTTCCGTGCTCCAACGCAGGAGGGAATGCTAACGGCTTCCACAAAATACGTGGTATTTGCTTGAATGGTGTCGAGGAACTCGGCTTTATTTAAGGTTTGTCCGAGTTTAACACCGCTATTGTCATACCACACAATGTTTGTTCCCTCTGTGGATGAAATCGCAACGAGATGCACTTCTCCCGAATCGCAAACCGTATCGCCCATAACGCGTGCAATCTCCGGTTTTGCGAGGATATTCACGAGTTTTTCAACAGAAGTGTAGGCAGGACAAAGTTTATCTTTGTCTTGAACAACACAACGATAGTAGTATGCCGAAGGAACATCTCCATCAATCACATAAGCGGAGCTGGTTGCTCCTGTAATGTCTGAGTAGTCTGACCCTAAAGTATCTCTGTATTGCCACTTATAGGTTACTTCACGTGATACGGGTGGAGTAACGCTGAGGTTGAGAAAGTTTGCATTGGGAGCCTCTTCGGGCGAAGGCACAGGCTCCGGAGTAATGCCGGAATAAACATTATCCACGCAGGTTATAACGGTGGAAGAGGCGGTGTCGTTAGCAAGTTCCAAAAGCTGACGAACGGTAATGGTTTTGTCGAATGATCGGGAACAACCGGTGCGGAGATTCGTGAGCGTTAGCGTAAATCTTTCGGTGCTGTCCGGAACAACGGTATGAAGCGTGTTGTTCACATTTCCCGAAACCAATGCAATGAGGGTATCTGTTTGAATCACTCCAACCTTGCGGTTACTTCTCCAATCGAAAACAATTTTACCTTCTCTCACAAAAGCTGTGATGGCAATATCCATCGGCTCACCTTTTTCTGTGGCACAGATATTATCGCCTACGCTTGAAATCATATCTTTCACTTCAAAACGTCCAACGGTCGTATTTGCGATAGTAATCGTTGTATCACGCGAACAACCTGTAATCGTATCTCTCACGGTGAGGGTGTGTGAACCGAAACCTACGCCGACAAGGTGTGCACTATCAATCCATTTTCCGGCATCAAGGGCATAAGCCATATTTGTTTTGGGATGATTCACGATGATTTCGCCCAAAGGAACACCGCAACCGTAGTCATCTGAAAGATCCAAGTTAAATTCATCAGGCAAAGGGTTGACTGTAAGCTTGATAACATTTGAAAAGGCTTGTCCGCAGGTTTTTCCCCACGCACGGCGGAAGTAGCGGTCGCTATCGTATTTCTGTCCATTATGGGATAAACCGGGTTCTTCTTCGTTGGCAATCGTTGAGAAATCCGTACCATCGGAAGAGATTTGCCATTCGTAGTCGGAACTGCTCCTACTTCCTCCGGAACCGGATATTCGACTCACAAGGTCTGAAAAAACCTCTCCCGGACAAACAGCCGTGTCGTTGTTGGCAATTCTAATTAGTCCTCCTTGCAGAGAATCATAAACCTCAATGTTTCCGCTGATATAGGCAATAGGACAAGTTGTTTCGAGATTGATGGCGCGGATGAAATAACTGAATTTGCCGGATTCTTCGGCAGTTCCGCTCAAGGTATGCGTAGTTCCATCGAATGTCAAACCTCTCGGCATCGTTGTCGTGATGCCGCCTTTTTGCCAAAGAATGTCTGTTTCGCTTGCAATACTTATTTCCGCGGATATAGTGGGAATATCCGTGCGATAACAAATGCCGGTATCTGTTGTTGGTCCACTTTTGCGAGTGATAGTAGGACATTCCACCACGTCCATTGCGAATGTATCTAAACAGCCTGTGGATAACGTGTAGGTAATGATTACCGAACCGGTAACTTTTCCGGTTACTTCTCCACGATTGGGAACAATCGTTGCAATTGCGGAATTGTTGGAACTCCATGTTCCGCCTGCAACCGTATTTTGCAAGGTTGTCAGCACTCCAACGCCAACGGTTCGCGAACCCGTGATCTTTCCGGGGTTGGGGTTGATTCTTAACCCTTTTTGTGTAAAAGGACAACCATACGAAGAGGTATAGGTCAAGTCGTAAGTTCCCGGACTTACCGCTGTGATTTGTGCGGAAGCATCATTCGTTTTTACTACTTTCGCAACAGACGGATTGGATGATTCCCATTCTCCACCGGCAAACTCCGCAACTACGTTTGTTGTTCCGGAGGCATCTTCGCAAATGTCTGTCATTGTGAAAGACGGCGTTCCCATCACGTGGATAGACAAGGTGTCGAAACATTTGCCTAAGGTATAGGTGGCTTTTGCCTCTCCTGCATTGCGTGTGGTAACGTGTCCGGGTTTTGAAGTCGGATCGGTAAGGTAGGCAACACTTGCAGGAGTGATAGACCATGTTCCTCCCGGAAAGGAAGTCACGATATTGAATGTATCGTTTTCGCAAGCCGTTTTTTCAAGAGAGAAAACCGAAACAATTTGAGGTTGCGGATGAACCACAACTTTGTAGTTTGCTTTGAAAATACACCTTTCGTCGGAAGAGCTTACAACCGCACTATACACGGTTGTTTCGTCAGGAGATTTCACAAGAGTTTCTCCGGTTTCTCCTGTATTCCACAAATAGGTAGAGCCTTCGGAACCGTTCGGGTTTAGTGTAACGGATTGTCCGTTGCAAATTTCTAACTCGATAGTGTCCGTTTCTTTGAAGGAAGAGCAGGGCGTAACTCGTAGTGCCCTGCCGGTTCCCCAACAGCCCGCCGCGGAAAGCGGACGTGCGTAAAATGTGTCTGCGACCCTTGTGCGATATGTTCTGCCCGGATTGCTGATGTCTTCGCTGTTGCGCAAAGTATCCCAAAAGATTGTACCGGAACCACCTGTAGCCGTAAGGATGAACGTGCCTAAACTGTCTTTCAGACTGATACCTGTAACTGCGCTTGTGGGATTAACGGTTATATTTGCACTGTCTGCATCTGTCCAGCATCCTTCGCTAACCGCTCGAATGTAGTACATTCGGGATGTTGTTGCCGTTCGTGGGTTTGCGGAGCTGGTTGTTCTCGATGTTTCGAGAGCACTCATCTGCCAATGGAGCGTATCGTTTTCACCGCCGCCGTCTTGTGTAACGGTAAGAACAACGGAATCACAACCGGTAGTGTTTCCGTTAATTTTAACAGGAACAGGAGCTTTTCTCACGGTAAAGAAAACGGTGTCGGTTTTCGACGGACAACTGTTTCCTACTGTTGTGATATATGACCAATACTTTGACACAACCGTATTTAAGGTGTCGAATCTACCTGAAATAACGGTTCTACTTTCATTTCCTACCAGTCCTTTCGGAGCGTTGGGCAAGGTAATTGTATCGGAAAACGGATCAAGTGCGTATTTCCACAAGGAAATTGCACCGGTAGCCCCTCCGGTATAGGAAACACTTACAGGCAAGATCGCTGTTTTCGGACAAACCGTTTGCTCCTTGTTCGTTACTATTTGAAGGCGATGTCCGGGCAATACAATGGCTTTAACCTCTCTTCTGCTGTCTATACAGCCTAAAAGATTGCCGACAGGTTCTGCCCAATACGAAGTACTTGTTTGGATGGTATCAAGGAAATCCTCATCGGATGCGCTTGTGCCGAGTTTGGTGTTTTTGTCGTCATACCACACAATACCTGTTCCGTCCGTAGTTGCACGCAAGCGAACTTCGCCCGAATCGCAAACGGTATCTCCTTTCAAACCTGTAATTTTGGCTCTTGCAAGGATTTTTACGGTCTTTTCTTTGGACGTATCGGGCGGACAAAGTTTGTCGTTGTCTTGAACAACGCAACGATACACATACTCCGAGGGTATAGTATTGTCCACATCATAATAGGTTATGGTGGCTCCGGGAATAATGGAGTAGTCTGTTCCTGAAACAGGTCTGCGTATCCATTGATAGTTCACGGTATTACGTCCGACTGTGCTCATCGGAGTTACACTAACACGGGCTATAGTCGTATTTTCGCTTGCATTTTCAGCAGGGTCAACGCTTTTCGTGAGAACGTTTTCCACGCATTTTATAATATCCGGAGTTATTGTGTCGTAGGGAATATCCAGGGCAGGACGAATGGATATGGTTTTAAACTGCGTTCGCGAACAAAGGGTGCGCAAGTTCGTAATGGTTAGTCTAAAGGTTTCGGTAGTGTTCGGAACTGTGGTTTCAAAAACCGGTTTTGTCGTATCCGGATTGATTGTTCCTGTTTGACCGTCAATCGTCCATTGATAGGCGATAGCTCCGGGTCTAACAAGGTAGTGAGGAGTGAGTGTCAAATCTGTTCCCGCCATTGTGAAACAAAACTCATTACCTTCTTTCGAACTGATGCTGTCGAACATCAAACGAGTGGTATCTTCCAAAACGACATATATATTCGTGTCGCGCAAACATCCACTGATTGTATCTCTCACAGTGAGGATATGCGAAGTGTTTCCTCTCACATCTACAAAATGCGTGCTGTCAATTTCTTTACCGTTGTTGAGAGAGTAGAGCAGAAACGTTTTATTTGGCTCGGTTAGAGGGCTATTTACAACAATTTCCCCTGTTGGATTTCCGCAACCATAGTCATTGATAATCGTTACATTGGGTTTGGCAGGCAAGGGTTTCACAACGATTTTGATAACGTTTGATGATACCTGTCCGCAGGTTCTTCCACGCATACGACGGAAATAACGGTCGGAATCGTACTGCAAGGTGTTGTAGCCGTCGGTTATGACACCTTCAAGTTTTTCAAAATCAGTGCCATTTTTGGAAATTTGCCATTCGTAATTATCGTTGAGCATGGTTCCCCCTGTTCCGGGAACAACGTTGATGAGGTGTGGAGTTTCCTGTCCGAAGCAAACTGCGGAATCTCCGTCCAATGCGATTGTTCCGCCTTGTAAAGTGTCGTAAATCCTAATATCTCTACTCACAGAGGCGGCAGCACACGTGGATTCGTGGTCAACGGTACGGATGATATAACTGAAATTTCCGGACTCTTCGGGAGTTCCGCTCAAAATATGCAAGTTGGGGTCGTAGTGAAATCCTTTCGGACTTCCGGCAAGGTCTAAACCGTCTTTTTCCCAAAGGATTTCCGTTTGCGTGGCGCCGCTGATGTTCAAGGAAATGTTCGGAAGCGTTGAACGGTAACAGATGCCGGTGTCTATCATTGGTCCGCTTTTGATACTGAGCGTTGGACAGGCAACTACGCGCAAAGCGAAGGTGTCGGAACAGTTCCCGGCAGAGAGCGAGTATCGAACGATTGTAGTTCCCACAGCTCTTCCGGTTATTGCTCCGCTGATGACATCCATAGTTGCAACGGTAGGGTCGGAAGAACTCCAAGTCCCGTTAGGAACGGAGTTGCTCAACGTTATGGTTGCTCCTGTTCCGAGTGTTCGTGAACCTGTAATCTCTCCGGGAATCGGATGAATGCGCAAATTCGGCTGTGTGATAGAACAACCGTAAGGTGTGCTATACGTCAAATCGTAAGAACCTGCGCCCACAGAGGTGATGCGTGCAGATACACTGTCGATTTTTGTTACCGTTGCCACAGCCGGATCGGATGATGTCCACGTGCCTCCGGAGAATTGAGGAAGTACCCTTGCGTTTCCGGTGAGGTTTTCGCAAATGTCAACCATTCCGGTGATAGAAGTCGGTTTTGCCCTTACTTGAATCGGCAAAGTATCAAAACACTTGTTGAGGGTATAGGTGGCAATCGCTTGTCCTGACTGGATGGCGGAGAAATGTCCGGGTTTGGAAAGGTCGGAAAAGTTGGCAACACGGATTGGAGCAATCGACCATGTCCCGCCCGGAAGTGATGCGTTGAGCGTGAATGTATCACTTTCGCAGACCTCTACCGCAAGACCGCTAATACTTGGTCGAGGTTTTACGACAATGTTTTTTTCTGCAAAACATCCTGTGGAAGAAAAAAGATATTTCAACGTGAAATTGCCTGTGATTGAAGAAGAAACATTTCCTCCTGTAGAGATGATATTCGTTGGACTTGAACTCCAATCACCACCACCTGCTGAATTTGTGTAGAGATAACTTGTGGAGGCACAGATGGAATCTTCTCCGACAATAGGAGCCGGTGAAGCTTTTACTTGAATGTTTGTGCTTGATGAACAGCCGTTTCCATCGGTATAGGTAATGATATCCGAACCGACTCCGGTCCCCGTTACCACGCCCTTGTCGTCCACAGTAGTAAAGGCATTCAAAGCACTCCATGTTCCACCGCTACCACACGAAAGATGCAGTGTGTCGTACAGGCAGACTTCCGAACGTCCTGTAATAGCAGGTGTTTTTGGATGTACAGTAATTGTAACGGATACACACGCTGTTTTTTGTCCACAACCCTCTCCCAATATAAAATACCTTGTTGTTGCGTTAGGTATTACTTTGAAAGATGGTGTCGTTTCCATAGACTGGTCAAGAAGTGTTCCTGTACACGAATCTTTGAGCAATTTCCAAGTACCTGAATTTCGCAGACCTCCGACTAAGGTAAGTGTTACGGAATCACCTTGGCAAATACCGGTTTTCGTTGCTTGGATGGATGAGGGAACGGTAGGAGGGGTACAGTTTGAGTTCTTTACATTTACCCAATCACTTGCCCCACAGCCGTTGAGTGTGTACATACAGAGGAATTGCAGGTCGCCCGCATCTCTCATCGTCGCAATGAACGTACTTGAACGCGCCAAAGTAGCAGTATCGCTACTACTGCGCATCCATCTGTACGATCCGCCGAGAGGTGATCCGATAGCAGAGAACAATACAGATATTCCCGGATTAGCCGTAGACATGTCTGCACTAACTCTCACTGTAGGGAATTCATTGACGACTACTTTGAAATCCCGTTCAAAAGTACAGCCTTCGGTAGAAGTTACAATGACATCATATACCGTTGTCGTGTTGAGTGCAGGGGTTGTGATCGTAGAAGTGTTCGCTCCGTTACTCCACAAGAAAGAATATGCCGGTATCGTGTCGGTATAAGTCAGAGTAGCCGTTTCTCCGGTGCAAATGTTAATAATCGTAGTATCTTTTGCGGGAGTACAAGGTTTCTGAATGTTTTCTGTGATTGTATTTCCACGCACTTCCACGTTATCACTACCGTAAATTGCAGATCCACTTCCTCCACTTTCATTACCCTTGATTAAAGTATTGTAAATAAGATTATTACCCTCTGCATAAATCGCTCCTCCATAATTCATTGCTGTATTGTTGAGAATCTTACAGTTCTCAATTCGTGAGGAAGTTTGCATCCAAACGCCTCCACCCGAACGTCTTGTTGAAGAAGCGGCTCTACCGTTTTGTACGGTAACGCCATTGAGTACGGCATCTTTACCCAAAAGAACAACACCAAACGAGTTTAGTCCATCAAGAACACTCTCACGTGTGGCGTAGTTTCTTTGATAGAAAAGAGTATCCGTTGCACGGAAACCTCCGTAAATATGCGTAGATTGTGGGATGACCAGAGTTTGAGCAGGTCGGTAAGTTCCTTCCAAAAGCCAAATATGACAAACCTCATTTTTTGCCGTATCCAGAGCCCTTTCCAAGTCTGCGGCATTGCTCCACGAGCTACCGTTTCCGTTTCCGATTGGACTCACACGGATGATTCTTTGTGCCGTAGCGATTGTCGCTATTGCAGTCAGTATCAGAAAAAAAGCGATTTTTGTTACTTTCATTTTATTGCTTATTTGTTTAATCGTTTAATCGTTTATTTGGTTATTTGGTTGGGCGAGGCGTGCCTCGCCCCTACCAAACTCTATCTTCCACAAAACCATCTCCTTCTCCACTTCCGGCAGTTCCTCCCCAGGCATCCAACGAATAACTTACCGAAAGTTCGTGAGAGCCTTTTTCGTAGGGTTTGATTGCTCCGTAGGCAATACCGTAGGAATAGCCCACACGGAGTTGTTCGTTCAGATTGAACTTAAAGTTGAAATTTACGGTTCCTTGTCCGCTCATAAAGGTTATGCCTCCGCCGATGCGATTCATATAGTAGAGATGTGCTCCCAGATTTACTGAAATAGGAGTGTTTTTCACATAACGCACGAATATCTCAGGTTGAATAGCCCAATCATAATTGATGTAATGATTATAACCGGCCATAAAGAAATAATGCGTTCGCATA
>QMCD01000261.1_pt1 | contig 37619 bp, 29 predicted proteins | sample 1821841 | NCBI WGS metagenome assembly QMCD01 (sample SAMN01991225, study PRJNA193472) | Termite gut metagenome, whole genome shotgun sequencing project. | isolation source: worker | host: Macrotermes natalensis
TATACGGCAGGTGGTGCGTTGTCAAAGGGCGGAGCGGAGAATGTCCTGTTTTATTATCCGTTGTATATCCAGCCTGGTGGTTTGACAGGGAAGGGGGTGTATTTTGTAGAGGCGCACGGACATGCGCCTCTACGAATACACCCGTATGCCTCGATCTTGTTTTCCCATCAACAGCACCGAATTGATGTTTTAGATATTAAACATCCACTGTTAATAAATTCAAAGAACGCTCTGTTTTCCCTACACTCTTTTTTATTATCTTTACAGATTGAAAAAAATATGTTTATATGAAGAAAAATAGAGCTTGTTTTTTGCTTGGAATGCTTGTTTTTATAAGCATTTCAGCAAATGGGCAACAAACGGTGTCGAAAAAGAATCCCGACGAAAAATATCGTATGGGAGTGGAACTTTTCAATCTTGAAAAATACACATCGGCGAACGAGTTGATGAGCTCGCTCGTGGACGAGTGTAAAAAAGACAACCCGATGATGGCAATGAACGCCGCATTCTACGAGGCGGTTTCGTCTGCACGACTGTTGAGGCACAGTGCTGTGAAAGAATTGCGTAAATTCATCGAAGATTATCCCGAAAGTACACGTGTTCCGGAAGTGATTCTCGAACTTGCGAATATGCTTTATGTGGAAAAAGAATACGATGAGGCGATAGAAGTGTATGAACAAATCGACGTGAAAGATTTGCCTGCAAAACAGCAAATCGAATACTATTTCAAAAAAGGATATTCGCATTTCTCGCTTGGACAAATGTCCAAAGCAAAGCCTTGTTTTTACGAAATTAAAAGTGCGGGAGAAAATCGCTACACTCCGCTTGCAGCCTACTACTACGCCTACATCCTCTACGCCGAAGAAAACTATCAATCGGCGTTGATGGACTTTGAAAAACTCAAAGATGACGAAACTTTCGGAGCGATTGTTCCGTTCTATATTATGCAAATCTACTACAAACAAGGCAAGAACGATTTGCTGATCGAACAGGGACCTGCCTTGCTTGAAACCGCTACATCACGCAGAGCCGTAGAAATGTCGCGCTTGATCGGAGAGGCATACTACAACGAAAATAAGTATGAAGAGGCGATGCCTTATATGAATCTGTATTTCGCAAAATCTGCGAAAACACCCAATCGGGAAGATAACTACATCATGGGATTCATGTATTACAACTTGAAAATTTACGATACGACTGCGATTTATTTCCAAAAAACAGTGAATGAATCCACGGAAAATGATTTGATGAAACAAAATGCGCTCTACCATTTGGGCGATTGCTATGTGCGAAACAAACAATACAAGTTTGCGCAAACCGCTTTTCTCGATGCATCGAAAATCGAAATTGATGATCGAATGCAAGAAGATGCGTTTTACAACTATGCCAAACTGTCGTATCAACTTTCGTTAAGCCCCTACAGCGAGGCTCTTCGCGCGTTTCAGACCTATCTTGAAAAGTATCCCAATTCTCGCTATGCGGATGAGATCTACGGCTATCTTGTGGCGATGTACACCACAACCAAGAACTACAAGGATGCGCATGCCTCTATCGCAAACGTGAAACGCAAAGACCCTCGCTTGCTCGAAGCCGCACAGCGTATAGCATACAATCGTGGAGTGGAGTTGTTCAACGAGATGAAATTTAAAGAAGCCTTGAATTTGTTCGATGAGGTGATTCGGAGCGGTTATGATGAAAAACTGACTTTGCTTGCACGTTATTGGGAAGGCGAAACTTTGTTCCGCTTAACACGTTACGAAAACGCATTGGAGAGTTACGAAAAAGCGATTTATTCCACATCGTTTGAAGGTTATCCGGAATACGCATTGGCGAACTACGGTGCGGGTTACGCAAGTTTCTATCTGAAAAAATATCCGCAAGCCCAAGGCTATTTTCTTGCGGTAACAAATGCGAAAAATCCTCCGGAAGATGCGATTTTGAATGATGCGTATTCACGTTTGGGCGATGCGTATTTTATGCAAAAAATGATGAGCGATGCGTTGAGTAGTTACGATAAAGCAGTGTCGAGAAATGCTGCGGACAAAGATTATGCGATGCTCCAAAAGTCCATCTGTCAGGGTGTTTTAGGGAAATTTAACGAAAAGATAGAAACCTTGCTCACGTTTTTGAAAGAGCACAAAAATTCGGTTTTGATACCCAAAGCGATCAATGAATTGGCAGGAGCGTATTTGATTGTGGATAATAATGCGAAAGCATTGGAATACTACAATCTACTTTCTACCAAACACGAAAAGTCAGGCTATGGGAAAATGGCTTTGCTCAAGCAGGGTTTGATTTTCTACAACACCGGAAAGAACAAGGAGGCGATTGCAAAATTTGAAAAAGTGATTTCCGATTATCCCGGAACGAACGAAGCAAAAGAGGCATTGATGAGCCTTCGCAACATTTATGTAGCCATCAACAGAACGGATGATTTCTTTGCTTATGTGAAGAAAATCGGAACGAATATCAACGAAGATGCACAAGATTCCATAGCTTTCACGGCTGCCGAGAATCGTTATTTAGAGAACGATTGTGCAGGAGCGAAACCCTCGTTGGAAGGCTACCGGCAACGTTTTCCGGAAGGTGCATTCATCACGGAAGCGACGTATTATTTGGCGGATTGTGAAGCACGAAGTGGCAATCAACGTGAGGCACGTAGATATTTTCTGGAAGTGATTTCGCATCCCGAATCGTTTTTTACGGAACGCTCAAGGATAGCAGCAGCGCGGATTTCCTACGATTTGCAAGAATACGATCAAGCGTTGAAATTGTATTCGGATATTGCGGAATACTCTGAAAACAGTGCGAATGTGAATATGGCTGTGATTGCGATGATGCGTTGTGAGATTCATTTGAAAGACGACAAACGCATTCTTGTTTCGGCACAAAATGTGCTGAAACAAGCTAAACTCGCCGATGATGTGAGAGATGTTGCGAATCATGCGATAGCCACGTCTGCGCAGCGTTTGGGACAAGATGCTTTGGCAAAAGAAACGTTCGCGAAACTGACGCATTCCAAGAACAGCGAATATGCGGCGCAAGCACGCTATTATCATATCGAAACACTGTTTGCAGAAAAAGACTACGATGGAGCGGAAAAGAAGATTTTTGAATTTATCGGAGAAACACCGTCGAGCGAATATTTTTTAGCAAAATCCTATTTGCTGTGGGGTGCGATCTACGCAGAACGCGGGAATTTCCTGCAAGCCAAGCAAACGTTTCAGAGCATCATCGACAATTACGTTGGAGAGGATGACATAAAAGCCACTGCCGAACGAGGTTTCGCAGACGTTTTGGAACGAGAAGAACAGTTGAGAGCGGAAGAAGAGGCGCGCCGTGCGGAAGAGGCAGGAGAGGAAGAAGAGATTGCATTGCCGGACGATATATAGTGATTAGTGATTAGTGATTAGTGATTAGTGATTAGTGATTAGTGATTAGTGATTAGTGATTAGTGATTAGTAGGGGTGGGTTTTAACCCGCCCGATACCAAAGAGAACGATTAAGGGATTAACCCCGAAGGGGTGTAATCAATAACGCAGGGCAACGCCCTGTGAATAAAACAATCATTGCATTTTTAGCCCTGAAAGGGCGACATCAATAACAACTAAACAAATAAACGATTAAACAAATAAACAATGAAAAAAATACTAACAACCCTGACTCTGTTTTCGCTTGTTGGAGTAGCGTTTGCACAAACGCACAACGAGCAGGTAACGGTTATTGCACCGTATAGACCAACAGTGATGGAAGCCTACAAAATCCACGTTTCTCCGAAAACGATCGACAGCAGTTTGACCCGTAGAGAGGCACGCTACGACATTTTGAGCAGGAAAGTGATGACAAGTTTCGGCATCGACAACATCAGACCTGCGAAAGTAGCCGGAGAGCCGATATCCAAGCTCTCGCCTTTGCATATTCGCGCAGGATACGGAAACTACAACACGCCCTACGCCGAAGTGTTCTACGGAAACGGACGTTCGGCAAAATGGCAGTATGGCGCACATCTCAAACACGAATCTTCACAGGGAACATTCAAAAACCACCAAACTCCTTTTGATAATTCGACCAACGAAATCGACCTTTTTGGCGGATACAGCGGAAAGAAAATTTTGCTTTCGGGAGATTTTTCCTACGACAGAAAACGTTATACAACCTACGGTCCGTGGATAGATGCGATGCGAATTTTGTTTGGACCCGATGCAGAGGACAACACAAGCGAAAAAGTAAACAAACGAATATACAATGCGATCAACGGGAACCTGCAATTTTCGGACAATAACACCGAACCTAACAGTTTGGGCTATTCGGGGAAAATTGACTTCAGCACGTTTCAATCCGTGCAAAACGATGCAAAACCTCAAGAATTGTCTTTAGCGTTTGATGGAAACATTCATCATACGTTCGACTTTAACCACCCCTTTTTCAATCAAACCATTATCGGAATAGATGCTCACGTGGACTGGATTGAAGCAAACGAAGACGAGTTTATCTATTCACAAGGCGACATGCTGTTTCCCGTACAATTCGTTAATCCTAAAATGTGGAAGTTTCACCCCTACGGGAAATTGCGTTTCTCGGGACATGATTTTTCTCTTGGTTTGAGAGTTAACGCATTTAACGAATTTAATTATGGAAATGCAGAAATCGAAATGGCAGCACAATGGGTTCCTACTGTTCATGCGAAATTCAATCTAATCGACAATCTGTTCGCCATAGAATTTGGAATGGACGGAAATGCGGAATATGCAACTATGCAAACCCTCGCCAAAAACAACCCATTCATATCTTCTTTCGATTCTTTACAAAATCCTTACTATACAACTCAATTGTATAGAAACTACTATTTGGAATTGCATACCGCATTGAGCAAAACTCTTGACTTTTCGCTGAAAGGAGAGTTAATTTCCTATAAGAATCTGCTTAATTTTGACATTCTAAAAATGACTGCTTTCCCGGGAGTACCCCTCGGAGTGCTACCTTTCCCTTCGCCATTTTTCGAACCCACCTATCAAGACATAAACCGCTTTCTTTTGCAAGCGGATTTGAACTATCATTTGGATGAAAAAATTTCCGTTTCTGCAATGGGACGGCTCAATTCCTACGATGATGATATCCTCTACAAACCCAAATATGAGGCGAATTTGCAGGCACGATACAGTATGCAGAATAAAATTATTTTGAAGACTCAACTTTATTTTGCAACAGGCGTTGAATATCAGGATTACAGTTTCCAAACGCTCGAATTTCAACCCACGATCGATTGGAGTTTAGGTGCGGAATATCGTTATGATCGGAGATGGTCGGCGTTTTTGGAATTGAACAATATCTTAAACCGCATTCATTACGATTGGTACAATTATCGGACTTATCGGATGAAATTTATGGTGGGGATTACGTTTACGTTGTAATTTGTAGGGGCGAGGCATGCCTCGCCCCTACAGAAAAAAAACAAAAATGTTCACATTTTTGTTTTTTTTCTTGTTTTTTTGATTTTTTTTTCGTATCTTTGGGGCAGATATTTAATAATCAAAAAAATAAAGGTTATGAAAGCACATTTACTCACAGCCGTGCTAATCATCGGATCCATGGGGCTGGGTTTGAAATCCACCTCTACGATGGCACAAACGATTGTCTATGTAAAAGCCGACGGAACGGGCGATGGAACATCTTGGGCAAATGCTTGTAATTTAGACGACATTTTTGGTAGAAAAGGCGCACACCCTATCACTTCGCCGAATACGGAGGTTTGGGTACAAAAGGGTACACACACACCTTCGCAGATGCTGACTATTCCTGCGAATGTGAAGATGTATGGCAGTTTCAACGGAACGGAATCTTCTTTGGGCGCACGCAGTGTTGTGGATCATTCCACGGTTATTGATGCGCAACAGAAATACGGATCGGTTGTGCATTTGGGAGAGTTTGCCCTGTTGGATGGGTTTACTATCAAAAACGGCTCTGCTCAATGGAATCCGCGCAGAAACGGTGGTGGTGTCTATGCAGAAGACAGCTCCACAGTTGCGAACTGCTTTATCATCGACAATGCAACTGCCGCTCATGGTGGCGGGGTTTATGCACGTGAGGTTGTTTTCATTTCCAACACAACGATTGAGAATAACACCGCAGCGGTCGAAGGTAATGAAATCTATGGTTGTTGTATGCTTATTGATGGTGGAAGCACAACTGTTCCGTTTATTTGCAAACATCCTTCGACAGTGGCGGAAACACGAACTCAAACTTTCGAAACATTTTCTCCGTTGACCGTTTCTGTAGTAGGTTCCGGCAAGTTTTCCTATAAGTGGTATTCCAACACAACGAACAGTGTTGTAGGCGGAACAGCGGTTGGCACCGATACAAATGTTTATGTGCCACTTTCCGACAATATCTCAAATTTGTATTATTATGTGGTTGTTACTAACGATTTTGGCTCCGATACATCAGCTGTGAGCGGTCTTCGCACGACTATAGCACCGGTCATAAATTTTGATTATACCGGTACTGCAAAAGAAATTACGCTTACCCCGGGAACATATATTATGGAGTGTTGGGGTGCTCGAGGTGGAGGTACATATACCGGTAATGGTGGTGCCGGCGGGGATACTTATGGGCAAATAGAATTATACCATAACACCACGCTTTATGTGTACGTTGGACAATATGTAAACACGGTGAATTTACCAACATGGAATGGAGGAAGTTCGAGTGGTAGTGGACATCCGGGAGGCGGTGCTTCAGATATTCGCATTACATCCGGTGCGTGGAATGAAATAAAATCTTTGCGCTCTCGCATTATGGTTGCAGCAGGTGGAGGCGGTGCAACTCCGTCAGGTTTTTCAAACTATAGCAGACACGGGGGAGGACTTGTTGGTGGAGATGCCAGTCAATATACTCAAGGGGGGACACAAACAGGAAGTGTCAGTTCGTATGGCGAAAATGGTGGCTTTGGACGAAACAGTAATGGTGGTGCAAGTGGGGGAAATGGATATTATGGTGGTGCCGGTGCTTCTCACGTCTATGGAGGTGGTGCCGGAGGCTCTTCCTTTATTTCCGGACATCCGGGCTGCAATGCCATACGAGATGCCGAATCAACCGTTCACACCGGACAGCCGAATCATTATTCTCGTTTAGTTTTCTCAAAAACCAAAATGATTGCAGGAAATGCATCCATGCCCAACCCTCGCGGAACAGGTAATATGACAGGAAACGCAGGACATGGGTATGTTCGGATCACTCGTGTGAAATAATGGATTAAAATAATCAAAAAATTAAAGTCATGAAAGCACATTTACTCACAGTAGTGCTAATCATCGGAACCATGGGGCTGGGTTTGAAATCCACCTCTACGATGGCACAAACAATTGTCTATGTGAAAGCCGACGGCACAGGCAATGGAACGTCTTGGGCGAACGCCTGCAATATAGACGATGTTTTTGGTAAAAACGCCCCACACCCTATCACTTCGCCGAATACGGAAGTTTGGGTGCAAAAAGGCACATACACTCCTTCACGGATGCTGACTATTCCTGCGAATGTGAAGATGTATGGCAGTTTTAACGGAACGGAATCTTCTTTGGGCGCACGCAGTGTTGTAGATCATTCCACAGTTATTGACGCGCAGCAAAAGTATGGCTCTGTTGTGCATTTGGGAGAATCTGCTCTGTTGGATGGATTTACTATCAAAAACGGTTCTGCTCAATGGAATCCGCGCAGAAACGGTGGTGGTGTCTATGCAGAAGACAGTTCCACAATTGCGAACTGTTTTATCATCGACAATGTTGCAGGTCTTAATGGTGGTGGGGTTTACGCACGTGAAGTTGCATTCATTTCCAATACAACGATTGAGAACAACACGGCAACCGATTTAGGCAATGAAATCTACGGTTGTTGTATCGCTATTGATGGTGGGCAATGCCTTGCTCCATTCATTTGTTCACACCCCTCTCCGAAAGCGGAAACTCGCACCAACTTGAAGGATATAGGATTTGCATCTTTGAGTGTTAGTGCGGTTGGAACAGGACCGCTTACCTACGAATGGTTTTCCAACACAGAGAACAGCACAGAAGGAGGAACGCTTGTAGGCACAGATAGTGTTTACACGCCTTCGCACCAATACACAGACACTAAGTATTACTATTATGCTGTTGTTACAGGTGCTTGCGGAACGGATACATCTGCGGTTAGCGGACTTCACACGGTTACGCCTTTGACTTTTGATTATACAGGTGCACCTGCAACCGTGATGTTGGATTCAGGCACATACATCATTGAATGCTGGGGAGCCCGTGGAGGTCCGGGAGTGCATGATGGAAAAATTCCGGCTGTAACGACACCGGGTCAAGGTGCCTATACTAAAGGAACAGTTACATTGAAGGCATCCACAACGCTGAATGTTTATGTGGGTCAAGCAGGTTTGTCGCCTGGTACAGGTAATAAATCTGCGAATGTGGCAGGTGGATGGAATGGTGGTGGTATCAGTGGAAACGACAGAGCTGACAACGATCATGGCGGTTCGGGAGGTGGCGCAACAGATATACGCACTACAGGTGGCGCATGGAGTGATATGACCTCTTTGCGTTCTCGAGTTATGGTTGCGGCAGGAGGTGCAGGCTCTTCTTACTCCATTGTTAGTGCGGCACGTGCTGCAGGAGCAGGTTTGTCTTCAGCAGACGGTTCCAATGCTGTAACACAAACAACAGGCTATAGTTTCGGAACAGGTAAAGCAGGAATGAACAACAATACGAGTAATGTACCCACTTTCGGAAGCGGAGGAGGAGGAGGAGGCTATTATGGAGGAACTACGGGTCCTACTTCTGAAACATACAGTACGGGAGGAACGTCGTTCATTTCCGGTCATCCCGGTTGCAATGCAGTCAAAATTGATGGCACACATGCAGGTATCCCGAATCACTATTCAGGAGTTATTTTTACCGACACACAAATGATCGCAGGAAATGCATCTATGCCAAATCCTCGTGGAACAGGAAATATTACGGGAAATTCAGGACATGGTTTTGTTCAGATTAGTCGTGTGAAATAATGGATTAAAATAATCAAAAAAATAAAAGTCATGAAAGCACATCTACTCAAAGCAGTGCTAATCATCGGATCTGTAGCGATGGGTTTCAACCCCACCCCTACAATGGCACAAACGATCATCTACGTGAAAGCCGACGGAACAGGTAATGGTGTGTCTTGGGCAAATGCTTGCAGTATGGATGATGCCATAGACGTGGCAAATACGGGTTCCGCATTTGCATCCGATATTCAGATTTGGGTCATGAAAGGTACTTATACCCCTTCTAAAATGTTGACAATTCCTACATCCGTGAAGATGTATGGAAGTTTCGCAGGGACAGAGGGAGCTCTTGAAGACCGTGATATTGCTGCAAATCCGACGATCCTTGACGGACAAAAGAAATTTGGTTCTGTTGTGCGTTTAGAGCCGTTTTCCGTGCTTGATGGATTCACTGTTCAAAACGGTTCTGCACAGGCGAATCCGCTCCAAAACGGTGGTGGTGTGTATGCCTGCGACAGCACAGTTATTGCCAATTGTATCATCACTCAAAACTCTGCAAATGCCTACGGAGGTGGAGTGTATGCGAAAGATGCTCTTAAAATAGTAAATTCCAAAGTCGAAGGCAATACCGCACTGCTCGGAGGGCAAAACATCTATGGTTGCTGCATCACGATAGAGGGTGGCGACTGCTTTTCGCCGTATATCTGCTCGAGGCTTCCTGTTTCGCAAGAAACCCGTGCAACGATAGATAAAACGCCTTTCCGAACGCTGACCGTGCGTATGGTTGGCACAGGACCGTTTACCTATCAGTGGTATTCCAACACATCAAACAGCACAGTTAGCGGGACAATTGTTCCGGTGAGTACAGATTCGGCTTATACACCGCCTCATACAGCGATCGGACAGTTGTATTATTTTGTGGTAGTGAAGAATGCTTGCGGTGTGGACACCTCGAATGTTAGCGGATTGCACGCAGTTGCGCCATTAGTAACGAACTATGATTATACCGGTGGAGTTCAATCTGTTGTATTGCCTCCGGGACAGTATATTGTGGAATGTTGGGGCGCACAGGGCGGTAGTCAGCGTTCGAACAGTACATCGGGAAATCAGGCTGCGATAACAGGAACCGGATCCAAGGGAGGTTATGCTAAAGGAACACTTGATCTAACAGCAACGACATCGTTTTATATCTACGTTGGTCAGTTGGGAGGAACCGGTGGTACGCGTGGTTCCGGATATAGCGATGGAGGTGTTGCCGGTTGGAATGGAGGAGGAACAGGTGGTAGTGATGCCGACAATGATGTTGGTGGCGGTGGCGGTGGCGCAACGGATATTCGGATTGTATCCGGTGCGTGGAATAATGTAGCATCCTTACGTTCTCGGATTATGGTTGCAGGTGGTGGTGGCGGAAGTCATCCAAGTGGTGTTGGAGGAGGAGTCAATGGCGGAACGAATAACAGTTTAGGACAGTCCACACAGACGACAGGAAATGCTTTTGGCATCGGGCAAGCAGGTGGGAGTCAGAATGTTACCGGTTGGGTTGGCAATGGTGGTGGCGGTGGTGGCTGGTATGGTGGCAGAACAGATGGGAATCGTGGTTCGGGACACTCCGCCATAGGAGGCAACGGTGGATCCGGATTTATTTCCGGTCATGCAGGTTGCAATGCAGTTAATGCTTCCGGTACACATTTGGGAAATCCGAATTCGTACACAGGTTTAGTGTTTACAAAAACATCTTTAACCGCAGGCAATGCCTCAATGCCTAACCCTCGCGGAACAGGCAATATCACAGGAAATTCGGGACACGGTTTTGCGCGTATAACACGGACACGATAAAAAAAATGAAATGCTTTCGCATTTCATTTTTTTTTCGTATCTTTGCAAATTAAACAAAAAAAATAACAATGTTCTTGCAAATCACCACACCCCAAACGATTTCTCAATCGCCTGTTACAACCGGTTCGGAAACCATTCCTTTGATGGACTTGGCGCTGAAAGGCGGTTGGATTATGATCCCGCTGTTGTTGCTTTTAGCAATGACCATTTACATCTTTATCGAACGCTTGATTTTGATCAATCAGTCGTCGAAAGAACCGGACAATTTTATGAGCACCATTCGTGATTTTGTTCACGACGGTCGTTTAGATTCTGCGAAAGCCTTGTGTACAAACACAAACAGCCCTATCGCACGAATGATCGGAAAAGGTATTTCACGTATTGGGAAACCTTTGAACGATATCAACGCTGCGATTGAAAACGTTGGAAAATTCGAGGTTTCCAAACTCGAACGACGTTTGGCATGGCTCTCCACAGCAGCAGGAGCAGGTCCGATGATTGGATTCTTAGGAACGGTTACCGGAATGGTTCGCGTGTTTTTCGATATGGCATCGAAAGGCAATAACATTGATGTTGCCACACTTTCGGGGGGTATGTATGAGGCAATGGTAACCACTGTTGGAGGACTTATCGTCGGAATTACAGCCTATATTTGCTACAATTATCTCGTTGCACGTGTGGAAAAAATGGTCTTCATTTTGGAAGCTCGCGCAACGGAATTTATGGATTTATTGCACGAACCGGTAAAATAGTCATGGCAATCCGAACAACACACAAGCGTTCGCTCGACTTCAGCGCAGCATCTATGTCGGATTTGATTTTCCTACTGTTGATCTTCTTTATTTTGGTATCAACATTGGTTAGTCCGAATGCGATCAAACTCTTGCTGCCATCGAGCAACAGCAAGACGATGGCGAAACAAACCGCAACGGTTTACATCAACGAGAACAACGAGTTTTTCGTGGAAGAAGTTCCCGTGAGTGAAGACCAATTGGAAGCAGCTATTGCTCCTCGAATTGCAGGAGATAGCGAGGCATCCATTGTTTTGCGATCCGACAAAACAGTTGCCGTGCAATACGTGGTTTACGTGATTGATGCGGTGAATGCAATCAACGATAAAAACGGAACAAAACATAAAGTTATTTTAGCGACCTCTCCCAAAGACTGATGAACGAACGTCAACGCAATACAACTGCTTTTACGCTAATGGTGATCCTTGTAGGATTGCTGTTTATCTTGATGTTGATTCTCGGGATGAAACGCCCTGTTCCACCACCTCCGGAATACGGTGTGGAAGTGAACTTGGGAAACAGTCTTGACGGGATGGGCGACATACAGCCCGATGAACTCTCGGAACAGGCGGAACAAGCGACATCCGCACCACAGGAATCTTCTCCGGAAGAAAGTGTTTCTGCCGAAAACAACGAAAATGTTGCGCTGAAACCTGCGAGAAAGCCCAGAGAGAAGAAACCTGTGCCACAGGTTACGCCTACGGAAGAGGTTAAACCACAACCCGAAGAACCCAAAATCAATCCGAATGCTTTGTATTCCGGAAGAAAAACCGCTCAAGGCGGTAGCGAAGGAACCACAGGAAAACCCGGAGATCAAGGGCAAGCAGACGGAACAAGAGACGGTACTGCATATTCCGGAACGCCCGGAAGTGGAGGTGGAATCTCGTTTAGTCTGTCGGGACGGCAATCCAAGAGCCTGCCTAAACCGGTTTACAATTCCGAAGATCAAGGCATCGTGGTTGTGAAGATATGGGTAAATTCCGATGGCGTAGTGATTAAGGCGCAAGCAGGCGAAAAAGGCACAACCGTGAACGATTCAAACCTTTGGAAAACGGCGGAAACAGCGGCTTTGCGCTCACGTTTCAGCGAGAGAAAAGATGCGCCGGATCAGCAGGTGGGAACGATTACGTACAAATTTATCAAATTAAATTAACGAGTTCTCGGTGGAGAAGATATTTAAAAACATAAAACCTCTTTACGGTTGTTTCATCTTAACTTTTTTCGCAATTGGCATATTGACAGATTCGCTACCAAAGCCCGGAACAACACGACTTTTAATCATCCTTCTTCCCTTGCTTGATGCATGGATTTTCCACTGGATACGGACGTATTGGAAAGAACTTCCGAGAAAAACACTTCGCATTTTTTTGATATTATTTTTACTTTCGTTTGTACTTTATTTTGCATTTATAATAGGCTGTGCATTCACACCTTTGCCTTACTGGTCGCCGGGTTTACGCACGTACAGTTACGGCCTTATGTTGATTTTTGCATCGTTGAAAATCGTTTTGGGGTTTGTTTTTCTCGCAGGAATGTTGAATAATGAACTATTTTCTTTTGCGAAAAAAATCCGTCCTATACGATATTTTCAAATCGGATTGTGCTTGATGAGTGCGATGATTGCAGTGTCGCTCTACGGCTCGATTTACGAGGTTTCTGTTTTGAAAGTGGAACGAATAAATGTTCGCAGTGAGGCTGTTCCAAAGGCTTTCAACGCTTATAAAATCGCACAGTTTTCGGATACGCATATCGGGTCGCGAACATCTGAATCGCATATCAAAAAGTTGATTGATTCGATTAACGCAAACAACCCCGATTTAGTTGTTTTCACAGGGGATATGGTCAATTTTCATGCCGAAGAATTTCGGCGTTTTCATACTTTGTTTCGAGAACTTCGTGCCAACGACGGCGTTTATGCGATTTTGGGAAATCACGACTACGGTGGATATGTGCGTTGGGAAAATGCGAACGACAGTTTGGAGAATCTACACGCTTTGCAAGAAATGTATCAAGAGCTGGGCTGGCGTATTCTTCGGAACGAGCATATCTACATTCATCGAGGCGAAGATTCGATCGTTCTTGCGGGTGTAGATCATTACACAAGCAAGAATGTCAAGCCGTCGAAACGAACAAATTTTGCCGATACGAAAAAAGCATTGAAAGGCGTATCCACGAACGATTTCGTTGTGATGTTATCGCACAATCCGCAACATTTCGAAGAAGAACTTATATGTGATTTTCCTTATACAAATCTCATGCTTTCGGGGCATTCACACGGCGGACAAATGGCGATTGGAGTGGGAGAATGGAAGATGAGTCCGGCAAGGATTTCGATGAAGCACTGGCGAGGATTTTATCACGAAGGAAATTCTTTTTTGAACGTGAACACCGGTTGCGGATTCAACGCTTTGCCCTTCCGGATTGGGATGCCTCCGGTGGTATCTGTGCTGACGTTGTTTAGAGATTAACCTCGAAGAGGTTTGGTGGGGCGTTTGGGTTGAATTATTAAACCGTTTCTACAACGAAAAATTAGCAGAGAACTTCAAAGAAAAACCTTTGATACCAAATAAACTTGGGATGTTTTCGTGATCGAGATACGTGAGACGATGCACGGCGGTTACACGCAGAAATTTGAAGATATTATCAACGCTGTAATATACCTCTGCGTATGGTTTTTCAATGTCCATCGGGCGATAAATATCGGGATTGAAAACCAAATTTTCTTGCCGTTCTACACGCGAAAATACAACGCTCGCACCTACAATCTCTCGCAAACGCAGGTGTTTCAGCAAAGGTATGCGATTGAAAAATAATCCTTCAAAATAATGTCGTGCTTGCAATTCAAATGCTTGATCGGCGATAAATTCGTTGTATGCCATACCGTTGTAGCCTTCGTATGTTTCAAACCAACTGCTGTTTCCTTGAAACTGCACGATCTCCGTATTCGGAACGTGTCCGATAACCGTGCTCGCCGTAGCAGTTACACGTGTTGAACCCAGCATTCCCAAACGGAAAATTCGACGATACTTCACTCCAAGACGATGATACGTCAAGTAATCTTCACTCAACGGAAGTGCATACGCATAGCGCAATTCCCACGAATTGCCATTTGCTCCCTCCATAAAATAACGCTCGTTTCCAACAATCATCTCCGTTCGCTTTTTCGCAAACAACAAGCCATACGAGAGTTCTGCAACTTTATATTTCCCGATGGAATCCATACTTTTATTCACAAATTCAAAAGGAAAATAAGGTGCAAAAGTGCGATGTGTCGCATTAAACACGTGGGTTTTCGATTTTCCGTAATCGGTTTGCAAACGAACATTCACTTTCTGCACACGTGCCACTTGATCCGTACTCGGAAACTGATTGGCAAAAGTGGAAAATATCGGCAAAAAATTACCAATATCCACCCAAGGTGATTGCGATTGCGATGAAACCAATTTTATATCATCGTCTGTATAGCCCACCGTTAGGCGTGTCCATGTTTCTCGATTAAAAAAATAAGAACCTTCGATACCGTATTTCATATCGAAATTCGGACGATGTCGTTTGAATCCATACGCCAGCATCCCTTTAAATTCCCATATATTGCTCCACGTGTACGACGTGCGTGGCGTGAGTTGCAGGCGCAATCCTTCGATGTCGTTGTAGCCAACAAAAGTCATCCAATGCCCGAGTTCGATGTTCGGAGAAATCGGATGATAACCTTTCCAAAGCAAGTTGAGAAAGGCTCTGCGTGTGCGGATATGCTTGTTCTGACGGATGGTATCAATCGTTGCAAACGCACGTTTAACCGTAACAGTGTCGTTGCTTTTCTGCAAACGTTCTTCTTCCCAAAACGTTTCCGACTTGCGATCGGCTCCATCCACAACGTGGATCTGTTTGTCGAAAAACGCCGTTGGTTGAGGGTTTCCGAAGACATAATCGGTGTAATAATTGTTGAATTTCAAGATAAATTCAGCAGGTAAACCGGGAAAATCCACGATTTCGAGCAAAACCCGTGTGCGTTGCGGAACACAGTAGCCTTCTTCTGTTTTTTTGTAATCCTGTTGTATTACAAATTTTCGCACGAAATTCAAATTCGCAGACCACCCTGTTTCCGCAGAAATACGGTACAAAGCGTAGTCATCCACACCAATCCAAATCTTCCCCGCAAGGATAATATCAATTTTATTTTTCGGTTTAATTTTAAGTTCATAACAATACACATCATTCACATAAACCGTATCCAACAGATAGGCTTCATAAAGCAGCAAAGCTCCGTCGGCAATGGGCGATTGAAAGTTTCGATCAAAGATATTCAGCCAATTTTTATTGAAATTATATTTTTGATAACTTGCTCCGAGAATCGGTGCAAACGAACTTAAATCATCCAACAAATAGCCCGAACTGCGATTGGCAGAAATAATCTCTTTCTCATACGTGGGGCTTGTTCGGCGATAGACCTCACTTGAATTTTCAGACACAAAAAACGGCAGCACAATTTTTCCATCTTCGCCCGCCACTTTGGTCAGTGAGTCGAAAATTTTCGTAAACTGTCGCATCGAACGGTTTTGTCGGAAACCCTCACTGAGATTGGTTAAGGCGATGTCTGTGATTTGATAACTTGCGTATTTCACACCATCGGCACGTTCGAAATTGTAATCGTCTTTGCGTTTGGATGCCTCACGCAGGATGCGGTGTGCAGGATTTTCACCTGCGTGAATAACCACTTCTCCCAAATCAAAAGTGGTTGACTTCAACTGAAAATCGATTTTTATATTTCGAGAATTTTTCGGAACGGGCTTCACACGTGTGTCGTAGCCCATCACGCTTACCTTCAACGAATCAAAAATTTGATTGGATGTAAGCGAATACATGCCTTCGAAATCCGTTGTTGTGCCAATTCCTGTTCCGGAGAACTGCACCGCTGCAAACGGAATAGGTTCGCCACTTGTGGCATCCGTAATTTTACCTTTGAGAGTATATTGCGAAAATGCACTATACGAAAAGCCTAAAAGGCTCACAGATATTAGTATTTTTCGCAATAACCTCATCTATTTCACTGCAACTTTTACAACAACTTTTTTTACATTGGATTTCTCTCCTCTTGCAACGCAAGGTTGATGCGCATCGTTAGGGAAGAAAATCGCAAACACATTTCCGTAGATGCTCACGTAATCCACACTTGCGGATGAACTCGGCTTTACAAACGTAATATCTTTTTCGGGATTGTAAGCCTCTAACGCATCACAGTCTTCAGCATTGCAAACGCCAATATTCTCAGCACCTGTAGCCAAAAATTGAATGTCGATATAGCGATTGTGTGTTTCAAATTTCGCTGCTTCGACAGTTTTGGTTTCATACTCACTCACGGCGGCGTACACGTTCGTTCCGTCGATTTCGTGTTTGCCAATCGGCAAAGCTTTCAGGTCTGCGGTTTTCAAAAAGTCGAAAGCCGCCTTGAAGTAAGGGTTCAGGCTTTCATACAAAGATGCGGAAGGCAAATGGTCGATGATCATTTTTATGATGTTTTTTGTATTCTTTTGCAAAGATACGAAAAAAAATGAAATGTTGCACATTTCATTTTTTTGTTGATTAGATTCGCCTCTACAAAAACCTCCCCTCCTTCATCTGCTCTCGACGTATCGCATCTTGGATTAGCTCTATGGATAATTTTTCCTGTTGTTGCAGATGCATCTTGATAGCACAATGTTGAATGATATTGACGATACTTCCACCGGAAAGTTCGGCTGTTGATATTTCATTTAACAGTTCCGAAGCATTTTCCGATAACCAATGCGCAGGTAACATTTTTTTCCATAGTTGATAGCGCAAAGCCTGATCCGGCATCGGGAAATACAGTGCCGACTGAAACCGCCGAAAGAACGCCTCGTCAATATTGTCTTTCAGGTTGGTGGCTAATATGATCATTCCGGGAAAATCTTCGATACGTTGCAACAAATAGGCGACTTCCTGATTTGCGTGTCGGTCGTTAGACGATTGCGTTTCGGTGCGCTGTCCGAACAAAGCGTCGGCTTCATCGAAGAAAAGTATCCAATTCTGATGCGCTGCTTTGTCGAACACTTTGGCGAGATTCTTTTCGGTTTCGCCGATATATTTGGAAACAATCATCGACAAATCCACACGATACACATCTCTGTTGTTTTCCTTGCCGAGCAAAGTTGCTGTGAGTGTTTTTCCGGTTCCCGACGGACCGTAGAACAAACAACGATAGCCGGGTTTCACAATACGATCTAAATTATTTTCACGATTGATTTCCTGTTGATGACAAAGCCAATGATGAATGAGATCAAGTTCTTCGTGCAGATTGTATGGCAAGACCAAATCATTCCGATGAAGTGCTGTTTCGATGCGTCTGGCGGGAAACTCGGAGTTGTATTCAGGAGCATAAGGTCTGTCTTGCACGCTTGCCAAAAATTCTTCCGACACCACCAAACGTCCGCTCAAAAAAGGCTCTCCATCGCCCTGCCCTTCGAGGTGGAGGATATTGTTTTTGTAGAACCAATGCTCCTTGCTTAATAAATTGAGAATGGAGAATGGAGAATTGAAAATTGATTTTAGATTAACATTCTCCATTCTCCATTCTCCATTCTCAATTAAAAAATTCGCCGTTTGTCCTGTGGGTAGAAAGCCACCATGCGAAACACCTTTCCAGCCGCCGAGTTCGGTGTATGGGCGATCCAAATCTTTATTTTGCAAAAAAAACAAATCAAGGGTTTGTGGGCTGATGTGAGGCATCAGAGCAAGCAGCAGCACGGTTTGTTCTTCAAAATTCAATTCCGTATTTTCAGGCAAAAGAGTTTTCAGCCACGTGCTTTCGAAAGGCTCCAAAGGTTCATTCTTTTGCCCAAAATAGCGGGAAAATGCGACTTGTAGTAAGCGTTGGAAATATTGAATGCTTTGAATCATTTTTGTTATTTATTCATCGTTTTGTTTTTTGTGTTGGTGCGGACTGCGTGTTGGTACTAGCGAGAGGCATCAAATCAATGCTCTCCAAGTGCACATCAGCGATAGCATTTTTTATGATAGAAATAAATATTTTAATCTACCTCTTCTGCAGTAAATACTTCTATTTCGTTTTCCATTTTAGAATCTTTTAATTTAATTTTTGCTTGAGGCATAAGCAGTATTTCTTCTTCTCTTGGGTAAATAGACAAATGCTGTATATCTTTCCCATATTTCCCTTTTAATTCAAGGTCTATACGCATACCATGACTCATATTTGTATTATCATATTGACTAGCAAAATTGTTAGCAGTTGCTTGTTGTCTAGTAAAACTTGTAAATCCGCTTAATTTAACAGTATTACCTTTTTCATACTCTCCAAACCACTTCAATTTCCAATCTCCACGATAAACAATTAAACCGTTTACTGAAGGTAGTGTATTTAAAGCTTCCACTGTCATATTGGCATGAAGTTGTAATTCTGAATAAATAAGATCTGTTAATGAATCTATCCATTTTTTTAGTTCGTCTATTTTATTATTTTTATCTTTACCTAATAAAGTTGGTAGATCTTCCGTAATTTCTGATTTTTTAGGATCAAGAATATCTATCCATTCTATATTTCCTTCACCTTCAGCACAAGCATATACAACTTTCATCAGTTTACTTTTAATGTTTCGCTTTGCCACAAACTTGCGATAACCCATTACGGCATTTAATAAAGAATGAATTCCTGAGGTGTATCCTCTTATAGCAATCGAATGAGCTTTATTAGTAGTATTAGAATTAGGGTTATTAATAGCTTCATCTGCGACTTTTTTTGTCGGAGCTTTTAAATGTTCTTTTGTAATATCAGCTTCAGTGGTTAACCTTGTATAAATTATCTCATGTGGGAACATTTTATCTGTTGCTACATTTTGACGTAATTCTGATGTTTGGAGAGGTTCTACCGTCATATACATATTTATAACATCTTTTAAACGCTCTTTTTCTTCCGGAATTTCTACTCCTGCAATATGAGAACCTCTTATTATTTCATACAAAGAGTGATCCCAGCTTGTAAGCATCCACCCCATAATAGCCAAACGAAAATCCAATAATTTATCGAGATTAAGAAATTTATATGCGGATAACATCCGTGTTGTTGTCCCAGAAACCCCAGCTACAACAGGCATTCTAAGGTTTTCGTGAATCTTTTTATACCAAGAATTTTCAAGTTTGATCTCAAAGCAAGCAGTTCCTTCTGTCCAAGGTAATTTTCTATCTTTCGTTTCCCGTCTACGAAATTCTGTTTCTTTTGTGAATATTCTCCACCAAGGTTTTTTAACTTCCGGAAAAGCAAAAGCTAATTCTCTGTCGGAAAGAGGAGCTGCCATTTTTTCATAATCAGATGGAGTTTTTTGATGCTCTTTTTTTTCTTCATCACTTCGTTCAGCCCTGTCTTTTTGACTTTCATATATTTCATACAAGTCGGTCATAGAGGATTGTAATGATAAATTCCCCAATGCAAATATATCTTTATCGAAAAGATAAGCTTTTTCTGCTATTAAAGTACTTAATGCTTTATTTGCAAACCAACCAACCCAGCCTCTTGTGTTGTAATTGCTTGAATAATAACGCTTTTGCTTTTCTATTTCTTGTTTATTCAAATCTAATTCATTTATTTTCTCGCTACTATCACTAAAGACAATATCATGTAAAATTGCTTTAAATCCTTTCTTGAGATTACTACCATATCCTCCTGCGTAATATGCTGCATTATAAAATGCTGTCATCCGCTCTCTTAAATTACCTTCATCTAAAACACTCAACATTTCTTCAACATTCAAATTAATTCCCATTTGTCCTGCACTTTTTTTGTCATCTTTGAAAAAAGATTCTTTGAGTATCTCTTCTTGAGTTGCAGAATCTTTACAATAATCTTCTATAGTTGTCTGTAATTTTTGTATTCCTGCATCCAAAGCACCTTTTGATTTACCATGATTATAAGCATAACTTCCGAGGTTTTTTTCATATTTTTCTGCTTCAGGAAACCATTGTGCATTCTTTAAAATAGGTTGATATGCGTCTTTAAAGGGTCTTTCGCCTACTTTCTGTAGAACAGGAATAGGAGGCATTATCATTCTTTTTTGTATTATTACTGTATTCCTGTTATTTTTAAATTGCATCATTTTTTTTTCCATCCCATCCGCCTCCCTCTCCAACCCCTCATCATCATTCACACTCACGCCTTTCATCTGCATAGTGGGCTGCACACGCCCTTGCTTTTGCTGTACCACGTGCCCAAGTTCGTGCCCCAAATGTTTTTCCTGTCCGGGTGCTATGTGTACTTCGCTGCCTTGCGTGTAGGCAAGGGCTTGCAGTTGAGCAGGCTTGTCGGAATTGTAGTGCACACGCACATCATCGAAAGAAAAACCCGACATGTTTTCAAAACCGCTTTTCATAGTATCGGGAATACCGGTTTTATTTAATTGAGAATTGGGAATTGAGAATTGAGAATTTTCGGCTCGCTGCACGGTATCGGAGAACTTACCTTGTACAATCTCTTCATCGTCCAACTCTTCCCGTTGGGCAACATCAAACTTGCCTTGCAACAATTCGTCCTCATCGGGCATTTCGGCACGTTGTGCAACAGCATACTTTTGCAAAACACTGTGCATATCCGCCTGATTAGCGGCTTTGCTTTTACTCTGTATCGTATGCGATACAGCTTGCGGTTGTTTAATGTGTGTCTTCATATTCTTATCATTTTTTATTCGTAATTTTTTTGTTGCAAACATTTGCGATTTCATTTCCGGCTGCGCAGGCGAACCCCGCCCCTACAAGTGTTCAACCGTTACCATTCGTCCCCATTAACCATTAACCATTAACCACTATTTACCGCCATTTCACCCACACCCCCCTCTCCATCCAAGGCAATCGAATCGTACGAAAATTCCAAGGACAACTATCCAAAAGAATGTCGTAGGCTTTTTCTTCAACAGTGAGTAAATCACAGTCGGTTTTTTCTTCGAGTTTTCCCGTGCGTTGAATGAATGCTTCTCGCAAGCCTTGTGTTGAGGTGTTTTTGAGTTTCCCCCAATTCTGCAAAACAGCGGTTAACAACTCATCCATCATCTCTTTTTCTTCCTGTCGCAAAGCAATGTCGGTTGGAATAGGTGTTTTCACATCCAAGCCTGCGAATAGTTTGTTTAGGAGCAATTCATTTTCTTGAACCGGTTTTTCGTTTCCTTGAACCGCGTATTGCAATAAAAGCACAGCACGGATTTGATCTTCGGGTTGTTTGAATGCGCCGTCTTCCGTGTAGTCCAATCGGTTGAATAATTTACCCAAATAGGCGGCTAACAGGACTAATCCTGAATTTTGAACATACAACACAGACGGCATCTCTGCAAAGAATTGGTCTGTGTCTGTCGGCGTTTTCGGTTTCATCGAATTCAATTTTGGGGTTGATGTGTTTGATAGTTTCTGTTCCTTCGCCAATGCGGAAAGGATCGTTTGAATTTCCTTGAATTGATTTTTCAATATGGCGTTTTTGAGATTTGCAAAATACAACAGCAATTCAACATAATTCAAATTGAAATGTGCCGCAATTCTGCGAATAACCGATGCCACGAAATACTTGCGATTAAAGGCAATGCCGTTACGTTCACTCATAACGGAAAATATAAACAGCCATTTCAGATCACGGAAACCGGAAAAATTTTTTCCTTCCGGCATTCCGTTGGATTGCTTGTCCAAAGCCTTCGCATAATCTATAATGAAATCACTTTCCGCAGGGGCTATTTTTCGTATCAATTGGTAACGTTCCTCTTCCGTTGCAAATGCAGCCAAGATGTTTTTGGGAAATGGATCGTGTTGAAGTTCGACAAGAATTTTTTGGCGTTGGTTTTCGGTAAGTATTTTATTGCTTTTAATATCGTTGAAAATCGTTTGGGGGCGAACCTTTCGTGTTTTTTGTACCTGTTCGGAAGTTTGATTTTCGATGTTATAAAGGTGCGTAATAATATCCGATAATTCTTTGGAAAGAAAAACGTTCACATCACTATGCAATATAAAAAGCAAAATATCGGTAAGCGTGAGGTTGTAATGTGCGGAAATATCCTGCAAAACTCTGCGAACAAAATGACTTTTATTAAATGCGACACCTTTGTTTTCAAACAAAACAGGAAAAATAATTTGCCATTTAAGCAATCGAAATTCTCCACCGATTTTTCCTTGCAGGTTTTTGGGTTTTTGTTTGGAATTGGTGTTGACTTGTTTTTCCAAGGTTTGTGCAGTTCCCAGAACAAACTCACTGTCGTTTGGAATAACAATTCTAACCATCTGAATAATTTCCGATTCTTTCAGTTGTTGTAAAAACAAACGACAGGAATCGACACGTGAAAGTATGTCGATTAGCGCAGAGCGATTGTTTTCGGGCAATTCCGTCTGCACATCATCATCGAAAATTGAAGCAATACTTTTATAAAACTTCACCACATCAACAAGCGTTGTTTGAAAATTTGCTTCGCTCAATGCGGTTTGCAATTCCAAAAGTATTTTGAATAATTCCGGAGGAATTTGAAGTTGTTTGGCAACGCTTTCCAACTTATATGTGAGCAGATTTAACAACTGTTCATAACCGGTATTGTATGTTCCGGCTAAACGCATAATGGTGTGCGTAACAAATTCTTTTTTGTTGAAATATGAGGTGTCGGCTTCGAGCAAATAGGCAATCACGACCAACCACACGGCATTGCGATGTTGCGATTGCGTTAGTTGAGGTTGTTCAATCTGTTTGTATTTCGTAACCAGCAAACGAACGTAAGAACAGATAAAACTGCTGTCTTGCGGATTTGCCAACGCTACAATATCCTCAAGGTTCTTGTCTTCGAGTTGGTAAATCAAGCGTTGTTGCAAACTTGTGTAATGTCCATACGTTTGCAGAAAAGCCCTTAAACGTTGACTTTCCTCCGTTAAAACAAGATAAAACAATGCCGCAATGTTATGATATTTTTTCGGGATATTTTGGTCTATCCATCCGGTCAATAAAAATCGACACAATATCTCAAAATAATTTTCAGAAAAGGTTCGTTTTCGAACACGATGTTTATGATTCGGATTCGATAGATACTGCAACAATACGGTTTCCAACTGCTCTCGGAAACGATATGCAAATTGACGATCAAAATTGTTTTCGGAAATTTTTCCTAAATCAATTTCCAATCGGTCGATTTCTATAATCTCATTATCTTTGTGAAATTTTTGAAAGACTTCATCGGCAACACGTTCGATATGCTGCTTGCTAAAAGATTCCCAACGAGCATACAATTCACGTGCGAAGGTTTCATTTCGCATCATAAAATCCATATCCATCAACCCGATGGATATGGATTTTGCAAAATTTTCTTCGCTTATATGCTTGTTGATACGATTCATTGTTTTGAATTATATTCTCACATACGTTGATTTTCCGTTCGCATCTTTTTTCATCATCAGCACTTCGCCACGGTTCTGACCGTTTCGTTTGTAGGAAACGTGCACCCACGAGGGAGTTCCATTTGGCAAAGGCTGTTCGTTGATCAGTTGGTCGAATTTCAGTTTGCTTCGAATCAACTCTAACAATTGCTTGTTGTCTGAACAACTCAAATCGGCGGCTTCTCCGGTTGTGTGTTGAGAATTGGAAGCTCCTCCAACGGCTTTGTTCACTTCCTGACAACGAAATCCACTGTTGATCGTAATTGGTTTCCCCAGCAGTTCTCGTGCGGGATCCAACACTTTTTCTACCAAATTGATCAAATTGCTTTCCTGCTCTGCGTTTGGAACATTGGCAATGGGTTTGCTTGTGCGAGTTAACTCGCTTAACTTAAAATACTTCATAATAATAAATTTTTTGGATTAATAATGGATTTTAATTGCTTACTATAAATTTCTATATTATTCGTTTGTCGTTGGGATAAGGCTTTTCTCCAATGGGCATACATTCGCTCAAAAAGATGCATTTCTTCATCGCAGAGATAAACCATTTCGGTGTGCAAATGCGCAGGCAAACGTTCGTAGAGTATTCGGGAAAACTTGTCTTTGCCATACGTTTCTGCGTTCTCTTCTGCCACAACAATCGTTAAACGATTTCGCTCTTCTGCGGGAGTATCCGAAAAAAACAAATGTTCGATCACATACACGGGTCTTCTTGATTTGTTGGCATAATGACAATATGGGCAACAGTCTTCTTTTTTTTGCTTGAACAGTTTATTTTTGCAATTCACACATTCCTCATTCTCGATAGTAGCATTATCAAATAACAATTCAAATAATTTTTCAACGCTCGACCTGTTCATAACATCTTTGTCAAAAACGTTGAAAGCCTTGAAACGTGCGGTGTTGAGAAACGGCAATTGCAACAATACATTCGTGCGAAGACGATTGTTTGTGGCAAGATCATTTGTTTGATTTATTAAAGCGTTTGTGTCTTCGCCATAAATCGTATCCAACATATCTAAATAATTTGATTGTTGCTTGTCGAAAAATGTTCGATCGAAAAGAGAAGTGTTGTCAAATTTCTTTTTATCCGTTAAAATTTCAATGTCCGGAATGTCTATATTTTGCAGGAATGGCAAATGATTCTGCCGGGTAATATTCAAAATATCTGGAAGATTTCGGATTTGTTGTTCAACTGCGGATAACATAAAATCAAAAATCAACAAGTAGGCTTTGAATTGAAGGGCTTGCGCTTTCCGTTTCGTTGATACATGTGCAGGCAATCCTTTTTCATTGATGCCGTAAACATCGGGAAAATCAAGGCTAATAGAGGAGTATTCAATAGGAATTATATATGGATTTATTACCGATGACGTGTCTTCTTCTATCGCAATAGTTTTTGTATCGATTCTTCTTTTTTGAGTTCTTACTTTGTCAAATTTAATTTCTCCGAGATTTTCCGCAAGATTTCGGTTGCTGTGATACAATTCCGAAACGGATTTTCGTATTTTTTCAGGATCTGCATTTTCTTTCGTTTCCACTGTAATGGTGTAAAGCGATTGCTCATTCCGTTCAACTCTACATTTTTTTAGGGTTGTGGGAAACGATGAAAGTATTAATTTTTCATAATCGTGTGTGGTAACAATGGAAGGCTTCAGCCACGCATCTGCGCTGATCAAACCAATCGAAGACAAATCGTTTTCGTTGTCGGGAAGATAAGCCTGCAAAGGAAAACTGCAACGGTGTTGAAGTTCCGACAGTGCATAATTGACAATATCCAATGTGGTCACACCCGGATCGTGTTCATTGAAATCCGTCCATTCGTTGCTACTCAATTGCTGAATCATTTTCAGCGATTGTTCCTGCAAACGTGCGTAGTCATTGTCTTTCCTATCTCTTCGACTCAAATACATACTAATGTAAAATAGAAATTTCGTATTGGATTAAATTTTGTTTATAGTTTCGTTTCGTTTTTAATTGCAAAGATGGAATTGCATCTCGATGTTGTTTTTTCCAACGAATACAAATCTTACTTCCTCTTCGGCGGTAGTGAGAACGTAGCTTCCATACACGTGTATGTCTTCCAAAACAATGCATCGCTGTTGCCATAAGCAGTGCGTGGCGTTTTTTTTCATCGTTATTCCAAAATGCAACAACTTCGTAGATTTTGCAAGCATTGTAATTCTCCATAAGAATATCGTGCCATTTTCCATCGGCTTCCACGGATCCGCAACAATACGTTCCTCTTCTTCCTTGACTGCGAACAAGTCCGTGCACATGGATATTTTGCATTTCATTCTCCGGAGAGTAATCCATCTCCACGAGCGTTGTGCCTTTGTTTTCATCGGCAACAGCGTTTATTTTTAGATTTTTGTTTGTCTTGTCAATGGCTGCTATCCAAGCCGGTAAACTGTCGCTCTGATGACCAAAAAACGACAACACACGTTCTTGATCTTCGGCAGGTGTAAGACAAATGCCGGTTTGCAACGAACCCGAAAATCCATCGTCCATTATATTCAATGCAGAATCAATCAAATCTTCAAAATCGGCTGCAGATGGGCGTTTCCCTTGATTGAAAAAACTTTTTAATGTATTTCTATTTCGTTTTGCCATGATGTTTTAGTTTATTACAAAGGTTTCTTCTATGAGCATATCATTGACACCGAAAGAAAAATCCGTATCGGTCGTGATAATGTGTTTTCCCGGAAACAGAATCGCATACGGAGATGAGGGTTGTATTCGATCATTTTCCACATCCGTATATTCTTTCAACAAATAAAACCGATCGCCTTTCTGTTGTAAATGTTGAACGGATATGTGTTTTAGCCTTTTTATTTGATCATTATTTTTGATGGCATTGTAGATTACTTTTAAGGAAAAAGATTGGTCGAATTCGGGCAATGTTTTTTTGACAAACCAATCCGCAATTATGCGGTTGATGGTTCCCGTCAATCTGACCGATGCAACCCCCGAAGCCAAATCCACAGCACATTTAACAACAATCTGCTCATACACGGGATTCACAGCATTAACTTCGTTTACAAACACAGAAACATTATGCTCAAAAAACTGTTCTATTTTTAATAATAAATCTGATGTTGACAAAGGTAATTGTGCTGTGGATTGTTGTTGAGGAATAACGATAAGAGAAACTGTGTTCCTATTTATATTTTCATCATTCTTGCCGAATACATTTACCAAACATTTCACTTTGGCAACTTCCGGAAACATACGCAACACCATTCGTTCGTAGTCGCGCGGAACAACTGCACGTCCGTGATGTGTACTATAATTGGCAATGCGTTTGAGTTTTGAGATCGTGTTTTCTTGTTCATCTCCGGAAAAAAAATCGGAAATCTGCTGTATGCCGGATATTCCGGGCAATGTTTTTACGGAAGTGTTGATGATATAATCTCCCGTTTTTTGAAAATTTACACACGCACAATCTTTGCTCACCAATGCACTGTTCGTAAATATATTTTTAATTGTCGGAATCATTTTCGAACGTTTCAAAATCGCTGCACGCAGCCATAACCGACCGTTTTCATCCGTATTTTCTTCTGAAATTTTCGGAAGGAGAATTTTGATTTGACCACTGACCAACATATTTTGCGTGCTGTCTTCAATGATGGACGTTTCCGGAAATTCCTGCCAATGATAACCATCTCCCCAATACCATTTGATTTCGGGTATTGTTTGTAGCGAGATCTCGGTGGTTTGAGGACAAAAATCAATAAACAAACGGATTGTTTCGTTATCTTCCGCATTCTTCAATGCAAAAAACAAATTCATCTCTGCATTGAGCGAATAAATAAACGGAATCGGTTTGTTTTCTTTCACCGGAAACACTTGCATCGCACCGAACGGATACAAATGTTGTATGCTTATATTTTCATCAAATTTGCGTGTTCTTAAATCAATTTCATCGGTCGATAAATAGGATAACGACATTTGCTCAACCATCGGATTTAACGGCGTGTTCAGCACTTCTTCCGATTTTTTCTTTTTGATTTTTTTTATGATGTTATCGACAAACAATTCCCTGTATTTTTTTTCGCCAAATCCCATTTTCGGCTCAGCCAATACAAAACTGATAAATCCTTCTCGTGATTGTGTGGTGTATTCATAGTCGTCTTCATCTATCCGAATCGCTTGCATTTCATTGGGACTGCCATTGCTCAACAGAGTTTCATTATCCAACTGTCCGGTGGGGAAAGTATCTTCTAAAATCCCTTTTATTTTCGTATTGAATAAATAGGGTAAATATAATGTTGGTATATTTTTCCACGTATAGTTATTCAAATAGCGTGGCTGTAAACGAAAAGAACAATTGTTGATTTGACTTTTATAGGCTTTGTAATAATCCGTTAAACCGTTTTCATCTTGTGGTAGTTGTTGCCAGCGTATTCGCAAGTCAATAAGTGTCGTATTTTTCAGCGCCATTTCGTAATTCCCAACAGCGAACCAAGCGCCTTGTTCGGTATTGATGCCGAATAGCGGAAAGGGAATCGTATAATCAATTCTTCCCAATTCGTTATAAATTTGAAGATTGTTGATATTTTTTACGTGCGTGTCGATAACAATTTTTTCTATCACAAATGATTTCAACCAATCGTAAGGATACAAATACGCATTGTGATTAAGTTGTATTTTCAACGCCGGAAATTTTGTGATTGTTCCGTGTATATCTAAGGAACACGCCACAGTTGCAGGAAAATTTTCGGGCAACAAAAAACTTAATTTGAAATCTTTTTTATCTTCTTCTATCGTATATTTTTCAATATCTTTCCAACCGTCCGCTGTACTCACTTCTATATAAAACAAATTTTCCAATATCTTACGACCGTATTTTCTGCGAATATCTTCTTTGTTTGTTAAAGTAACCTTTTCAAAAAGCGTTGTTGCATCCGCAGTCAATCGAGCTAATGAAAGTATATTCCGATTAAATGCGATATTGCTTGATTTTCCTTTTTCAGTAACGAAAGAAATATCCACCTTTCGTTTGCCTTCTCTCAACAATAGAGCAGGTGTGCTGATTTGCAAACCCAAGGATTGCACGTTTGAAACATTTGTGTCAGATGGGTTTAACAAATCTGTTTTTCGTATTCCGGTAACATTGTTTAGCGCATTGGCAGGATAAATGTCCGGATGTTTTTCAAAATATACGGCATACACTTCGGCAACTTCCATATTGCTAATTTCCGTATCTTCCAAAAGACGATAAATTATTTTTTCTTCCGAAGGTGCCTTATCATAAGTAAACTCGGTATTTTTTTCCAAATGTATTTTGTTGGGACTATTTTTTGTAAATCTCAACCACGCTTTATCGGGCACTGCTTCCCGATCTTTTATTTTTAATATCTCGTTGATATACCATTCGGGAACTTGTGCCCATCGGTGATTGAACGTTTGTATGATGCGATTTAATTGATGTGTGAATGCCAGCAATACCGCTTGCGATGCTTCCATATTTCCATCACATATAGCGTTGTTTGCATGGTATAAATTGTTGTAATGTTCGAGGTCTTGTACAAAACTATCGAAATAACCTTTGTGTTGCAGTTTGATGTCGTAGAACTTGATGTATCCTGCTATCGTTTTTAATTGGGACAGCAATACCGGCAACGAATTTCGCAACACAGCGAATGAATCCTCACGAACTGTTTCATTCGGATTTTCTATAATCATATAATATGGATTCAACGTTTGCACGGTCAAGATTTGATATTATAAATTAGTTCCTTCTTTGATATAAAACGGATATACCATATTGCTGCGATTGTTGGTTTGTCGTATTTTGTAATCTATATGAATGAAGAGCATACCTTCGTGTAATTGTTCTTTGTTTAGCGTTACTTTTTCCACTTCCACACGAGGTTCGCAAAGAAGAATTGCCTGTGTGATGTCGTCGATAATCCGCGTTTCCACCGATAGTGTGATCGTATCAAAAATCCGTCTATGAATATAACACCCGTATTTGCTGCGAAACACACGTTCTCCCGGCAATGTTGACAAGAGAATTTTCAAACTCTGACGAATATCTTCTTCGCCGGCGACCATTTCAACACCATTCTCTTTGTTGAATGCAGGAGGAAAACTCCAGCCTTTGCCTAAATAATTCGGAATGTCGTTCGAGTTCATCATTTTTATTTTTTATCCTCCAATTTGCACGGTCGGGCAGCCCATCACTATACTTCCTCCGTGTGCACAAGTATCGCCCATTCGTGCTGCGGGTTTCCCACAAATCATCACGGTTCCGGAGCCTTTCACGATCGTATCCGGAGGTCCCACGCAAACACAAGTGTCGCCCATCACCGCTGCGGGCATTTTTCCTATCAACACGGTGGGTGCTCCCGGACCAACAACAGGTCCTCCAACGTGAGGAATCGGAGGAACACCCGGAGTTTGCATCGGACACGTGTGCATATCTGTTAGTCTTGCTGCCGCTGGCATAATTTTTTAATTGATAATTGACAATTTTTAATTCCTAATTCTTAATTCTTAATTCTTAATTAATCATAACCACCCCCCCTTTAATCACAGTCTGTCCCGAGGCAGAAAATTCCGCTTGCGCATTGCCTTTCACAACGGCTTTGGCATTGGCTGCGGCTTCTATGTTGACTCCTTTCATTGTAACATTTCCTTTGGCTTTGACGTTGAAATTTGCACCGGGTTCCAACACAATATCGGCTTTCGATTTCAACGTAATGGACTTCGATGATTCTATCACTATTCCGCTATCGTTCATTGCGATTTTGTTGGAATTTTGATCTTCGAGTTGAATCCCTTTGGCATCATCACTCATCGTGATCGTATTTTTTCCCGGAGTTGTGATCGTTATTATTTTTTTCTCTTCCTCAAATTCAATTTTCATTTTTGATTTTGTTGTTATCGAACGAATTTTGTTTTCTTTTTCAATAACATTGGCTGCCGGTCGGGCTTTGCTGTACAGGCTTCCCAATATGACCGGATAAGTAATATCATTATCCAAAAAACCGAGAATAACTTCATCTCCAACATCAGGAATAAAAAAAGCACCGTAATCCTTGCTTGCCCAAAAGTTGGCTATACGAGCCCATATCAAACCGGTATCACTATTGGCCAAATAAGGAAGTTGCACTTGTATTTTTCCTTTTTGTTCATCATCGGCATCAATTTTCGTTACCACACCAATCAACAATCCTTTCGCAGTATTTGCAGAAAATGGAGAATCTTGCGGAACATTGCCCGAATGCTGATTGAGGTTGCTCAACGGTAAGCCCAATCCCGCAATGGTAATCCATCCGGATTCATCAATTTTGTGTTCAACAGATCCTACAAAAGCGGTTCCGTTGAAATGTTTCCCAACCTTGCAAAGTTCGAGCGTATCGCCGTGTTTCAACGCCGCTGTTCCACAAATGGTACACGTTCCCTGTATTCTTGCCAATCCGGTCTTCAACATCTCCGCATCGGCTAATGCTTCGAGTTCTTCCTGTGATGAAAAAACCGTTGGAACAATTTCTTGTTGAACACCCACTGCTCCCGACAAATCATCCATAGTATCCGAGCCTTGTTCGTTCAGACTTGGTTTTTTCCCGGTAGCCGTGATCATCTTTTGTTCTTTATCATCCCAACCTTTGAAAATGATGGTTGGCTTTTGTCCGGCTGCAACCAACTCTCCCTTGAAATCAATAATGTCGTCGCCATACGTTGCTTTTATCGCAGGTGCAGCAGACACATCGGGCTTCTTAATCTTACATTCCCCGCCTTCCGTAACGATGAGCAACCCATTGGCATTGCTCAACGATAAGGCATAATCCCAATGGGTAGAAAATTTTCGAATGGTTTCCGCTTTTTCTATTTTTGTGTCTTCTACATCCACACTCAAATCACTGCATTTTGAAAACAACTCTTGAATAATATCGCTGTCTTTTTTCTTTTTATACACATCATCGCCTTTTTCCTGCGTTGCAGGAAATGCGAAATCACGACATTCAATGTTTAATGTTCCTGTGGTTTCTTTGTCAACGCTGAATTTGTGTGAAGTTACAGACCCCTCGAAAATAGTGCTGTACGTATTGCCGTAACCCATTTGAATAACGATTTTTTTTCCGGGAAGGAATGCATCATTTTCACTTTCCGAAACTTCTCCTTTGCTCATATCGCCCGCTTCAAAAACCAATTCTGCCTTGCCGATTTTGTTCACTTCTTTGCGAACAACAACAGACATCAACTGAAATTCGGAAGGTTTGATTTCCTCGCCATCACTACGGATTGCGTAGTTTAAGTTTCCTTTCAATATCTTATTTACAGAATCTGCCATACTTTTTATTTGATTGCCGGAAACAATAAAGTTGTTCCCGCTTGGATATTTCTAAATCCCGACAAGTTATTTATTCTTGCAATATCTGTGCAATAGGATGAATCGCCATAGATTTCATTGCACCACGACAAAATACTTTCTCCGGATTTGAGCACGATAATCCTTGATAAATCGGGCGATTGCTTGTTTTCTTTTTGTGCGGACTCTTCTTTATTGACATAACCGATCAATGATAAAGAAATTTTCACACGCAATGGATTGCCTTCCGGATTAAATAGCGTGTAATCGTAATCCATACTGTTCAGAACGCCCTTAAACAAAAATGTTCCCCAGCTTATTTTAAGATAATTCGGACGATGAATATCGCCATTGTAGTCATACACCGTTTCTTCCAATGAACTAACTGCATTCGGAACATCCACCGTGGCTAAACCCAATACACCTGTTCCGTCGAGCACAATATCAAAACTGAAAGAAACGGGTTTGTGTCGCACATATTTGGGCGCACGAAACTGCCCACCGATAGGACCTTTGGAAGAGGTTTCGATCTCTTGTTTGTACTTAATCGCATCGGGATTTATTTGCACAAAAAAACTCGCACCTGCGCTTGTTGAAAACGTGTCGTCTTTGAAAGGTTCTATTTCCATTTTTACCAATGCCATACTATCGTTCTTTTTGCCATTTTTCCTCTCTTTTGCGGGTTTCTTCCAACTCTTTAATCACTTTCTTTTTCACTTCCGTAATTATTTCTTTTGAAACAGAAATGTGTTTCATCTCTCGTTCAATCGTTGTTTTTACGTGTATTTCTTTAATAATAATCATAGTATTCGAGTCAGAGAACTGTAAGCCAATTCCAAGGTTTCAATCAATACGCTATTTTTTTCCGCATCCATTGTATCTACTTCCCATTTCACCGGAAATGCTCCAACACACGACCATACACGCAAAGGTATGCCATCCGCATCACACAGAGAAATCGTAATTATATCGGGCACAATGAGCAACGATAAGTTGCTTTCCATATTTAACTTTATCCACGCCTCCACCGTATTCGTTAGGGGCATCAACGCGCGTTTCAATACCAGATTGCTATGCTTAACCTGCTTCGGCAATTTGAGCTCGTAACTGTTTTCTCCACCTTCCCGCAGGGTTTCTACCTCCATTTCCGAACTCAATCCGGATACTTCCTTAAAAGCCACCTCATTCAGTCCGCCCATAAATCCTACCGAAAAATAAAACGAAACAGGAAGAGTATATTCGTTGTCTTCAGCCATATTCAAGCAAATGAACCGGAGAATGGAAAAAACTTTTCCACTCTCCGATCTTCATTCATTAAGCGTTGGCAATGGTTAAGCCTTCGTGCGCAATCACGAGTGTTTCCACTGCAACTTCGTTGCCGTCCGATTTCAAATCCGTTCCTGTAATTTTGGTAGGCCAAGCATTTTTTAAGGTCCATACCATCGTTGGACTTCCCGCTTCATCAAGCAACTTGATCGTTACCGGATGCCGTTCGATGGTGTTCATCTTAATTTTGTTGAACCAATCCCAGAATTTATTGTCCCCTTTGAAAATACCTTTTTTCAAGGTTACATCGCCATATTTCTTAATGCCCGGCATCTTGATGGTTGAAAAATCGGGACTATTCCCGTGTCGATACTCAATGATTTGAGCCTCCAGATCCAATCCGGAAACTTCTTGAAAAGTGGCTTCCGCCAAATCTTCTACCTCTACCGTGAAATAAAATTTCGGAAGGGGCCATACTGTGTCTTGAACTTCTCCTGCCATGATATTTGTTTTTTAATTTGTGAATTGATTTTATGAATTAACTTTTTTGCATTTGTTGTTGGAATGTGATTTCAATAAATTCAGCCGGACGTAGCAATGCAACGAGTACCGTAACACGCATAATACCTTCCAAAATATCTTCGGGAGTCATTGTTTCTCCTAATCCCACATGCACGGAATATGCATCATCCGGAATAGCACCCGCAAGTCCTCCTCGTTTCCAAATTCCATTAAGGAAATTTGAAATCATACTTTTCATATTTACCCAAGTGTTGGCACTATTGGGTTCAAAAACGTATGCTTTTGCCGCGTTTTTTACCGACTCTTCCAACATAATCATCGTTCGGCGAACGTTGATATATCGCCAATCCAGCGAATTCCCGTCCAATGTGCGTGCGCCCCAAACTTTGATGCCTTCCCCTGTAAAAAAACGGATCGCATTCACAGCTTTACCATTCAATGGCACATTCAAGTCTTCCTGTTCTTCTTGAGAAATACTTACAGTCGGACTTACAGCCGTTGCGATACCCACGTTGGCAGGTGCTTTCCAAACACCTCTGGTATTGTCCACCATCGTGTAAATCCCTGCCATCGCTGCCGACGGTGGCAAACAATTCAACATCGTTCGCATATCTTTCATCAATTCTCGATAGGTCGGACTGGTTTGCAAGAAAATTTTATGCAAGGTGTTACGTGTTACATCGTCTAAATCGCCCTTCAATTGCTCAATGTAAGACTTCATCTGTGTTCGTTTTTCTTCCGACAATGCCGATGCTTCAACTTCACTTTTTAATAAATTTTTCAACGCTTCAATATCCAAATTTTCAAAACTCAAATCGCTTTCCGAAACGATAGATGTGTTGATCCACGGATAATAGGCTGCACCAAAATCCAAAAATTCAGAGATTTGATTTCGGAAATTATCAACTACATCCTCTTCTTTTCTACTCTTGAAACCATCAAACACATCCAACACGGCAAAACGGTTTCGCATAAGGTAACCGCAATGTTTCAACATTTCCTGTTGCAGACTGAAACACTCGTCGGCTTTCAATTGCACGGCTTCCGGAATAACCAGCATCGTTGGTTCCTGTTCCTTAATCAGAGGTTCAATTCCATTCTTCAGATCTTCTGCTTTTATTTCGTTTTCGTATTTACCCACAGAAACGATATAACACGGACCACCGCCGTTGGCGTAGAACAAGAGCATGTTGTAGTACAACGTGTGTGCATTTCCATCACGGATCAACGCTTTGCTCGTTTCGTCAATTTTGAATTTTGGTTTGGGAGCATCACCGAAATAACTGCGAAATTCAGCCATTGACGTAATGCGCCATGGCGTGTTCAACAATGATTTCGTACCGTTCATCGCGGTTTCGGTATAACCGATAAATGCAGGAACGGCTGTTGCAACCTCTACTACGGAGTTGGGGAATGCGCTTTTCTCAACGATGTAAACCCCGGGTGTTTTCATGCTTGGCATAATGTTAATTTTAAATTTATTTGTTTATATTTGTTTTACTGTTTTTTCAAAAATAGATATAACTACTAATCGCATCTTGCGGATTTTCTATCGAAGTTGCGGAAACCTTCGGAAGTGGCAGATTGTGCTTCAATACGATTTCTCCCGATTTTTTTATCTCCACAAGATCCAACTTGAAAGTGTAGTTTTCTTGCAAACGGATTTTTTCTTCACTGCAAAATCGCAAAACCGTCGGACATATTCCTTGAATAGCAACATTATCGCATCGTTTGAATGTGATGTTATGCTTCGTATCTACGATGTTTACTGCCGTTTCCGAAGGATTATATTTAGGGATAAGCAAAAATTCAAAGAATTTTGACACCGCTGTTAGGGTTATGGAAAAATCAATTGTTTTTTTCAAACAGTCGCCGTTTGCTTCAAATGACAAGCATTTCCAAACACCCGCTTTCTTTCCGGATTCTATTTTCATTTCAGGATGTTCGATTTGTTCCGTAACAAAATAGAAATCGCCGGACAAAGGTTGCAATTCAAAAGTAAATTCAACGGTTTGATTAAAGAAATAATTCAATTTTTCTTGCGAAACAGAATCCGTTGGTTTCAATATGCAATATGTTGAAGGTGTCATTCGTCTGAAAACAAGCCCTGCATTGCGAAACAACAGGCGTGTTTCTGTTGTGGGCGATAGGTTTGCATACGTTGTATGTTCATCATAATAGTGATGATGTAGCGATACTGTAATCCATGGTTTATATGTCATTCTATTGTTTTCCATATCCAATATCTTGTCCTGCTGAAAGTGTTGACAAATCGGTAAATTCATTGCCATTGACGGAGAGAACGCGCAGTTTGCATAATATCGAAGGGTAGTATGTTCCTCCGCATATTCCCCATACATTCGACTGTTCGTGAAACGACAAATTTACAGGTTCAACTGCAAATGAAGTTCCTGTTTCGGACCATACAAAGATATTATTATTTTGTAAAAAAAACAACACGCCGGATATCAATTGCAAGGATTCGACGTATTGTTTTTCGGAAAAAACAGCCGAAACCAGAAAATACGTGTTGATAAGCCACGATGGAGCACTTTGTTTGGATGTGCTACTCGACACCGTTTGTCGGTTGAACCGGATACCTGCTGCTGTTTCACGTTCGATATTGATTAGCGACAAACAGAGTTTATTGCTCGCTGATGTTCCTTTGTCGTTTTGCAGGGGTGCAAACACAGCAATATCTTCTCGCAATTTGAAACGGAGCTTCAAAAAATCGTTTAACTGTTGCAAAAAAAATGATAGAGTTGTGTAGAGCATCGTTTTATAATTTTTCCGCAAAATTACGAAAGAATGACGAAATTTTATTTCGCGATTAACAAAATCCCGAAAATTTTTTAATCCGTTTAACTATAATAATAAAAATGTTGTAGTATTTATCTTCGATTTTTCCTTGCAGGAATATGCACAAATAATCCAAAACGTTTATTTCGCATTCTTGAAATCCGAGTGGGCTTAGTGCAAAATCCTTGTTGAAGTAGTAATAAGCCTTGTGTTTGGAGCAATAACAGATAGGAGCAAAGAAGCCTAAAAACGCATCATTTTTCATGGCTTCTATGTCCATTTGGATAGTTCGTTGCGACACGTCGTAATCCAACCGGTCTTTGCACAGTTCAACGAGATAAGTAGTTTTTACATAGTCATTTTTTCTTAAAGCGTTATCGATAAGTTGATAACGAGCTAACGCGTACTTGTTTTGAGGCATACTATTTCTATTTTAATGTTTTATAATTCGTGATGTTACATTAAACTTAGAATAGTTAAATAAGTTAGTTCATTGACATTTTTGTACAAACATAAATAATTAAAGGTAGGTATCAGATGCAACTTTGTTGTGCAAAAATAGTGCTGTCGCGTTAAAAATTTGAATAAGTAAATAAATTAAGTTCTTTGACATTTTGTTTGAAATGAGACACAGTAAGTAGCTGTTTTATCGGAG
>QMCD01000321.1_pt1 | contig 37563 bp, 38 predicted proteins | sample 1821841 | NCBI WGS metagenome assembly QMCD01 (sample SAMN01991225, study PRJNA193472) | Termite gut metagenome, whole genome shotgun sequencing project. | isolation source: worker | host: Macrotermes natalensis
CGCGAAGGCTCCGCCGGTGCGGCGCACGCCGCAAGCGCCAGGACAAGAAGGGCCGCGCACAAAGCGCGAAACAGCTTTGCAGTATACATGGCTTCCTCCTGTTGGTTGGGAGTGAGAGTAGGTTTATCTACTCTGCAATGCGCAGATACTCCTTTAATCCCTGCTGGAGAATTTGGGAAAACGGCGCATTCGCCTTTTCCGCCATTTGATTGAGCCAAGACGGAATGGACAGAGTTTTCTTCACAGCCTTGGTATCGTTTAAGCGGCGGTATTCATCGGTATCCGCGGCAATCAAGGTTAGCGTTTCGCCAAGTTTTAGCGGCAATGCTTCCGTAGCTTGGGGCATAGCTTCTTTATTGTTTTCAGCGTCCCACAGCCACATCTCTACAGCGTCTTTCGCCATAAGCAGAGCATCGGCTATATCATCACCAAAAGCGTGGCAACCGGGTAAATCGGGAACAGTTACGCCGATTTTACCGTCGTCGGTATAAAGGATCGCCGGATATACGTATTTCATATTTTATGCCTCCACTTTATATTGTGTCCAAAAAGCGCACCTAGGCCGTCATTGCATTCGCCTCCTAGATAGATCGTAATACGTAATATCACGTATGTCAATCGTGAGGAAGAAAATCAAGTCTTTATGTAAATGATGCTTTATGCACTAACCTTTAGGGGCGAACTGTGTTCGCCCGCCATATACCACGGGCGAACACAGTTCGCCCCTACAGAAATTCGTATTAATCAGCATTACTTAAATTAATTTGGCGCTCCCGGCGAAACCGGGAGCGCCATGCAAAAAACAAGCTCTACTCCTCGCTCACAAACACAGTTCCCGTATCCTTGCACAGATACTGCACCGCGCTCCGCCCGGTCATCAGCGCGACGGGCAGGCCGCCCGGCGGCATCATGCGCTGACCGGCGAAGTATACGCCGGATAAGCCGTCGATTGCGGCGGGATAGCCGTTGCCCACGTTCATATTGAACGCGACCTCCGACATCCAGGAGCCCTTCCAGTTGCCGCAGTAGCGCTCGTATGTCAATGGCGTAGCGACGTCGCAAACCTCGACGTTGCCCTCTATTTCGGGTATTCTTTCGGCAAGCGCCGTTATTACGGTTTCGGCGAGCTTTGCCTTCTCCTCTTTATACCGGCCCTCTTCTTTCGCCTTCTTCCAATAATCCCAGGTATCGCCGTCCAGAACCAGCGTTACGGCGCTCTTTCCCTCGGGCGAATAGTCGCGGTCGGCGGCGTAGTTATTCAGGCTCAGGTATTCGTATTTGCGGCCCGAGAGCTCCAGCGGCTTATCAGGTTTTACGACGAGGCCGTGCGGGTAAGCGCTCAAATCGGCGTTTATGCCCAGCGAAACGAACACGCACATCGTCGGCTCCGTGTGTTTGCGCATCTCGTCGTACCAGGGCGCTTTGAGCTCTACGTCGAACAGGTTATGCGCCAGCATCGTATCGGCCGTGACGATTACGGCGTCGGCGGGTATGAGCTTTCCATTTGCCATGACGCCCGTCGCCCTGCCGTTTTCGATGACGACCTTTTCCGCGCGCGTATTCATGATCAGCTCGCCGCCCAACGCCTGGAACTTAGCCGCGATCCGTCCGGCAAAAGGCAGCGAACCGCCCTCGGGGAAGCCGCCGTCGCCGCGCGCCAATATGCCCATCGTGAAAAATATGGGCAAAACGCCGCTCTTGCCGCCCGTACTGGCGCGCAGCAGCTCGCGAATGCCCTCGTGCTTGAACCGCTTGGCATACGCTTCGCTGTCGATTTCGGCAAACTTGCGCATCAGCTTCATCGCGGACATACCGGAGAATATTAGCGACATGGGCGGGCGCATCTTCTTCGTAACCTTCACGCCCTTGATATCCATAACGGGAATGGCGAGGTTCTTGATCTTGCGGATATTGCCGCAGAACGCCTTTATTTCCTTTTCATCTTCGGGCGAGAGCTCCAGCCAGTGTTTTTCCGTCTTGTCAACATCGCGGTAGAACTTTACGGGCGTTCCGTTGTAATCGTACTCGATGAACGGCTCCGGAAAGGTAACCTTTACGCCGTCCTCCAGCGCGCCCACAGTGTGCCAGCACTTATTCAGAATCTCCCTTTCGCCCGAGCCCGTCAGCCAGTGCATGCCGCCCTCGAACAGATAATCCCCGCGCTTCCAGGACGTGCAGTTGCCTCCCGCGATAGAATGGCTTTCCAAAACGGCGGCCTCAAAGCCGCAGCGCAGCGCGTAGACGCCGGCGCTGAGCCCGGCGATGCCTCCACCTATTATAACGATCTTCTTTTTCATCGAATTGCCCCCTCATATTGAGTATTTTTATATAAGTTTTTTGCGCAGCTTTTTTGTATAAAAAAGCGCGTACCCTAATGCGAATGCGCTTTTATGCAATCGACAATCCATTCGGCTTCGGGCACGGGCGCGCCTGGCTTTAGCGCCGCGTAGATCGCTACGCCCGAAAGCGTCTGCCAGTATAGTACGGAAAGCGCTTCAGCGTTGCCAGGCCGAATTTGCCCCCGTTTCTGCCCCTCTTCGATAATGGATATCGTCTTTTCTAAATAGGACATACCTTCCAATAGCTCCCGCACCGGCCCCGGTAGGGACGCGTTGGACTGAACTTGGTACATCAGGACGAACATCTTCGCTGTAAACGGGCTTTGTTTTATCGCGGAGATGATATGCGCCGCGACGGTTTCAAAAAAGCGCAGCGGATCGTTTGAATCCATCTCCATCATGGACGCCGGCGCCGACACGCCGACGCGTATCAATTCTTCGTATAACTTCGCCTTGGATTCAAAATAGTGGAACATCAAGCCCATACTCATATCGGCCTTCTCGGCGATATCGCCTATTTTCGTATCGCCGTAGCCCTTGGATATAAATAGGTCGAGCGCGGCCTCGAGAATTTCCCATCTGCGCTTATCGCGCTGCTCTTGTCGAATTCCCATTCGATGAACCTCAATTCAGTGAATTTTCGTTCACTGAAACTATATTCGATGATTTGAATATTGTCAAGGTGAAATTATCCATGGATTATAGTATAATAAAATAAATAGTTTGGGAGGCCGAAATGACGCTGCTCCTCTTGCCTCAAGCCTTTTCCGTGTGTAAAGTCAATAGCGTTTCCTCCGTCGATTTCACGCGCGAATTCGTCTTTTTCGCAAGGACGGACGACGAGCTTTCGCTCGTATGCGAAACAGCGTATGCGCCACAGGATTGCATAGCGCGCGAGCCAGGCTGGCGCGCGTTCAAAATCGAGGGCGTGCTGGATTTCTCCATGGTAGGCGTGCTCGCCAATATCTCGGGGCTGCTCGCAAAAGCCGGAATCAGCCTCTTTGCCGTGTCGACGTACAATACGGACTATATTTTTGTAAAAGAGAATAGTTTGGATAAGGCGGTTGAGGCGCTGCGGGGCAGCGATTTCGTTTTTCGATAATCGTTGATATATTCATTTTTTGTAGGGACGGATGGCAATCCGTCCGTGAAAATGCCGCAATACGGATTCTGCGGGCGGATTGCCATCCGCCCCTACATCAGCAAGGATAAAACACAGAGCATGGATCAAAACGATTTCACCAAGGGCAGCATAATACGCAACGTTCTGCGTCTGGCCGCGCCTATGACTTTAGCGCAGCTTATCAACGTGCTCTACAACGTGGTGGATCGTATCTATATCGGCCGCATGCCCGAAAACGCGATGCTATCCATGACGGGGCTGGGCGTAACGCTACCGATACTGACTATCGTCATCGCCTTTGCGAACCTTGTAGGCATGGGCGGCGCGCCGCTGTGCTCGATTGCGCGCGGGCGGGGCGACCAAGAGGACGCGGAGCGGATCATGGGCAACTCCTTCGCGCTGCTCGTAATCTTCGGCGCGGCGCTGACGGCGATTATCCTATTATTCAAAGAGCCCATGCTCTATGCCTTTGGAGCGAGCGCCGCGACGTTTCCATTTGCCGACGCGTACCTTACAGTCTATATCGGCGGAAGCCTGTTCGTAATGTGCGGCCTGGGCATGAACAGCTTCATCAACTCGCAAGGCTTCGGCAAAGTCGGCATGACGACGGTTTTGATCGGCGCAATATGCAATATCCTGCTCGACCCGCTTTTTATCTTCGTATTCGGTATGGGCGTCGCCGGCGCGGCGTGGGCGACGGTCATATCGCAATGCGTATCCGCGATATGGATTTTGCGATTCCTAACCGGCAAAAAAGCCATATTGAAGCTGCGCGCGCGCTATTTCCGCCTGAAAGCCGCAAAGGTGAAGGAGATACTCATGCTAGGACTTTCGGGCTTTACAATCGCCGTTACGAATTCGACGGTACAGACCGTCTGCAATACTACGCTCCTAGCCTATGGGGGCGATATCTACGTCGGCGTCATGACGATTATCAACTCCTTGCGGGAGGTGGTATTCCAGCCGATGGTGGGCTTCACGAATGCCGCACAGCCCGTTATGGGTTATAACTACGGCGCGAAAGCCTATGCGCGCGTGCGCGAGGCCATTCGCTTTACGACCATCGCGTCCGCCGCTTTCGCGACGCTAATGTGGCTTCTGCTACTGCTCTTCCCGGCGTTCTTCATGGGCATATTCAACAGCGACCCCCAAATACTCGCCGCCGGAATTCCGGCGATGCATATATACTTCTTTGCGGTCTTCCTAATGTCGCTGCAAGCCACAGGACAGGCGGCGTTCGTAGGGCTTGGGAAATCCAAGCACGCCATCTTCTTTTCGCTTTTCCGGAAGGTGATTATCGTTACGCCGCTTACGCTTTTCTTGCCGACGATCATGAACCTGGGCACGACAGGCGTGTTCTTGGCGGAGCCTATTTCGAATTTCTTGGGCGGCTTAGCCTGTTATATAACGATGATGTGTACTGTTTGGAGAGAACTGAAGAGGAAGGAAGTTTTAGCGGCGGAAAGCGGCGCAATCATCGATGGCGTTTGATGATTTATCTTAGTATCTTCAGCTTGAAGCCATGGCATAATAATGGTATAATACACCCATTGAGGGAGGCTGGTTGATTTGCCGCAGATTATACCTATAAAAGACCTTAAAAATACGAGTTTTATCTCGCAGCTGTGCCGCGAAGCGCGGGAGCCCATCTATATTACTAAAAACGGATATAGCGATATGGTCATTATGAGCGCTCGCATGTACGAAGAGAAGCAATATATGTACAACGTGTATTCCAAGCTTGAAGAGGCCGAGGCGCAAATTGCCGAAGGAAAAACAATGGACGCGGACGAGTCGCTTGCGATCCTTAGAGCCGAGTTCGATGTATAAGCGCATCGTTACCGAACATGCTCATAAAGACTTACACAATATCTTTACGTATATCAAGAATCAGCTTGGCGCGCCGAAAGCGGCCAAAGATTTTGCAGACTCAGTGCATAAATGCTACGCCAGGTTGTCTCGCAATCCGCTAATATACTCGTTGTGCAATGATGAACTGCTTGCAAAAAAAGGCTATCGCAAAGTGTTAATCAAAAACTATGTGCTAATGTTCAAAGTTAACGAAGCAGAAAAAGTTGTGACGGTTTACCGTCTTTTCTATGGAGCTGAAGATTACCCCAATAAAATGTAAGCGCACTCCTTCATAGATATTTTTACGCCAGTTTTCCATATTGACGGCGGCAAGGAGATAAATAAAATGCAAACATACAAACTTAACGCCACTTCCAAGGACGGCCATGTAATCAACGCAATCACCACGTACGGCGCCGAAGCAACGCCCGACGTAAAGGGGCTCGTGATTATCTGCCACGGCTTCGGCGAGCATTCCGGCAGCTACGGCGAGCTTATGGAGCGGCTTTTAAAGGCGGGCTACGCGTCCGTCTGCTTCGACCAGCGCGGCCACGGCGAGTTGGGCGAAGCTTCGCCCGATAAGCGCTTTAAGCGATTCGGCGTCGTATCCGGCTACGAGAGCTTCATGGATGATATTGAGGCGCTTGTATCATCCGCCAAGGAAATGGTTCCGGGTATCCCGCTCGCGCTGTACGGCCACAGCATGGGCGGAAATATCGCCGCGAACTACCTCTTGCGGCGCGGTCAGACGGATTTTACATGCGCTGTGCTAGAATCCCCGTGGCTGGGGCTGTACAACGACTTAAACCCGCTTACGGCCGCGCTTGCCAGGTGCTTGGGAAGCATTTCGCCCAAGCTTGCGATAGTCAACAGGCTAAACCGGAGCGATATCACCGGCGACGCGGCAAAAGCGGACGATATCGACAAGGATCCCCTATACCATAACCGGATTTCCTTCCGGCTGGTCTCGGCTATACGGGCCGGCTGCGCCTACGCTCTAAAAAATGCGCAAGACCTTACAATCCCGACGTACCTTGCCTACGCAAAGAACGAGCGGATCGTCAGCAACCCGGCGATAATGGCCTTTCGCGGCGCGTGCGGCGATAGCGTTACGCTAAAGGAATACGATTCATGCCACGCGATACATAACGACGTCAACCGGGATTCGTTCTTTACAGACGTGGCCGCGTTTCTGAATAATAATGTATAAACACTACATATTGCGGTTTCCTACGGCGCCAGGCACGATATATCGCGCTCTGGCGCCAATATGATTTTTATCCCTAAAATAATACATTTCAGGCTTGCATTTTCAAGAAAAAGTCTATATTATTAACATACTTCACTGTCGATTACGTCGCGTATAATTATTCGCGATTCGGGGGCAAGCAACGTGAAACGAATGAAAATAGCAGCGGCTGTTTTGCTGGCCGCGTTAATGGCGGCGCTTTTACCGGCGGCCGCGGCGGAGGGCTACATGTCCGCGGCGGGGCTTGCGCCTGCTTATTATCCCGACGGAGGGCAAACGTCCAAGGACACTTCTCTGGAGCGCGAATATTACTATACTCCGTCCGCGGCGCTTGCGCCCGCGTTTTATCCCAACGACCCGATGTCGGGGTATGATTCCGGCCCTTGCGGTACGAATGTCCTCTATTATTTCGATAAAAAAACGAAGATTCTTGGCTTTGCCGTCTTCGAAAACGTTATCGGCAACGGCGGTATGTGGGATTACAGGCTACCCAGCGATACCTCGACTTTCTATCGCCTGCCCCCCTGGCATGAAAAGGGCTACGCCGGCGAAATAAAAGAGATTGTTTTCGCGGAAGGCGTAAAGAGCGTCGGCGCGAACGCCTTTTACGGCTGCGAAAACGTCGACTTTGTAACAATTTCAGAAAGCATTACCTTCGTCGGCCCAAACGCATTTTATGGCATGGCGCTTAAAGGCCTTACATTTTTAGGCATAACGCCGCCCGTCTTGGATCAATCCGCGTTCCATCCTCCGGCCGATAGCCCTAGTTCGCCGTCGATAATACACTATCCCGCCAACGCGAACGGCGCATACGAGCGCCTGATCGATAGCGGAGCCAATAATTGGAGCGATTTGGCAAGCTACACTCGCGAGCCCTTTCAGGGTCTCGCGTACGTCCCGCTGGAATCTCCGGAAAACGACACGCCAATGATATACGACGTGGAGTACGACGGCGAAGCGATTTCCTATAGCGTTTATGTTCAATCGGCAAATAGCGCGCAGTACGCGGGCGCGATTGTGCGCGTCACGTATAACGAAAAGTCCGTCACGGACATAACACTCGACCTAAGCGGCAAGGGCTACGGCAGCTTCCCCGCGCAGCAAGGCGAGGCAAATTTCTCTCTGGCGCTGCTGTCCTATCCTAGCACATATTCAAACAGGCATTATCAAATTATCAAGCCGGGGATGATTACGCCGAAGTAGCCGTTCCCCACTAATTCCTAATAAACTACATGCGTTGGCGCCTAGAATAGCGTCCAGCGCTTTTTTTTCGAGCGGCAGCGCTTTTATGCGCGCGATTTCGTCCCCCGCGTTTGACCACGGGGAGTCCGACGCGAAGAGAAGCTTATGAACGCCATGCTTTTGCGCGATCCTAAGAAATTGTTCTTCGGTATAATACTCGAACCCCATCGAAGTATCGAGATACGCTTCGCTTCCCGCTAAATATTTCTCCACGTCGTCCCACTGGGCTTGCCCGCCCAAATGCCCTATCACGATTTTCCCGCCCCCGCCCGGCATTGCCTTCAGCACGTTCGCGAACCGCTTCGGATCGCTCCTAAACGGCGGGGGAAACGCAGGGTCAAACCCGGCGTGATGCAAGAGGATAAGCCCGCGCGACAAGGCGTAGTCGTATATTCTAAGCATTTTGGGCGCATCGACGATAAAATCCTGAAACTCCGCATGGAATTTCAGCCCCTTCAGGCCAAGGCTTACGGCAAAATCGACCTCACTCTTATAGTCGTCAACATGCGGGTAAATTCCACCGAAGCAGACGAACCTATCCGAAGCGAGGTTCGCCGTCCATTCGTTCACTTTTCTCGCCTGGGATTGTTTCGTAACGACGGGCGCGATTACGGATATATCGACGCCCCACGCGTCCATATTGCGCAAAAGCCCGTCCGCCGTGCCGTCGTGCACGGGAGTGTAGAGGCCGTCCATGCCGTCAAACAGCGACGACAGCGCTTTATGCGCTAATGCGTCCGGAAAAATATGCGTATGAAAGTCTATAATCATTTGCGTAGTATAACAGAATATGACAAGAAATAAAAGACGGCAATCGCCGCTCACAATTGTAGGGCAGGGGCTCTGCTCCTGCCGTATACCGATATTGAAAATGCGCGGCGGGAGCAGAGCCCCCGCCCTACAGTCATCATATCTGTCTCTTTTTATAGCCGCATTTCGGGCATACGCCGTTTTCATTAAGCGCGATACCGCACAGCGGGCAGCGGGCCATTTCTTTTCCGGACGCCTCGTATTCCTGATACGCGCCGTTTACGCCGCTCGTAAATGTGATCTTCGCGATATTAAGCTTATCTTTAAGTAACTCGTAAACGATTTTGATCATACCCTCGACCGTCATCGTTTCCTTCGTTACGACCAGACGGCTTTCGGGGTACGCCGTCGCGAGCTCCGTCTTAAAAGCGGGGCCTTTCATCTTGTTGCTCGGCTCGTTTTCTTTAATGCCTTGCGCTTCGTAAACGCCAAGAATCGCGGGCAGCAACGGGTCGTCCTCGCGCAGGATCAGCGCATGGTCAAAATTTTTCAAAACCTCCCACGCCGTCTTCGTGATTTCATTGCAAGGGAATACCATATTCACGCCTTCGTTGACCGTGTCCTCTACTTCGAGCGTCAGTACGCCCGTATGTCCGTGCAGGTACTGCGCCTCGCCTTTGAATCCATAAAACCTATGAGCGTACTGTAGATCAAACTTTGAAAAACTTCTCATGGCAATTCTCCTTATAAATAAAATATTACGGAATAGGCTTTTGATCCCCTAATAATTCCGCAATATACAAGATATACCATTTTATGCAAAAACACAATATATGAATATGTAAATAATTAGTATAAACTGCGTTGTCGCTCGAAGGTCAAGAAATATTTTTAGCTCGAATACGCGTCTCCTCAATACTTATACTTCTCTCCAATAATTATAGAGCTCCTCCGTCGCGAGCGCGATTTTAGTAACGGCGAAATCGCCTCCTTCGGGGTCGGGAAAGAGATAGAACGTATCGTCGTTCGTATTCAAGTCCACGCAGTCGCCGCGCTTCATGTAGTCGTACTCGATATGGCAGGAGTACAGGCTTTGCGCGGGCCAGCTAAGCTCAAACGGCTCGGCTCCTACGGGATAAACGCCTGTCAGCGCGAATCCGTCCATGTTGTGCTTCAGGTATCCCGGGCGCTCGAACGTTATAAACCCCTTCGCATTCGGTAACGATTCGACCCTCACCGGCGCTTCGAAGGAATAGCGGCCTTCGAACACCTCCCGCCGCACGTTCGCACGCTGCCATTCGTACCAGTCGGGTACGTGTGAAAACTCCGTCTCGCCGTTTTGCGCGCTAAGCCCGCCCAGCTCGTCCATCTCCCAAGCCTTGCCGCAATGGCCGCATACCAGCGTGTTATGACACGTGGCCATACCATATTCCTTCTCGCAGGCCGGGCACTGATACAACACCTTATGCAGCCCCTCGGCGCGGTCTTTACGCTTGATCCGAACGCCTCTGTCCTTTTGCCAGGCAAAGTCGTCGTAGACGAGCGCGGCTTTTAGCCGTTCGTTTATCTCGTCTATGGACAGGCTTTGCGTTTCCTCGCGCGTAAACAGCAGCTTCATCTCGGATTCGACCGGCTTGACATTACGGCTGCCGACGTTCCAGAAGGGCGAATTTACATGATGCCCGTGCATGAGAAGCATCACGACCGGCACGTTCATCTTGCGCACCATCTTGCCCAACGACGCCGGCAAAATAGCGTTCGTCCCGCAGAGCGAATAGCGCGCCTCCGGAAAGAGCGCCACTACACCGCCCGCATTGCGCGCGCGGAGCATGTTTTTCACCAATTGAACGCTCTTTACGAACTTGCGGTTGCCTATACCTCCGACGGCGCGCAAAAGCCATTCGCGCTTTATAAAGCCGTCTATGGCAACGACATAATACGCGCGATGCGGAAAGATCGCCTTTGTCAAATGCATGAAGTCCATAAAGGAATTGTGGTTGCATATCAAAAAATAGGGCGGTTTCAGGCCTCTCGGCATGCCCGTCCTGTCGATCCTGGCCTTATGAAGCCACATCTTCGGAAAGCTGATAAGCCACGTTACAACCGTGAGTATGCGCCACTGGCGGATGGGACGGCGGCCTATATCGAACCGCTTGAATGATCCGACCATATGTTTTTATGTCCTTTATTTATTTGTCGCGGGGCTGGTGTCGAAATACCTGTAGGGGCGAACTGTGTTCGCCCGAGGAATCCAGTAATGGCATTCAAGGACGGCGGGCGAACACAGTTCGCCCCTACACCTCTGGAAGAATAACCTTCATGCGCTCGATACGGTTGTTTTCGACGCGCTCGATAGTGAAGACGAGGTCGTTTAGCTCGATCGTCTGCCCGACCTCGGGCAGCTCGCCGACCTTGCCTATAACGAAGCCGCCTATGGAGTCGAAATCGTCGGACAATACATTCGCGCCCAGCGATTCGTTAAACGTATCTATCGGCAGCGTGCCGTCCACGAGGTATTCGCGCTCGCCGGTCTTTTGGATCAGCAGCATTTCCTCCTCGTCGTATTCGTCCATTATCTCGCCGACGATCTCCTCGATGAAGTCCTCCATCGTCACAAGGCCGCTCAGGATGCCATATTCGTCCAGCACGATCGACATCTGGAGGCGGTTCTTGCGCATGTCGTTGAAGACGCGCGAGATATTGTTAAACTCGTAGACGTAATTCGCCGGGCGCACGATATCCTTCAATGAAAAATCCTTGCGCTCGAAGCCGTTTATCGCGAAGTCCTTTATATTCACTATGCCGACGATATAGTCGGGCGATTCGTCGTAGACGGGGAAGCGCGAGAACTGCTCCTCCTTCGCGATACCGAGCAGCTCGTCGAAGCTGGCGTTTATCGGGATGGACACGACGTTTACGCGCGGCGTCATGATTTCGCGCACCTCGCCGTCGCCGAATTCGAAGACGTTATGGATCATCTGCTTTTCTTCGGCTTCGAGCACGCCTTCCTCGGTGGAGACGTCCACCATCGTCCTGAGCTCCTGCTCCGTGATCGACGGGCCCGTTACTCTATGGCCGCCAAAGAGCTTCAAGACGAGGTTCGAAAGCGCGTTCAGCAGGAATACCACCGGCGTTAGCACGATGGACAGCGCGTAGATCGGCTTCGCGACAAACAGCGCGATACGGTCGCTATAGCGGTACGCCAGGGACTTCGGCGTAATCTCGCCGAAGATGAGCACCATAAGCGTCACAGCGCCCGTCGCGTAGCCGACGGCGGGTTCGCCAAACTGCTCGATGACGAACGTCGTTACCAGCGCTGACGCGCTGATATTGACGAAGTTGTTGCCGACGAGGATCGCGCTTATGATCTTATCGGGCGTTTTCAGCATCTTTTGCAGGAGCTTCGCGTTCTTGCCGCCTTCGTCGGCCAGCGAGAGCAGGCGAATCTTGCTCATCGCTAAGATCGCCGTTTCGGAGCACGAGAAGAACGCCGAAAGCAAAAGACACACGGCCAAAAGGATCAATTGTGTGGAACTATCCGGGTCCAAAGACAAAATCACTCCAAATAATACTAGTGCGACGGGTAGATTATACCCAGTTGACGCTTATAGAAAACCATTCTTACCCAAATCATATGCATCATTCTACTTGATAAATGCAAACATGTCAATCGGGGCGCGGCTCTTGTCGGGGATTGCAAAATGGCAAAGCCCCTTTGCAATATGAAAAATTAATGTTGTTCGCCCGGCTTCGCCGGGCGAACAACATTAAAATAGTTATCATACCACCGCAAACGCCCGTACCGGGCTGCCGTCGCCGCCGCGCAGCTTCAGCGGGGCCGCCGAGAAGAAGCAGCGCTTATTCAAAAGCGGCTCCAGCCCCGCGAGCGATTCGATCAGCCCCACGCCCGCGCCAAGCAGTATCCTATGGATTCGGCATGACAAGTCCGTCTCGAACGAGGGCAAATCCGTCCCGACGGCCTTTACGCCCAAGCCGATCAGCCGCCGCATGTCCTCCTCGCGAAAAGCCGGATAGCCCTCTAAATAATCGTCGCTTCCGAAATGCTTGTCCCATCCGGTATGGATAAGCGCGATATCGCCGCGTTCGAGCGAAGCGAACGCGCCTTCCGGCAAAGCGGCAAAGCCGCCCTCTATAATCGCGGGGACGACGAACGCGCTGCCGACGAATATATCGAGCGGCGTCGTTTCCGTATCGCGGCCGTCCAAAAAAACATGGCGCTCGACGTCGATATGCGTGCCGCCGTGCGTGCTCATTTTAAGCTCCGAGACGGCGTAGCCCGCCGATTCGATTGCAATCGCGCCGCTCAGGCTGTAGTGCGGGTCGCCCTCAAATACCGGCAGCGCAGCGTCCAATGCGAGCGATAAATCGTAAACCATTATCAGCGGTCGAAGAAGGGCGATTTGCCGGAAACCGACAGCGGAAGCCCCATTATAAGCTTATAATCGCCCAAAAGACCCAAAGAGGCCGCCGCCTTGCCAATCGTAAACATGACCCGGCTATCCACATGCGCGTCCGCCGCCAAGGCCGCCGCCGAGCCGAGCGCGACGCCCAAATCCATAGACGCGAAGACGCACGCCGCCCCCGCTGCCGCACATGCGTCGCAGCCCTCGAAGCCGCAAAGCGTACACATCTTGCCCAAGCCGCGCGCCTTGTACTGCGCCCCGATCAAAACCACCGCGCCGCAAGCATCTATATTGCCAGCGTCGCGAGTAAAGAAGGCGGCGCCCGTTTCCTCGCCGAGGCGGCGCATTTCTTTCGCGAGGCGCGTTTTATCCTCGCCGGTAATTATGGCCGTATCCAGCTGATCCACGCCGCGGGCCTTCGGGGCCGTCCGTACCGCCGCGCATACCGCGTATGCAGTGTTCAAAACCGCCTGTTCTTCCGCCTTTGATGATTGAATGAGCATGAGTGTGCCTCCTTTGGGATATGAATCCTATGTGTTGGATTTATTGTATGTGATTAAGGGACAAAAGTAAATATTGGTTGTTTCGGATCACACATCTGCAAGCAGGCGTTTTATTCTACCTCACCCCATACAGCCTTAAAAGCGCTCGGTCCGTAAGCGGCGATTCCCCCCGCACTGGCCCGAAAATCCTGATCATTTGCTGCTTCAGCTCGTTAATATGCTCCCTGTCGCGCATCCACTCGATAAATCCGAGCGGATCCGTATTGGCGTAGTCCTTGAGCGGCTTTAAACCCGCCGGCGGGGCGACGTCCTCGCGCACCGACCACGCCCCGCGCGAGGACTGATACTCATAGCTTGTCAGATACGCCAAAAACAGCCGCGCGGCCGCCTTATGCTTTGTAAGCTTAAACATCGCGGCGCGCTGCGGCCAGCTTACGAAGAAATCGCTCTCCGGAATAAACGAAACCGACGGCTGATTCGGCGCGGGCAGATAGCCGGTCAGGTTGCCCCAAAACCCCTGGCGGCCAACCAATATAGCAGGCGCGGCCGTTCCCCGCACGAAATACGGCCTTTGCGCGGCCAGGTCGTTCAGAAACTGAGCGCCATATCGCTGGATAATGCGATCGTATACGAACAAAACCGCGTCGTCGTCGTGCGGCGGCGTAAGCACCAAGCGGCCGGAGAACTCGGGCTTCAGGAAATCGGAGTACTCTTTCGGAGGCCGCGCGCATTGGGCGTATTGTGGAACGAAGCAGTTTATATGCACTCCAAGATACGCGCCGTCCGCGTCGCCATAGCCGGGCGTCAAGCCCGCGAAGCTCGCCGGTTTAAAAGGCTCCAGCGCGCCCATCGCCTTCCAATTCTCGAAGTCGTTCATCGTTTGCAGCATGACGACGTCGGGCGTCAGGCAGCCGTCTAAAAGCCCTTGGTATACCTTGCCGTTGTGGTATTTCGACAGGTCGACGCTCAATCGAATAGGCACATTGGGGAAACGTTTGCGAAATTGGCTTATGAGCGCGTCCTGTTGATTTGGCGCGTCGCCTCCGGCCCAGACTACGAGCCGCTTACACGTCGTAGCCAGCTCTTTCGCCGCGAGCTCGTACAGCTCGTTCAATTCCTTTTGTTCTAGCTCCTTGTCGGTAGTTTTAACCGCTTGTTCGCGCGCTTTATCGGACATTTTTACCGCCTGCTCAAGTACTTTGTCGGTAATCTTCACAGCCTGTTCACGTACTTTATCAGCAATCTTATCCGCCTGTTCGCGTACTATATCGGACATTTTTAACCGCTCCCGTCCATAATATATGTGATTTTTATGAGACAGGGCTTGCCTTTATTCTACAGAAAAGTTATAATAACGCATTACAATATTTGGTTTCGTTTTATTTAAACCGCGCCCGCTTAGTTCGGCGGACGTATTTCAAGTGGCTTTTCCAAACCGTCTCAAAAGTTTGTCACGGACATGACCTATGGATTGCTGGCTGGACAGAGCTGCTATCTTACGGAAATAGCGCGAAAGCTGAAAGAAAACATCAAGTTGGATAAAACCCCGAGTTTAACAGCAAACAAGGCTTAACCGCGAAGAAAAGCAGTAAAAAAGGGCAAAAGATAAATTCCACAGCGTAGAGCCGCAGCCTTGACAACCCGGCCCCCCAGTGATACAATGCGCCTTGTACCGCTCGGAGTGGGTTATAAAGCATGCTCGCATATTTTGCAGACATCGCCCAAACCGGCGAGATTACGACAGGAGGACAATATATGTACGCAATCGTACAATGCGGCGGGAAACAGTTCAAAGTGTCTCCCGGCGAAAAAATTCGCGTAGAAAAGCTCGATCTGGATGTAGGGGCAATGGTGGAGCTCGACGCGCTGATGTTCGCGGATGATAACGGCAAAGTTCAGATTGGCAAGCCACTCTTGGACGCAAAAGTAGATGCGAAGGTGCTCGAACATGGCAAGGGCGATAAGGTCGTCGTATTCCACTACGCGGCAAAGAAAAACCGCCGCAAGAAACAGGGCCACCGCCAGCCGTATACGGAGCTCGAAATCGTCTCCGATAGCTAAGCTGAAGGTTACGCTGCTTTATAGCGGCGAAGCGCTCGTTGGGTTTACCGTATTTGGACACGCGGGCTACGCGGAATATGGCGGGGATATCGTTTGTAGCGCGGTTTCGGCGCTGACGCAAGCCGCTGCGATGGGCCTTAGCGAATACATCAACGTACTAAGCGAGCTCAAGATACAAGAGGGCGAAATGCGCCTAAAGCTGAAAAAGGGACTTCCGGAAAGCGAAGCACTACAGGCGAAGGCAATATTTGAAGCGATGAGGCTGGGCCTTTTGGGCATACTGGAAGAGTATCCGGACTACATCACAATCGAAGTGAAGACCGAGGAGGATTCGATATGAAAATGCAACTGCAATTATTTGCACATAAGAAGGGCGTCGGCTCTTCGCGCAACGGGCGCGATTCAGCGTCACAGCGCCTTGGCTCCAAGCGTGCGGACGGCCAGTTCGTATTGGCCGGCAATATATTAGTGCGCCAGCGCGGCACGAAGATCCATCCGGGCAACAACGTCGGCCTCGGCAAGGACGATACGCTCTTTAGCAAGGTCGACGGCGTCGTACGCTTCGAGCGCAAGGGCCGTTTCGATACGCAGGTAAGCGTATATCCGCAGGCTGCCGCCAACTAAGGCAAGTTATTCGAAAAGCGGCTCCGCCTGTGAGCCGCTTTTTTGTTGAAGGGATTGATACAAATGATCGCCACAGTCATAAACGCCGCCGCCGTCATTGTCGGCACGCTCATAGGCCTGCCGCTGAAGGGCCGCCTGTCCGAGCGTTTCAATAAGATTATTATGCAAGGGCTTGCGCTGAGCGTCATGATCATCGGCATCCAAATGGCCGTTGCGGCGACGGACATGCTGGGCGTGGTGCTGTGCGTCGCCGTGGGCGCGGCGCTCGGCGAGGCGCTGCGTATAGAGGACAGGCTCGACAAGCTCGGCGATTTTCTGCGCAAAAAAGTCGAGCGAAAAAAGGCCGAGGGCGAGCCGAGTACGTTCACAGAGGCGTTCTTAACGAGCACGATACTATTCTCCGTCGGCGCTATGGCGATAATAGGCTCCTTGGAGGCGGGCTTTTCCGGCAACTATACGACGCTTCTGGCAAAGTCGACGATCGACGGCATAACGAGCATACTTTTAGCCGCCGCGCTAGGCGTGGGCGTCGCGTTTTCGAGCATTCCCCTATTTATATATCAAGGCTTGATAACGCTTTCGGCGGGGCTTTTAAGCAATGTCCTGCCGGCGGAGACTATAGCTATGATGTCCGCCGCGGGGGGGCTTTTGGTTCTTGCGATAGGCTTGAAAATGCTCGGAATCATTAAAATCAAGGTCAGCAATCTTTTGCCCGCGATATTTTTGCCGATAGCGTATATTCCGCTTGCCGCGTGGCTTGGGACGCTGGTGTAAAGAAAGCGCTCCGCCCCGACAATGTCAAGCATACGCCTTGCTCTTGCCATTTTTTTGCCGTATAATGAATCGGTAGACTGGAGGAAGGAAAACCAGATTTTGTTCAACTTTTTTAATAATATTAACATCATGGAGCTCCTGTACCGCATACCGGCGCTTTTGATTTCGCTTTCGTTCCACGAATGGGGGCACGCCTTCGCCGCGTATAAGCTTGGCGACCCGACGGCGCGCAATCTTGGGCGCATGACGATAAACCCCGTCAAACATATCGACCCCATCGGGGGGATATGCATGCTTCTGTTCCGCTTCGGCTGGGCGAAGCCCGTACCCATAAATCCGCGCAATTTCAGCAACTTCCGGCGCGACGATATCCTCGTATCCGTCGCCGGCGTAAGCATAAACCTTATGCTGAGCTTCGTATCCGTAGGCATATATCATCTGCTTTTCAACGTCGTCAGCCTCGACAACTACGCGCTGACGCGCATCGTCCAAAATTTCTGCTTCCTGAACGTGGCGCTTTTCATTTTTAATCTGCTGCCCATCCCGCCGCTGGACGGGTACCACGTATTAAAAAACCTTACGCTGCGTCTCATCCCGCCGAGCTTCTTTATGGCCTTGGAGCGATACGGCAGCATCATACTGATGCTGGTGCTTTTCTCCGGCGCGCTCAGCGGGATTCTCGGCGTCGTATCCGGAGCGATTATCGGCGGGTTTGAATCCTTCTGGTTGTTCGTATTCGGCATACCGCAGCTATGAGCGAAGAAGCCTACAATTTCAAACTATCGCTCTTCGAGGGCCCGCTGGACTTACTTTTGCACCTAATCCAAAAGGCCCAGGTGGATATAAAGGATATTTTCGTGTCCGAGATTACGTCGCAATATCTCGAAGCCGTAGCCAAAATGGACGAGCTGCCAATGGACAGCGCTTCGGAATTCGCGGCCATGGCGGCGACGCTCCTTTACATCAAATCGCGCTCGCTTCTGCCGCGGCCCAAGCCCGAGCCGGAAGAGGACGAGGAGGATCCGGAGGAGGCACTGCTTCGTAAGCTGCGCGAATACAAGGCCTGTAAGGAAGCCGCCGAAAAACTCTATACGCTCGAGGCGGACGCGTTTGGAAGCTTTACAAAGCCCCCGGAGGAATTTCCGCTTCCCCCGCGCGCAATCGAGGCGCTTGGCGGCAGCGTGGAAGAACTGTTTCAAGCGTTTTCCGCATTGCTGAAGACGCGCAAAAACGTACCCGCTGTAGGGAAGGTGCGCCGGGACGCGTATACGCTCGCGGCGGCCGCCGACAAACTGCGCCAAACGCTTCGCCGCAAGCCTATTTTGCGCTTCAAAGAGCTATTTGCCCGCCAATTCTCGCGCGAGGAATGCGTTGTGACGTTTATGGCCTTGTTAGAGCTTATTTCGCTGGGCGAGGTTTCTGTAGAACAGCGCGCGGTATTCGACGACATATGGATTCGCCGCGCTGCGAAGGTATACGCGATATGACACAGCTGTGCTCCATGATTGAAGCGCTCCTTTTCGTCTCGGGCGAGCCGCTCGCCGCCGAGGAGATCGCAAACGCGACGGGGCGCACCCAAATTGAAATAGCCGCCGCGTTTGCGGAGCTTTCGAGCCACTACGAAGACAGCTCGAGCGGCTTGCGCCTCGCCTTTGTCAACGGCGGCGCGTATCTTTGTACCGACAAGGCGCACGCGGGCGTAATAACGAGCCTCTTGCAGCCCGTTCAGCAGCGCGCTTTTTCCCAAGCCATGATGGAAACGCTCTCCATCGTAGCGTACAAACAACCCGTGACGCGCGCCGAAATCGAGGCCGTGCGCGGCGTACGCTGCGAATACGCCGTCCGGGAGCTAATAAGCATGGGAATGGTGCAGGAAATTGGCCGGAAGGATACGATAGGCCGGCCCGCGCTTTTAGGGACGACCGACGCGTTTTTGCGTCATTTTGGGTTGGGTTCGCTGCGCGAGCTGCCCGAAAAGGAGCTATTCGGATCAGGCGAAATAAACGGCTTGGCGCGCGCGGGCGCGCAGGAAGAATCGAGTATAGAGGAATATCAAGATAACGAAGAGGAGGGAACAGCGGTATGACATCCATTTCAGTCCCCACGAGCACTAGGAACTGCTTTGTCGACATTACGAAGGAGGTCAAGAACGTGGTCAGGCGCTCCGGTGTGCAGAGTGGCCTTTGCGTCGTGCATACGCCGCATACCACGGCCGCCGTAACCATTAACGAAAACGCCGATCCGGACGTTCTGCGAGATCTTGTAGTAAAGTATTGCCGCATGGCGCCCGCCTCCGACGGCTACGTCCACGCGGAGGGCAATTCCGACGCCCACGTTAAGTCCTCCATGATCGGCTGTTCACTTACGCTGATCATCGATCACGGCGAATTGGCGCTGGGCACATGGCAAGGCATCTATTTCGGCGAGTTCGACGGCCCGCGCCAAAGGCAGGTATATGTGCAGTGCTTGGGGTAAGAGATTTCTGGCGGGAGGAAGCATCATAAGCCGCATATACATGCGGAATACTCTGGAGATGAGATCGTGCTATCACTTGACGGCGATGTCATTCGCATTGACAAACCACTCAAAAATATTTATTTTATAAACAGAACAATTTAGTTATTTGCGCATTGCGCGCTTTCGATAAGGAGACTAAATGAAACGCAGATCCAAAACCGCCATAGTCCTCGCGGCAATTCTGGCCGCGCTACTGACGCTCGGCGTTGTACTTCCGATTATCAGCGCTCCGGCGAGGGCGGCGTGGTTCGATTCCCTGGGCCCCGGCATGCCGAGCTGGAACGACCTCGACCCAAAGCTTAGCAATTGGCGCTATCGCGAAAACGAAACCGACGAAAAAAAGGTTGCGGACGATATCCAATATCACGGCCTTCCTATAATCTACGAAATCGGCATGGTGCTCGCGGAAGACGGCAACATCAAGCTCGTATCCGACGTCCGCTGGCGCTATACGCTATACTACTCTTGGCAGGCCTGGAGCGACAAGGGTACGGAGGGAATCGGCGACGACGGCTGGGTGAATATAAAAGAAGCGACTGAGGCGACGTTCCGCCCGGCGGATTTCATGCAAAACGGCCCCCAGATGGTGCGCCTACAGCTTGCGCACGCTTCGGGCGGCACGGATTTCTCCATACCCATAATAATCAATATTACCGACGGCGCGGGGGAAAGCGAGGCCTTTTCGGGCGATATGGCGGCGCTCCTAGCGTCCATAGGCGAGCGAGGTATTGTTGCGGGAGGGTACGCGACGGATAGCGGAATCGAAATAATCGAATTCGATACATTAAAGGATTAATACCAATAATTTTGCCCAAGGCTTAATGTGTAGTATGACGGAATCGACGAACTGGGCAACTGCTTTTATTTGCGTTGCGGATAGGAGAACGTCATGCATACACTACAGGAAAGATTCCTTCTTCATTTTATTAAAATCAAGACGCTTGGCATTAAGCTTAGCGATATCTTGGAAAGTAAAAATATTAAATCCATCTGCATATACGGAGCGGGCATGCTTGGCAACGTGCTTTTTGACGAGCTTGCGAATTCGAATGTAGCTGTAAATAGCTTTATCGACAGAAGAGCAAAGGCGCTTAATCGCAGCTGCCGCGGTATTCCTGTCATATTGCCGGAGGAGGCGGGCGAATTGGAGAATACCGACGCGATTGTCGTCTCGCCATACTACGAATATTTCCCAATCCGAAGTTACCAAAAGCGTTATACGTCCTTTCCTATATTGTCGCTACGCGATATCGTGTCAGAGGCGCTTTCAGAACAGGAATTCATTGATTTTTCGAGTTGGTTAACGGAGCGCGGCGTTAAACTTTTCGCTATCCATAGGCCGAGCATAAAAGCGATCGACAATCCCTCCGTACTGGAGCAAGCATTAATGTCGAAGCAGCGTTCTTTTTGGATGTTCGAAGAAAAAGAGCTCTTTGAGTATTTGTTTCCCGATGTTGACGCTCCCGATATCCATCGTTATTTAATTGATCTGATCTCCAATTTTGTGTTTTACGGCCAAAACGATGAAGCGGAATCGCCTATTAAAGACATCCGTTCCAAGGACGTAAATATTATAAACGGCTATCGCTATATTCCGGCTGCGCCGGACGAAGCCGATAACACAGTTTACGTCTTTGGCGATTGCGCCGCCGATGGGTCGTATGCGGACGATACGCGCACGTTCGCGAATAATCTTCAGCTTCTGCTGAATACAATTACCAGACGTAAATTTAGGGTTGCGGCAATTGCGACTCGTATTGCCAATATTCATTATCTCATAAAAAAGATTGAATCGCTGTCCCTGACTAATGGAGACGTTATAGTTTTTATACCTCATCCTTGGATGGTTGCTCTTTACGACGGGTTTTATTCGAATCTGCCGAATATTTATTCATGTGATTTAACTAGGGCGTTCAGCAGGCCGCACGATTACGGAGAATTGTTTTGCGACGATGTGCATTTCACCTACAAAGGCTTCAAGGAGCTTGCGAACATCGTCTTCAAATGCCTTTCTTCAAGCGGCGTTTTTGACGCGCCCGCAGCGGAATCAAGGCTTGTATCCACCCTCCCTCCGCTGCGGCATGAAAGCGGCTTAAAAGAGGATCTACAGGCGTACAAAGCCTATCTGGGCGAACAGAAGACGCCCATAGAGGGCAAAGCCGGCGCAATAGTGATGAACTGCAATCCATTTACAAACGGCCATCGCTACCTTATAGAATACGCCGCCGGACAGGTCGATTATCTCTATATTTTCGTCGTCGAGGAGGATCGCTCGTTCTTTCCGTTCGCCGATAGATTCGAGCTTGTGAAAGAGGGTACGAAAGACTTAGATAATGTAAAGGTACTAAAAAGCGGTAAGTTTATAATATCAACCGTTACGTTCGAAGGATATTTCAATAAAGAGGATATGCCGGAAGCCGAAATCGACGCTTCGGAGGACGTTACCATTTTCGCTACGGAGATTGCCCCGATATTGAATATTACGATTCGGTTTGCGGGCAGCGAGCCGATAGATAAAATCACCCGGCAATACAACCGTGATATGGCGAGAATATTGCCTGCCTACGGCATAGAGTTCAGGGAGATCGAAAGGCGCGTTTTGGACGGCAAAGCTATTAGCGCCTCGCTGGTTAGGAGCCATCTTGTAAAAAACGAGCTGGAAGCGCTGCGCAAATATGTGCCGGATGCAACCTACGCATATTTAATGCGGGAATTTGCTCAATAGGATATTTTGTGTTAGCTAAATAAAACATGTTGACAGCCCATTCGTAATCTGCTAAAGTGTTAGTGAAGACTAACTGGTATTTTTTATTTAATCGCATGTTAGTTATCACTAACACAAGGAGGGGTAATGATGCCGCTGACGATGGCGGGCTTAGGCGAAACGAATAGTATCAAGCGCATTTCCGGGAGGGATGACGTTCGCAGGCACTTGGAGAACCTCGGCTTTATCGCAGGAGAGCCTGTGACGGTAGTTTCCGAGTTTGCGGGGAACATGATCCTGCAAATCAAGGATGCGCGCGTGGCGCTTTCTAAAAATATGGTTAATCGGATTATGATATAAAGGGGTAGCATAATGAAAACACTGAAAGCCGTGAAGTGCGGCGAAACCGTAAAGGTGCTGAAACTGCACGGCGAGGGCGCGATAAAGCGCCGGATCATGGATATGGGTATCGTTAAGGGCGTAGAGGTTTTCGTGCGCAAGGTCGCGCCGCTGGGCGACCCTGTGGAGGTAAACGTGCGCGGCTACGAGCTTTCTTTGCGCAAGGCAGACGCTGAATTGATTGAGGTAGGTTAACGGGGGGAATCGACATGGGAATCAGAATCGCGCTGGCCGGAAATCCGAACAGCGGCAAAACGACGCTTTTCAACCAGCTTACGGGCTCGAACCAGTTCGTGGGCAACTGGCCGGGCGTCACAGTTGAGAAGAAGGAGGGCAGGCTTAAGGGGCAAAAGGACGTGACAATCACGGATCTGCCCGGTATATACTCGCTCTCGCCCTATACGCTCGAAGAGGTCGTCACGCGCAACTATTTGATAGACGAGCGCCCGGACGCGATTTTGAACATCGTGGACGGCACGAACCTAGAGCGCAATTTATACCTCACGACGCAGCTTATGGAGCTGGGCATTCCCGTCGTCGTGGCGGTAAATATGATGGACGTCGTGCAAAAAAACGGCTCCGAGCTGAAATCGGCCAACCTGTCAAATGCGCTGGGCTGCCCCGTCGTAGAGATATCGGCGCTTAAGGGCACGGGCGTAACGCTTGCGGCCCAAACGGCGCTGGATGCGTCATCTATGACGGCTAGTTGTAGGGGCGAACTGTGTTCGCCCGCAGATAACCGAGAGCATTGTGTAAACGGCGGGCGAACGCAGTTCGCCCCTACAGGCAATCGACACTTACCAATGATGTCGCCAGCGCACAGCTTTTCCGGAGACGTAGAGCACGCCCTCGCGCACATCGAGGAGGCCGTTTTGCACGGCTTACCGGAAGAACAGCAGCGCTGGTTCGCGATAAAGCTCTTCGAGCGCGACGCGAAGGTTATCGAGAAGCTGAAGCTGGACGAGGCGAAGACGGCGCATATCGAGCAGGACATCCTGCGCTGTGAGGAGGAGCTGGACGACGACGCCGAAAGCATCATAACCTCCGAGCGCTACGCGTATATCGACTCGATCATAAAGGACTGCATAAAAACGAAAAAAAGGGGCGCGCTGAGCGCTTCGGACAAGATCGACCGCGTCGTAACGAACCGGTGGCTTGCGCTGCCCATATTCGCGGCCGTGATGTTTATCGTATACTACGTATCCGTTTCGACCGTCGGAGGGCTGCTGACAGACTGGGCGAACGACGGCCTTTTCGGCGAAAGCTGGAGCCTCTTCGGGCTGGAAATCCCCGGCATACCAGTCATTATCGGCGGCTTTTTGGAGAGCATAAACTGCGCGGCTTGGCTGCAAGCGCTAATCCTAGACGGCATAGTCGCGGGCGTGGGCGCGGTACTCGGCTTCGTGCCGCAGATGCTGGTGCTCTTTGTCTTCCTCGCGTTCCTAGAGAGCTGCGGCTATATGGCGCGCATCGCGTTCATCATGGATAGGGTTTTCCGCAAATTCGGCCTCTCGGGCAAGAGCTTCATCCCGATGCTCATCGGCACGGGCTGCGGCGTGCCGGGCATCATGGCTTCGCGCACGATAGAAAACGACCGCGACCGCAAGATGACGATCATGACCACGACGTTCATCCCCTGCGGCGCGAAGCTGCCCATCATAGCGCTCATCGCGGGCGCGCTGTTCGGCGGCGCAGGCTGGGTCGCGACGAGCGCGTATTTCATAGGCGTCGCGGCGATAATCTGCTCGGGCCTTATACTTAAAAAGACCAAGCGCTTCGCGGGGGACGTATCCCCGTTCGTCATGGAGCTTCCGGCGTATCATTGGCCGACTGTCGGCAGCGTATTGCGCAGCATGTGGGAGCGCGGATGGTCGTTCATCAAAAAGGCCGGGACGATCATTCTGCTTTCAACGATATTCGTATGGTTTACGTCTGGCTTTGGCTTTGTGGATGGGGCGTTCGGCATGGTGGAATCCATGGATCAAAGTATCCTCGCGGCTATAGGCAACGGCATCGCATGGCTCTTTACCCCGCTGGGCTGGGGCAACTGGCAGAGTGCCGTCGCCGCGATTACAGGCCTTATCGCAAAGGAAAACGTCGTCGGCACGTTCGGCATCCTCTACGGCTTCGCGGAGGTCGCCGAGGACGGCATGGAGATTTGGGCGAGCCTCGCCGCGAGCTTTACGGGCGTATCGGCGTTCTCGTTCCTGGTGTTCAACCTTCTATGCGCGCCGTGCTTCGCGGCGATGGGCGCGATCCGTCGCGAGATGAACAACCCCCGCTGGTTCTGGTTCGCGATAGGGTATCAATGCGGCCTGGCCTACGTCGTGTCGCTGTGCATATACCAGCTTTGGATGCTCTTTACCGGCGGCGGCTTTGGGTTCTGGACTATTGTGGCGCTGCTGCTTCTCGCCGGGTTCCTATATCTTCTTTTCAGGAAACAACCGGCGTTCGGGCGGAAAATCGGGCGCTCCATAAAACAGGCGGCATGACCGTTGTAGGGAACGGTTCCAAACCGTTCCGCGACCCAAAAACATGACCCTACATCATTGGAAATATTACAGGAGAACGATATGCTCGGATTTTTCACGGAACAGGCTGGGACGATTTTCGTAAGCGCCATCCTTTTGGCAGCGGTCGCCGCGATTCTGCGCGGCATGATAAAAAGGGTCAAACGCGGCCAGTGCGTTAGCTGCGAGGATTGCGGAAAAGCCTCAGGCGGTTGTCCGAGGCAGACCACCAACATGTAGGGACGCGATACATCGCGTCCGTGACCCCAATGCGAAACATGCAAACACGTAGGGGCGATCGCCTCGATCGCCCGCGACCTAAAATTAACGTTCGTTAATGTCACGGGCGACCGGGGCGATCGCCCCTACAATAATCATATACGGCTAAGCGGCGCGGCGAGGACTCCCCCCCCTTTGCTGCGTTGCGCTTTCGTCACTTCTTCCCGAAAACCCTACTCATAACGCCGAACACGAGCGCGCCAAGCGCCGACTTAAGCGGGCCAACTGGGCGCGGATAAGCCCTGTTCGCAAAGCCGCAATCGCGCCAATATGCCTTGTCGCGCTCGGAGGGGCCGTTTGGGGCGCTGCTCATGCCGCGGAAAGCGTTGTGTACGGCGACGCTCTCGAACGTAGGGGGCGTCGTTTTGTTTTGTGAAACGGCGGCGTAAAAGGCGTTCGCGGCGGCGCGGAGCTTCGCGAGCTGCTTTTCGTTAAGCGAAAACGGACTGGTTTGGATTTTGCAGCTTAAGCTCTTTATATAGCCAACGCCCCAATGCCCCAAAACTGATTTTAGGTACGTCGCAATACGCCTTTCCGCCGCTCCGGCCGTCGTGGTTATGACCAGCGCCTTTTTGGAGAAAAGGCGAGGCCGGTGGAAGTAGTAGGAGAGATGGTCGATCAGATTTTTCATAGCGGCGTTCAGGTGCAATGAGTACACGACGCCGCTGATGATCAAACCGTCGCAGCTTTCTATCGCCTCTGCGACAGGGGTCATGATTTCTCTGTGCGGGCAGAACTCCTCGCCAGCGGAAAAACAGGCGTGGCAGGATTCGCAAAACGGCAGCTCCAGCTCGCTTACGGAAAATTCGCGTATCGACACGTCTTCGCGCTTGAGCAATATGGACGCGACTTCCTGCGTCAATTTATATGTGTTGCCTTTGCGCATGCTGCCGTGAAGGATGACTATGTTCATTCGTCTCGCTCCCTTTACAAAGGGTATTATGACAGCAATGTATCGGATTGGCAATGTAAATGTAGGAGCGGCGTTTTGCGCTCAACCGGCGTCAGAATCGTATCTTCGGAGCTATTTCCTCCAGTAAAATGTGGTTAAATTCTGCTCTGTTTTCAATAAAAGGCAGATGGCCTGAATCTGGTATGGAGAAAATTTGTTTATCCGGCGCCGCTATTTCATCGAAAAACCCCTTTGCTAGAGTATAGGGCGAAATGTAGTCGTTTTCCGCCATGATGTAGTATAAAGGAATTTGATAATCGGCTCCGTAATCCCGCATGTCGGCCCCCTCCATTAAAAAACGCGCTACGCCTCCCTGATCGCGAAGCACTTTAATCGGGTTGAAGATTGACGAATTTCTCAGCTCGTTAAATGAATAATAAGGGGCTGCCAGTATGCTGATTATATCGCCAAAATCCATATTTACGGAAAGCCCATACTTGCTTTGGTATGTTCTTACTGTCATCATCGCCGTATAGTTTGGATCGTATTCTTGCGGCGGGTATGGCCGGACGGCTTCCAGAGCCTCGATATCTTTTTGGTTTCCCGCGGCTTTTGCCAATTCAAGCGCCTTTTCATAGCCGATACGTTCATTGTCAGCCATATTAACGACTTGCGCAACCCCGATGTATGCGCTGTAATCCTCCGGAAAGGTCTGCACAGCCATAGTTCCCAGCACCGTTCCCCAGCTATGGCCCATGAGGATAATTTTATCTTTGTTAAGCTGCTTCTTCACATACGCCGTCACCTCATGCACATCTTCCAGCACGCGCTCGGCGCTCATGGTCGGCAAAACGGCTTCCGGATTGTTTGCCAAGTAGGTTTTGCCTACGTTTCGCTGATCCCAATTCACCACGGTAAAATCATTTTCCCACTCATACTGATACAGTTGCAAATACGGCATCATAGAGTTGCCGGGGCCGCCATGCACCAACAGAATAACAGGGTTGTCCACGTTTTGCCCCCGGAAATATAACGCCTGCTGTATGCCGCCAATTTCCACCAGTTCCATGCGGTCGATACCGGGAGCTTCGATTTTGTGGTTTGCGCGTAAGATGGCCGGGGCAAATCCCCGCAAGCCAACAAACGCCAGTACCAGAACAGCAACCAATGAGCAAAGTGTGATTAGCAGCATTTTACAGACCTTCTTTCGTGTGTTCTTTTTCTGTTCAGCCACAAATAAAATCCTCCAACGAAAGATAGCTTTACATACATACGATTGTATGTATGTGTGCAAAAATAAGCTGCCTCGATGGCAGCTTATTGCCAAACGGTATCGGCCAGCTTTTTAATCTTTATAAAGAGCGCTTCGTCTATAAGCGGTATCCCGATACCGTCAAGCAACACCCTCATATGCGCTATCCGCATCAAGTATTCTTCTTTGGACACCGGAAATATAAACGGGTTTGTCCAGAGTTCAGAAAGCAAAAAGAATGTTTCAGCCGCCTGCTTGGGGTATTTGACGCACATTGACCCGTCTCTGTTCCCTTCTTCCAGAAATTCTATAATGTACGGGGCGATAAAATTCATGGCATCTTGTGCAACCTTGCCGATATAGATCGGGCTTTGAAAAACTGACGGCGTGTTTTTCATGGGTTCAAACGTCTTTTCATTCGTGGAAAAACCGGCGGCGGTCAGGTAGCGGAGCTTCTCAAGCGCAGTGCATTTTAGTTTGGCGGCTTCACGCGTCAATGCAATAAAACCGGTTGCGGTTACTTCGTCGACGACTGCGTTAATAATGTCGTCTTTGGAGCGAAAATGATGATAAAACGCCCCTCTGGTCATATCGCCTAGCTCATCGATGATGTCCTGTACCGTGGTTTCCTGCCACCCTTTTTCAAGAAAGAGCTTCGTTGCCGCCTCTAAAATGCGTGAGCGCGTTATTTCCGGGTATTTGTTTCGCGGCATCGATACTCCCCCGCCTTCATTAAATACATTTATATGTATGTATTATAACAGAGAATAATTTGTCTGTCAATTAAAAATAACGTTTTTCCGTGCCAAACGAAAACGGAAAATGCGATATATCCGAATGGATCGATATTCAACTGCCGTAAAAGATGTCGCCATCAAATAAGGCTATGGCCTTGCCCTTTTGGCAAAGCCATAGCCTTATTTAGCTATCCCTACGCCGTAGCGATCCTCTTCGCGTCCTGCAAGCCCAAAAGCTCCACGGCCTCTTCCACCATCTTGTACTTCAAAATCTTGCCGGCGGCGTTCATCGGGAAATCATCGACGAAGCGCACGTACTTGGGCGTTTTGTGCTTCGCCATGTGCGAGCGCACGAATTCCTTCACGTCCTCCTCTGAAATCGAGCCCGGCTCCTTCAATACGACGCACGCCATGATAGCTTCGCCGTAGTCCTTGTCGGGAACGCCGATAACCTGTACGTCGCGCACGGCCTCGTGCGTATAGATGAAGTCCTCGATCTCCTTCGGGTAGATGTTCTCGCCGCCTCTTATGATCATATCGCGGATGCGTCCCGTTATCTTATAGTTACCGTCCGGGCGGCGGCGCGAAAGGTCGCCGGTATGCAGCCAGCCGTCCGAGTCTATGGCCCCCGCCGTCGCCGCGGGCATCTTATAATAGCCCCGCATAATGTTGTAGCCCCTAGCGACGAACTCGCCGTCCGCGTCGTCGGGTAAGTCCTCGCCCGTCTCCGGGTCGACGACCTTGCACTCTATGCCGGGAAGCGGGCGCCCGACGGTATTGACCTTGACCTCGATGGGGTCGTCGGAGCTGGACATAGTACAGCCGGGGGAGGACTCCGTCTGGCCGAACACGATTGTGATCTCAGGCATGTGCATCTTGTCGAGCACGTCCTGCATGACCTTTACGGGGCAGGGGCTGCCCGCCATTATACCCGTGCGCATGTTGGAGAAGTCCGTATTCTCGAAGTCCGGATGCTCCAGCATGGCGATGAACATCGTAGGCACGCCGTTGACCGCCGTAATCTTCTCCTTGCGTATGGCTTCGAGCGCGAGCTTGGGCGAATAGGCGGGGATGGGCACCATGGTCGTGCCGTGCGTAACGCTCGCCGTCATGGAGAGCACCATGCCGAAGCAGTGGAACATGGGTACGTGTATCAAGTAGCTGTCCGCCGTGGAAAGATCCATGCGGTCGCCGATCGTCTTGCCGTTGTTTACGACGTTGTAGTGCGTGAGCATGACGCCCTTGGGGAAGCCGGTTGTGCCGGAGGTGTACTGCATATTGCAAACGTCGTGGCGGCTGATCATCGCCATGCGCTGGTATACCAGCTCGATGGGCGTATTGTCCGCGTAGGCCATGGCCTGCTCCCACGTCAGGCAGCCGGGCTGCGTGGAATCGACCGTTATAACGTTGCGCAGGAACGGCAGGCGCTTTGCATGCAGCGGCTGCCCCGGCGTATGAGTGGCAAGCTCCGGGCAAATCTCTTTGACTATGCCCACGTAGTCCGAATCCTTGAAGCCGTCGATCATGACGAGCGTGTGCGTGTCCGACTGGCGCAAAAGGTATTCCGCCTCGTGAATTTTGTACGCCGTGTTGACCGTTACGAGGATCGCGCCTATTTTCGTCGCCGCCCAGAACGTGATGAACCACGAGGGGACGTTGGTCGCCCAAATCGCGACCTTGTCGCCCCGCTTTACGCCAAGGCTTATCAGCGAGCGGGCGAAGGCGTCGACGTCGTCGCGGAACTGGCTGTATGTGCGGGTATAGTCCAGCGTCGTATACCGGAACGCGTATTGGTTCGGGAACTCCTCGACGACGCGGTCCAATAGCTGCGGAAACGTTAGGTCGATAAGCGTCTCCTTCTCCCAGATGTACTTGCCTGTCTTGGCCTTGTTGTCGAACAGCTCGCTGCGTACGGCGGTCTTTTCCGTGTAGCGGCTCATGAAAAAGGCGTAGTGGGGGATGGCGATACCCGCGTCTTCCAAGTCCGCAGACCAGCGCTTTACCCATTCGAGCGATACATAGCCGTCGTAGTTGATCGACCGCAGCGCCATGATCATCTCGTCTATCGGCAAATCGCCCTCGCCCATCATTCGGTACGCGGCTTTGCCGTCTTGCATTATGGAGTCCTTGATATGGACATATTTTATATACGCGCCGAGGTTTTGAACCGTCTTTTCCGGCGCTTCGCCCGCATAGCGATAGGGATGGTGCATATCCCACAGCGCCGCGACATGGTCGCTTTTCGTATTTTCCAAGAGCCGCCTAAGCCGCGCCGTATCGGCGTATACGCCGTTCGTTTCGATCAAAAGCGTTACGCCCTTGGCCTCGGCAAATGGCAGGATTTCGGCCAGCTGGGCGATGATAAAGCCGTCGTCCACGTCTTCGCCGGAAATATGGGCCGTATCGTCCGCCAAGACGCGAATGAAGGGCGTTTTCAGCTTCGCGGCGAGTTCGATATAGGCCGCTAGCTCCCGAAGATTCTCTTCGCTGGAAGTGGCGCCTTTCAAGCAGCATTCCGACGAAAAACAAGGGATCGTCAGGCGCATGGAGCGCAGTAGCTCGGATGTATCCGGAATAGCACCGTCCGTAAACGGCTGGGCGCGCATGGCGGAAATGTCGTCGCCTAGGCCGCGGATCTCGATGCCGTCGAAGTCGAGGTCTTTCGCCATGGCGACGATGTCTTGCCAAGACGAATTGGGGCAGGCCAGTGTTGAAAACGCGATTTTCATATGAGCTTCTCCTTTTTAATGTTCGGAGGCATAAAAAAACCGCCTCCTGTATTTGTAACAAGAGACGAAGATATTCTTTCTCCGCGGTACCACTCAAATTGGAACGTACGTTCCCGCTCTGCCGTATCCGGGCGCGTATAGCTCCATAAGCTATAACCCCTAATACGCTCCCGTGATAACGGCGGGAAGCCCGTTCGCGCCTACTTGCGGCCATACCGCTTTCAGCTGACTGCTCGAGGTGGAGCGCGCTCGCCCGCCCGCGCACCGCCTCGCACCGTTTGGCGGCTCTCTGGAGCTTGGGACTTGGGGAACGCTTGCCCTGTCGTCGCATTTCAAATGAATATGAAATTACGCTCCATTATAGCAAAAAGTTTGTACTTGTCAACGATTATTTTTTGAAAAGCCTTCAGCTTACTCGATTTACTCGATTTTCCAGGATTTATCGTTATTAATAGTTCTGTCATAAACTGGTGAACATTATATGAATTTAGGACAAAATCTATTTCAATCGTTTTTCGCCGCGGATATAATCGTCCCATAACACGCGAGGAGGTTTATCATGTTTAAAAGGAGAATTGCTTTTATTTTGGCCGTGCTGACAATAATGAGCGTGGTCGGATTTTTTACGGCGGCGTCGGCGGCTGCGACGCTTACCGTTGATGGCATATCGATTAAAGCAACTGTACGCACCAAGAGCGGAGAGTCGCTTTTCCCAATACGCCTGATATGCGAAGCGCTCGGCAGCAAGGGCTACAAGTATTCCTACAAGAGCGGTAAGGCTACCATTACAGCCCCCGACGACATCTACAAGGTAACCAAAGGATCAAAGACATACTACTACGACAACGGCGGGGACAGCATACGCCTGAGCATAGCTCCCGCGCTCTACAGCAGCATGCTGTACGTTCCCGAAAGCTTCATGACGGACATGATGGGCTTTAGCTACTCCAAGGATTCCGCCGGCAACCACGTATTAAAATCGGTGGGAAGCACGACGACGCCTACAAACACGGGAACCATTCCAGGGACGACGACGCCAACCGGTACGCTCGGCAACGTCTACCTCAACGAAAAGCAGCTAACAGGCACGGCATATACCAACACGAGCGGCTACCTGATGGTTCCGCTGCAGCCGTTGGTGCAAGCCCATTCAGGCACGATGTCAACGACGGGCACGACGTCGATCATCATGGTTAACGGTACATACTTCTATATCGATCCCTCCCAGACGATGTTCAACTATAACGGACAGCAGCTCATGATGCCCACAAAGCCGGAGCTTTCCAACGGTATATTGTACGTGCCGATCGCCGTAATAGAAAAGGTATTCAGCGCCACGTACACGTTCGTCGGCGGCGTCCTGAAGCTTACGTCGAGCGCTGGCATAGCGGCGGCGGAATACCCCATTCGCCTAAACGGCACGCTGCTTAGCGTAAAGGGCTATTCGAACCTTACGGGGAAATACATGCTGCCGATCAAGAATATCGGCGAAGCGCTGGGCTGGACCGTGTCGGCGTCGAGCGCCGGAGTTGTAACCTGCACGAAGTCGGGCGTTACGATTTCGTTCACGCCGGGTTCGACAACCTATACCAAGAACTGGGGCACCATTACGTATGCGGCCTCCGAGATACGCAACAACGACGTATTCGTGCCGGTCGAGTTCCTAGTCGAAGAGCTGGGCCTCTCGAAGGCGGAGCTTCTCAATAACGAGATAACGATAACCACGGCGGGCGCGATTGTCGGCGGTATTCCCATCGTAATCAACTTGGGCGACGGCATGAAAAGGCAAACGACCCTCTTTGCAAAGGCCAGCGCGAACAGCCAGACGGTTTTGGTTCCGATTAACGAGCTGGCGGAAATATTTGGCTATCAAAATATATCCTTTGCGGGGCAATTCTACTACCTGACGCGGGCGGATAGCTCGAAGACGGAGCAGGCGAATATTACGCTTTCGATCAATACCTCGACATACACTCTTGACAGCACGAGAACCGGGCGGCAAGGCTCCTTCGTTTCCCAGGGCACGCCGGAGCTGAACGGGATGACGCTTTACGTGCCGATGGATATGATACAGGCGGCGACGGGCATCACCTATACCGGCTCCGCAACTACGAACGTCGAGATCAATCTGACCACAAAGAATCCAGCGTAATACCGCGCCGCGCGCATGATCAAACAAACCCGGCGGACATCCCGCCGGGTTTTTCGCGTTTATACTATGCGGCGGTCAGCCCGGTCACCCGGGCGTGCGGCTTGAATTGCCGCCGAATCTGGAGGAGCTTATCGAAAACGGCTTAGCGCGGCGAGAACTCAAAGACCATACAGACGGACAAAGCCCATATGTTACGCGGTATACGCTTGATCTGGATATAACGCTGGTTGTTACCGAGCATCGTTATCCCAAAGGAAGCGTGCCGCGCGGCGCGGAAGTAGCTTATGGGGATAACATTAAGTCGCTGGCGGCGCTGCTGTGCGTCGAAGGCGTCATCGCCCAAGAGCGCCTGTCAAAATTATTCAGCGAAATGACGCGCGGCGCGATACGCTTGTCCGATGCGTCCATCGAGAAATTCATGACCGAATTGAGCGTTAAACTCGACGGAGAAATCGCGCATATTAAAACCAGCCTGCTAAATGCTCCGGTAATGAATGTAGACGAAACACCGCAGAGATGCAGCCAGAAGCCGGATTATAGCGGCGATGAACCCGTACTGCATAGCTCGAAAGGGACAAGCTTCAACGTATATATCCGCACACACATCAATACGATGAATTGCTCGAAAAAGGATACAAAACCTTGGGAACACTTAAAGCCAAAGAAATCGGTCATCATGAGCTTCGCAAAATGTCAAATAGGCTTACGGAGTTCAAAGACAACTATCTGCTCTTTATCTGCGACTACCGGGCGCCCTTCACAAACAATCTCGCCGAAAGAGACTTACGACCTTGTAAGACAAAGCAAAAGGTTTCCGGTTGTTTTAGAAGCTGGGCCGGTATGCAAACCTTCACCAGAATTCGTAACTTTATTTCCACGCTCAAAAAGCGAGGCTTTCATTTGCTCGATTCCATCTCTTATGCTTTTCGTTCTATTCCTGTACTTGCTTTGGCTGAGTAGTAACCAAATAGGGAAACTCAAAGACGTAAGGTCTTGACATTATAGGGCGTTTAGGGCATAATCCCGTCTTTGACAGTTGGTGAGAAATAAAATCCTTGAAACGCCCTATTTTGCTGGGCTCGCGGGTTTTTAAACAGATTTGCGAAGTATAGTAATGTTTTCTTTGTGTTATCGTCGCGCATAAATCCACCCACTGATTTAGGGGGATTTGTGTCCACAGTCTAATTTTAGCCAAGCGACGAACAAAGTCAATGGGGGGGGAGCTAATTACTAACATTACTATAGAGCAAAACAAATTGTTTGACACAAAAAGCGGCCTAGTTATGCGGCCTAAAGCCCTCTTTTTTATTTTCGAACTGTCAAACACCCGTGGCTGAGTAGTAACCAAATAGGGAAACTCAAAGACGTAAGGTCTTGACATTATAGGGCGTTTAGGGCATAATATACGAGCGTTATGGCATATGGGCGATTAGCTCAGTTGGTAGAGCACCTGACTCTTAATCAGGGTGTCCCGGGTTCGAGCCCCTGATCGCCCACCATCGAAAAAGCCCTAAATCTCTCAATCTCTCGGGATTTGGGGCTTTCATTTTTTACCATATTGCCCCAAAAACCCCTTGTCCGACTATTGTCCGACTATTTTTGAAACTTTTGAAAATCGCGCTCTTGCGCTCCAGAACTGAATTTTCCAGCTAAAGATGAAGCTGCTTTGCGTTTCGCGTCGCTCGTGACCGTCCTATAGAAAGCCAGCGTCGTTACAATGCTTGAGTGTCCAAGCATTTCCGCGACCGTCTTCGGATCGATTTTATCGTCGATCAGCATAGTTGCGAAAGTATGCCTTAACCGATGGAACCGAACATCGTCGTCGCCGAGATCGACCGCATCCAATATGCGATGGAACTTTCTATAAACGGTATGGTAGCCGAGCACTTTTCCCGATCTCTCACCCGGAAATAGCAAAGCGCCACTTCCATGTTCCTCCAGATGCTCCCGAATACCTTTAAATTTTTCTCGGTATAGTATCCACTCGTCCAGCACGGTATTAAGGGACTCGTCATAAATGATTTCTCTGACGCTGCTCATCGTTTGGGTGGTCGAGATATCCGTCCATTCCTTGATGGTCTTGCCATTTTCAAACTCAAACCGCCTTACAGCGCTCTTATCGACCATAAATGAGCATTCTCTGCGATTCCATGACGAGTGTGTTAGCGCCCGCACCTCACCGATTCTTAACCCCGTGTAGAGCATGGTAGTGATCAAGACTTTGCAAAGTGGATCCTGCATTAACGCATCTAAGAGCTTTTGAACCACATGTCCCGGCAAACTCAGGGCTCTGCCATTCATGGCCATTCTTTTTCCTGTCTTCGTTAGAGGCCTCTGTACATCCTCCATGTAGTTATAGGGAACGACGCCTTTCTTAACTCCAAATCGGAACGCTGCTCTTAGGAGCGTGATTAGCGCTACCATTACACGTTCGGAAAACTCATTAGTGTCGTTTTCATTGGCCCGGTATTTCGACGTCTGTGTCCGGTTGATGCACGTTTGTAAAACCTCGGTATCAATCATGTCTAACGGTAGATCATCTATTTCGCTCATGAGACCAGCGAGATAAAAATAAAAGCCCTTTGTCCTCGATTCTAATTCACGTCCGTCTTTTCTCACCTTGTACTTGCCAATAAAAGTAATCATGAACTCCTTAAATGGCATTTGGCGCGTGATATCATCTTCAACAGGCTGCGAGAGGAGATAATCGATATTAATCTCTGCGGCATCCTTCAAAAATCTTTCTCTTGCTTCGGCCTTCGTTTTGCCGGTGCGCTCGATCCTGATCCTAGTACCATCTGGCCTGACGCCTACATCCCCTATAAAGACCCATACGCCCCTATCGTCGCGGTAGCGCAACCCTCCTTCACCTTTTTTTCTTCTGCTTTCGTTGTTTGTTCCCGAATATTTTGCTCTACCCACAGATTTTTCCTCCTATGGGCACACAATCCAACAAAGAGATTATATACCCGTCATTCAATGTGAACAAGTCATTTTTTCGGTTGGTTGTGTTCAAGCATCCAGTGCGCCAACGCGATTGCTGTAATGGTATTACAGCCGTTGACACGCTTTACCGGAAAACTTGAGCATGCCCCATAAGAGTAGGATAGCCGCCATAATATTGTTGATCGATTACTTTCGCCAAATTGCTACCGCTCTTTTATCTAATACAACGTATTTAAATTGCCTATGCAAATATTAGGCGTTGATTTCGTCCATCCTATAAGTCCAACGATATATCACCGGGGAGTCGTTTACTTCAGTAATATATTGATAAATGCGTTCCTCCAGTTCTTTTTTAGAGTTGACACGTATGCCCCTCAGACATTGTTTTGCCATTTTGCCGAAGAAGCTTTCAATGAGGTTGAGCCATGAGCCGTGTTTCGGAGTGAATACAAACTCGAACCTCCCAGGCTTTGTGGCCAGATACTTTTGTGTTTCCTTGGAAGTATGGGCTGAATGATTATCAAGTATCAGCCGTATTGTGTCATGTTCCGGATATTTGCTGTCCAATTGCCCCAGCCATGCGATGAAATCAGAACTCTTATGTGTGTCGCTAACAAGCGGAATGATTTCTCCGGTAAGTAAATCCATCCCAGCAAGCAGCGATATCGTTCCGAGACGTTTATACTCATAATCCCTGCCGATTGTGCGGTGTTCTTTGGTCGGCGGCAAATCAGGAGCGATGTTCTTTAGAGCCTGAATACCAGGCTTTTCATCGTATGATACAGTTACCGTCTTGGGTTCGTGCATATCGATAATAAGTTTACCGTTGTCATCGAAACACATTTCAACCTGCTTATAAACCAGCAGAACATCGTGCATTTTAGCTGAAAACTCAGGGTCTTTGCGTTCAAGGTAATACCGGATTTTGTTGGGCTTTATCTCGTTGCTTTCAAGAATAGAACGAATAGTGGCATGGGAAACATGCTTCAATCCCGGATAACCGACATTTTCACATTTACTGCGAACGTATTGTTGAAGCGTGCGGTATGTCCATAACTCCTGTGCCATTCCGAGTTCTTTGGGCTTTGTACATGCAATGCTTGTAATCCATGCCTTTTCCTCATCAGTTATGACATTTGGCTTGCCGGAGCGTGCGGCGTCATTCATTGCGTACTCAAATCCAGCAACCGCATATTTGGTGACAAATGTCGCAACCGTGTTTCGGTGAACGCCGGTCGCTGCTGCTATTTCGGCGTTCGTCATTCCGGCAGCACTGTAAAGTATGATTTTTGCACGTTGCACTTTACGATATTCCTCTGTTTGTGAGTTTGCGATCTTTTCTAAAATCTTTTGGTCGCCATCTCTCAATATAAGGGTACCATGTTTTTTGTTTCTGCCCATGATTTTATCCTTTGTCGCTTGATACAACCATTATAGCAGAAAACTACATCATTTGCATAAGTATTTTAAATACACTGTACTAGTCGTAATGCCCGAACGGCAGGA
>QMCD01000262.1_pt1 | contig 37539 bp, 34 predicted proteins | sample 1821841 | NCBI WGS metagenome assembly QMCD01 (sample SAMN01991225, study PRJNA193472) | Termite gut metagenome, whole genome shotgun sequencing project. | isolation source: worker | host: Macrotermes natalensis
GGCATCGACAGCGCCCTGAAGGAAGCGGTGGCAGTCTTGAAACAGCAGCTAGAATCAGTATGAAGCAGCAGCCGCAAAGAAAATGATTGACTTGCATTAAAAATGTGGTATAATAACAAGTGGTATATGCGTATGAATGTACTGAGCTATATAGAATCAAAGAATAACCCGATCAGTCAAGTTGCTTGGAGGGACTGAAGGGAGGTCAGGGTGTAGATGTCAAACGTAATCGTAAAAGAAAACGAGACTTTGGACAGTGCTTTACGTCGATTTAAGCGAAGCTGTGCAAAAGCAGGGATTCAACAGGAGATTCGTAAGAGAGAACATTACGAAAAACCAAGTGTACGGCGTAAAAAGAAATCCGAAGCGGCAAGAAAACGTAAATACAATTAATCATCATTAATTTAGAGTCTGCTGTGCAGACTCTTTCTTCTGACCGCCCAAGGGGCGGAAAGGAGTGCCGCGTAGCGGCATATTTGGAAGGTTGAGAGGTGCTGAATATGTGGACCAAAGAAATGTTTGGAACAGATGTTTATCATCTGGTCATGGCATTTGTAATTTACAGCATAATAGGATGGTTTGTGGAATCAGTCTATATGTCGATCTGCAACCGGAAGCTTACTAACCGGGGATTTGGCAAAGGGCCTTTTTGTCCGATATACGGCGTGGGTGCCATAGCCGGCTATCTGATTTTACAACCCTTGAGCGACAATGCTTTTTTGCTTTACCTGATTGGTGCGCTGGCCGCCACTGTGTTTGAATATTCGGTAGGAAGGCTGATGCTTAAGCTGTTCGGGGAAGTCTGGTGGGATTATCGCAATAAACCTTTAAACTACAAAGGCATCATATGTCTGGAAAGTACCATTGCTTGGGGATTTTATGCGCTAATCATCATCTTTTTCCTGCATGGCCGGATCATGCGGTTTATCGACCGCTATGACTACGAACTGGGTATAAGGGTCTGTAAGATTGTTTTGACGCTGGTAGTGCTGGATTATATGTGGCGGCTTGTACATATCTTTGATTTTACGCTTAAGTATCTGAACAAGTTCAAAGAGATCGAGCGGGTCAAAAAGATTGAAGCAACCATCAGACGTTTTTTTTAATGACTTGCCACATTGGGAAGAGGTTAAGGCCTCTTCCTTTTTTATTCTATGGGAAAGTGCTCCTAAGCAAATCTTTTGGCTTGATTTTTTAGTACTTGCATTTACAGCCGCCAATAAGCATAGTTATGGGTAATGAATACTATTAGGAGCTATTTTTATGAATAAGCGCTTTCAATTGACTATGCATATCAGGCATGTCAGGCATGTCAGGTATATATTATGCCTCGTGATAAGCCTGTCCCTGTTTTACGCTTCTATACTGACGGCATGGGCGGCGCCCCCGGAGGTGGAAACTCCTTCATACATAGTAATGGAAGCTTCTACGGGTCAGGTAATCTGTGAAAAAAGTGCCACGGAAAGATTAAGTCCAGCCAGCATTACCAAGATCATGACATTGCTCATCGTCTTTGATTTTATGGAAAGCGGACGGATTAAGCCGGAAAATGAAATTATTACCAGTGCCTATGCCAAGTCGATGGGAGGTTCACAGGTATTTCTGCAAGAAGGGGAGATACAGACGCTGGATACCCTGATCAAATGCATAGCCATAGCCTCCGGCAACGATGCCAGCGTGGCCGTGGCGGAACACATCGCCGGAAGCGAAGCCGAATTTGTGAAGCTGATGAACGAAAGAGCCCGTGAACTGGGCATGACAGATACTCATTTCGAAGACTGTAGCGGCCTGTCGGAATCGGATGACCACTATACCAGCGCCAAAGATGTTGCCATCATGTCCCGTGAACTGATTACCAAATATCCCAAGGTCTTAGATTATACCAAGATATGGATGGAAGACATCACCCATAATACCGAACAGGGCTCATCCGTATTTACCCTCGCCAGCACCAATAAGCTGTTAAAAATGTACGAATGGACGACCGGACTCAAGACCGGTTCGACCAGCAAGGCTCTGTATTGTCTTTCCGCTTCGGCAAGCCGGGACGGCATCGACCTGATCGCGGTAGTCATGGCAGCTCCCAGTAATAAGGTGCGGTTTGAGGAAACCAAGGAGTTATTAAATTACGGATATGGAGTCAGTGCCATGTATGAGGACAAAAACGAAGATATGCTGGTGCCCCTGCCGGTAACGGGCGGCGTTGAAGATGAAGCAGCCATCTGCTACAACGGGCCTTTCCGTTATCTGGATACGAAAGGGAGCGACCTTACTATAGTGGAAAAAACCATCAATCTCCCGGAGCAGCTGATTGCGCCAATCAACAGGGGTGATCCCATCGGTGAGGCAGTCTACCGCCTAGACGGGGAAAGGATCGGCAGCGTGACCATTTATGCCGACGTAACGATCGAAAAGGCCGGATATAAGGACTATGTAGGCAAGGTGTTCAGGAAGCTGCTGGTCTGACCTGGCATACATCGACCCAAGCCCGGAAGCCCGAATACTTTTCCAGCTCGTCGATCGAAAGCTCAATCGTGCTGTTACTGCTTCCGCAAGCAGGAAAAACGGTGGTAAACCGTTGGAGTGAGACATCAAGATAGACCACCAGCCCGTCATTTATGCCAAAGGGACAGATTCCGCCGACCGCATGGCCGATGATATCTTCGGCTTCGCCCGGGGGCAGCATAGCCGCTTTTTCACCAAAGACCGCTTTATATTTTGCGTTGTCGATTTTCATATCGCCGGCGGTAACGATAAGAATGAACGCTTCGTGGTTTTTCTGGGCAAAGGCCAAAGTTTTGGCAATCCGTTCCGGGGCACAGTTAAGCGCCTGGGCGGCCAGTTCCACAGTGGCGCTGGAAACGTTAAACTCTCTGATGCGGCCACTGATACCGAACGGTTCAAAATATTCCTTAACTTTTTCTAACGACATAATAACAACTTTCCTTCTTTTATATTTTTTATTATTTTATCCGGCATCCCTGAGGATGCCGGAGTATTATGTACCTCAATACGTGGTAGCGGACTAAATACCGCTGACCGGACAGGCCGATACGATCCGGCGCCAGTAACCCTCCGACGTATAGCAGTTATCAGTACCGGGCTGGCCGTAATCACTGTAAGGCAGCAGTTCCTGTTCCAGCTCCGGCAGGTCGGCAAGCCGCCCGGCCAGGTAATCCGTAAGCCGGCCGGCCGCCGATTCCAGCCGCATGATCAGGCCGCCGTAACGGATGTCTTGGATCTCCAAGCCGAAGACTTTGTTAAAGTCAAGCCACAGCGTCCGGAAATGCTGATAATAGACCCGTATATCGGCAATCAGTGCCGGTATTTCCAAAGCGGCGAGCTGCTTGAGTTCCTCCCGGTTCCCGCCGCAGTAGCTTTTCCTGATCCGCAGTCCCAGATCACATTTACGGCTCAGGACGGTACATAAGGCTTCATGAGCCCGGAACAGGCTCCGCCATGGTGAGTCTTCCGGTAAAGTCGCCAGCAGTTCGGAAGTCTTTGCCGCCACCTGTCGCAGATAAATGGCGTCTTTTTCTTCTTTGACATGTAAATCAAACAGCCCCATCATCACATCCTGGAACAGCATGTATTTGGGCGGATCGGAATATGGCAGGCTGTTATCGCGGCCAGGCATTACCTGCGGGCCGTCGATCACTAGGAAGTCATCCATCTTTACGCCGGTGGTAATCAGGAAGTTTTCTTCGAGCCGCGACCGGTCACCGTAATAATTCATATCCGAATATAACTGCAGGGTCGGCATCACGGAAAGCACGGCGGCTTCGCCGCTGTCGTCGCCCCATAAGGTAGCGATGACCTGGGGAACCTTGGCGCGGACGGCTTCGGTCAAAGCGATGTCTGTCGCCGTCAGGCTGAAACGATTATTCGGCACCGCGCCCGTCCACCGCCATGCCCCGCCGGCAAAACCGGTCTTGTCGTGCAGGTCATGATGCATCCCGAACATTTTTTCATACCGTTTAGGATCGCAAGAATAATAATCCCAGTAAATAAGCGTCAGTTCCTCCGGGATCTCCTGTTTCACTTCGGCGGAGAACTTACCCTCCGCCACATAATAATCACCTTTGAACTGCAGATAGAAAAACATGTCTGACCACATCATCGGCTTAAATCCATATTGGCGGCAGATATCCACCACCCGCCGCAGATGTTTGACCATCAGCATGGAGCGGTCGGTATAGCCATGCCGCTTAAGATAATTCCCCATGCCGACCTGATAAGCCTCGTCCATGCCGATATTGATCCTGTCCGAATTAAACACCTTCCGGCATTGCCGGATCAGGCCCTCAATAAAAGCATAGGTTTTCTCTTCATCGATCAGCAGAATATCATCTATATCCAGCATGTCGCTGTGTGCCCGCCAGCGGAGGGTCTGCCTTAAGTGGGCCAGCGTCTGAATACAGGGTATCAGCTCAATGCCGAACAAGCTGGCATATTCCCTGATCGTGATGATTTCTTCCGGGGAATAGCGGCCCCGCATATGTCCGAAATAGGGATATTCCGGTATCTCCAAGGTATCTTCAGTATAAAGCTGCAAAGCCTCAAAGCCAAGGATCGCCAGATAACGGATCAGCTTCTTTGCCCCATCTACAGAAAGTACCGCGTTGCGGGAACAGTCGACCATGATTTCCAAGTCGGAAAAGGCCGGTTTTAATGTTACGGCCTTCCCCTCGCCGCGCAGGATATGGGAAAAAGCCTTATAAAACTGGACTGGCTTCTGATAAGTGACGGTACAACGGTTTTCCTCATATTCAATCCGCACGGCATCCGCATGATCCGGCTTCGCATGTAGCAATATGCCTTCCGGGTCGATGGTAAACCGGAGGATTACGGATAATTCCGCCAAACCGGTCTGTAGCTCTTTGCTTAACTGACTGATGTTAAATTTCATCGTGACCTCCTCTGTTTTGTGATTGTTCATATACATCCTAATATATTTCCGGAGCTTTTGGCAAGCAAAATAATTATGCGAAAAATTTGTGTTGATTTTATTGGAAAAAATGATCAAAATTGACAAAAAATGTCTTTAAAATAGCGAAAATAAAAAAAATATTGAAATTAATTAATAAATGTAGTATCATTTAGGCAGTGAATAATAAAAATCAATAGGAGGAAGGAATATGAAAGCAAAAGCAGTAAAGAAGATCATTACGTCTGCACTTGTAGTGGTCTTGGCCATGGTTCCGGTGATGGGAGTCTTGGCAGCTAGTGGCGGTGCGGCGGCTCAAGCGGTATCGGAGAGCACCGGCGGTACGATTTCTACTTTGGAAGAAGTGCCTAACACGAGCAGCGTCAACGTGGCTGGAGTAGCAACGAAGACAACGGTAGGGGGCGTTTACACCGCAACTAATCTTAACGGTACTGTAGTAGCCACCGATACGGCAACCATTGCCGCCGGATATGGATTGGGAGCCAATGAGAAAGCCTATGCCAAGTTTTCCAATACGGATGTCAAAAAGAGCAATTTGGCCATGGCAAGCTTGAACAGCGCCGCAGGAGCTTTAGGAGCTGTCGCTGGCCCGGTATTTAACTTCGAATTAGGCAAGATGAGCGGCGGTCGTTATTCTCGCTTATCATCTGATGGCGCAGCCATCAGACTGACTGTCGGTATTCCCAAGGCTTTCCAGGAAGCAGGTTACACCTATGCAGTAGTATGTGTAAGAGCCGGCGGAGCAATAACCGTTCTGCAGAACCTCAGCACAGTTGACGGGGTGATCACCTTTGATACAGCCGCAGGCGCGGGAACATACATGATCGTTAAGGTCAAAGCTTAAAATTCATAGGAAAATATTATTTGGGATAACAAGGACAATGTTCATAAACTATACAGTCAGGGACATTGTACTTGTTATCTTGATAATAGGGAAGAATTGTCAATATGTGGAAAAGGTATCTACAACCGGAACGTCTGTATATGATTCTTTTCTTGGCGATACTGTGTTGTCTATTTGCATACAGCATACCGAAGATATATGGGTTTTCCATATACCCAGATGAGTTCGGCTATTGGGCGGCAGCTGCCAAACTCTTAGGCTATGACTGGTCGGATATCACTTCATTGGGGTCGTACTATTCGTTTGGCTATGGTTTGCTGCTGCTGCCGATTTTGGCATGGGCAGATGATCCGATTATGGCTTACCGGATAGCGGTGGGATGTAATTTACTTATGATCTGCACAAGCATGCTGCTGATCTGGAAGATGGCGAAAAGGCTGTTACCGGAATTGCCTGCCGAATTTAAAGTGTTTTTCAGCGGTATCGCGATATTTTATCCCCCTGTCTTATTTTATATGCAGACGACATTGGTCGAGACAGCAGTTTTATTTTTCTTTGTGATCAGTTGTTTTCTGTTTTTAAGATATATTGATAAGCCTAGCACTATCAATGCGTTGCTTTTGGCAGGGGCACTTGGGGAACTATACATTCTACATATGCGGACAATGGGAGTACTGTTTGCCGCAGCGATGGTATTGGCAGTTTTTTTTTGGAAGAAACCGACATACCGTAAATCGTTGTTGTTTTTGTTGTTGGGTGCCGGAGTAATTGCTTTGGTAAGTTTCGGTGCGAAAGAGTTTTTTGTGGAACGGCTTTATAGTGATGTGGAAATGAAGGTGTTCACAATAAATGATTATCAAGGTCAAATAGGAAAAATCCGTTTTGTGTTTAGTTGGGAGGGAATGAAAGAGTTTTTAATCAGTTTTATAGGGAAATTTCTTTATTTAGGGATTTCATCTTTTGGTCTTTTTTATTGGGCAATTTTTTTCCTGATAAATAAACTGATAGATTTATTAAAAGAATGGAAACGAAAAACACAAGCAGTTAATTCATTATATTTTTTTCTTTTTTTGTTCTTGGCTATTGCAGGTCAATTGGTGATAATATCTCTTTATATGATGACCGGTTATTCGGTTGACAGAGTGATATACGGAAGATATAATGAATTTCTAATCCCAATAATGATATTGCTAGGCCTATACCAGCTAATGCAAAGTAAAAATCTGTTCAAAACAGTATCCTTCATTGTGGTATTTCAGATACTAACGGTATTATTAATCAATTATTGGATTGACCTAAACGATATTAGCGGCATCAGGGGATATTTTATAATAGGAATTAGTTATGTATTAGATGAATTGACATTTACCCCGTCATCATTTTTGTGGAAGGCAATCATCGCAGGAAGTATTTTCATTATAGGCTATACGGCGATCTTTATAATTATACGAAACAAGAAATCTTTTTACTGGGCATTTAGCATTATTATTTTATTCCAGGCAGTATTAGTAACTCAAATGAGCGGACATTATATAATTCCGTTTAATGATGCAAATAATCTGGATTTACATATAGTTGAGGAAGTGATGGATCAAAAGACAAAGCAGGAATTGCAAATGGTTTATGTCTATGAAGATGAATTGCAATATATTGATTTTCTGCAGTTTCAATTGCCACAAGATAGTATAAAAGTGTTAAAAGAAAATGAAATGGACAATACTATGAAACATGAACTATTGTCCGCTAATGCTGTGGCAATTACTAATAAAGTTAGTCAATACAGAGAAAGCCTTCTGAAGCAATATGAAACATATAAAGAAGGAGAAAGACTATGTCTATACTATAACGAACAAATAAGTAATGAATGACATAATGAATAGGACAATAGGAGAGTTTTAATTATAAGATGAAATTAATAATTCAGATTCCTTGTTATAATGAAGAAGCAGTCTTGAAAATTACTCTTGATGCTCTTCCGAAGCGATTGGATAGAATTGATGAAATAGAATATTTGATTATTGATGACGGCAGTAGGGATGATACGGTAAATATAGCACGGAATTGGGGTGTGCATTATATTATATCATTCAAGCAAAATAAAGGACTGGCCAAAGGGTTTATGGCGGGATTGGATGGATGCTTAAGAAACGGTGCCGATATTATTGTGAACACAGATGCCGATAATCAATACTGTGCTGATGATATTCGTGCTTTGATTCAGCCTATATTAGATGGACAAGCAGATATGGTAATTGGAGAGCGGCCTATTGATGAGACAGAGAGTTTTTCGTTTATCAAAAGGAAGTTGCAACGTTTTGGGAGCTGGGTAGTGAGAAAGGCTTCAAATACCAGGATTCCCGATGCACCCAGCGGCTTTCGGGCCTTTTCTAGGGATGCGGCAATGCGTATAAATGTGGTGAATGACTATACTTATACATTAGAGACGATTGTACAGGCCGGACGAGAAAAGATAGCTATTACCAGCGTGCCGGTCAGAACCAATCCGGTAGACAGACCATCTAGGCTGTTTAACAGCATGTGGGGATATGTGAAAAAAAGTGTTTTAACCATTTTATGGGCATATTTAATGTATAAACCGTTAAAGAGTTTTACTTATTTATGCATACCGCCAATTATAACAGGTCTGTCGATAGGAATGAGATTTTTATTTTTTTGGTTGGCAGGAAAAGGCGATGGACATGTACAATCATTGATTCTGGCATGTGCTCTCATTATTATTGGTTTTTTGACATTTATGATAGGGTTATTGGCAGGTGTAATTGCGGCTAATCGGAAGTTGTTGCAAGACACCCAATATCATGTTAAAAAAATGGAATATGATTTGATCAGGACATTAAAAAAATAAAATAAAAATAGTTATTAAGAGAGAATCAGTATATGACGAAAGTTAGTATTATCATACCTGTATACAATGCTGAGAAATATTTAGAAAAATGCCTTTTATCGATTTTACAGCAGACTTATAAGGATTATTCTATAATTATAATCAATGATGGCAGCACAGACAATGTGGAGAAAATTGCAGATAAATATATAGAAGAAAATCCCGATATCATTGAATATTACAGTAAGGAAAATGGCGGATTATCCAGCGCCAGAAACTATGGAATTGTGAAGGCAAAAAGCGAATATGTCGTTTTTTTAGATAGTGATGATTATCTGGAAGAACATTTTCTGGAACGATTGGTGGATGTAGCCGAGCAACAAAAGAGTGATGTGGTATGTAGCGGTCAGCTTCGAGTTAATGAAGAAGGGGAAGTACTGTCCAGAGTAAGTTATCATGTGGATATTGATGGTTTTTGTGTATTAAGGCATCTTAATATGCACGGGAAATTATATAGATTAGATTATATAAAGTCTAAGCCGATTAGATTTCCGGAAGGTAAGCTATATGAAGATAATTCTTTTAACATCGTCATGTTTTTTGTGACTAATAACATACAGTTCGTTGAATATGAAGGATATAATCAGGTGATTCATATAGACAGCATTACCGCCAGAAAGATTAATAAAAAGGATGTGCCTTTTGCAGAATTCCAAGAGTCTCTGAATTATTTAATGAAAAATATAAATAAAATAAATGATTATTCTATTTTAGAGTATACCGTAATGAGTTTTCTATCTTATTTTATTTTTGAAGCCAATAAAAAACATCGATTTTATAAGATTAAAGGAAGAAAAAGCGAATTATCTTTGGTATATGAATTATGCGATTATGCAAAAATGATTTTAAATACATATTTCAGGGACTATCTGAAGAATCCATATTTAAAGATTAGAAATAAAAAGGATATTACAAGAAAGCAGTTTCTTGGCGTGTGGTTGTTTACAAAATTAATTAAATATAATTTAATAAAACCGTTTGTTTACCTTTACTATAAGGTATAAAGCAAGAATAATTACCCTATCTGATTAAAAAGAAAAGTGGAATGATATGGAAACACAAAATGGCAAAACAATAGAGAAAATAATTGAATATAGTAGTTCACACAAGATAAAATGGGTTTTATTTGACTACTTTGACACATTAGTCAGTCGAAAGGTATCACCGGAGACAATTAAGATGTTGTGGTCAAGAGAATTACAAAGAATAATTCCTTATATAAAAGCAAGTGAAGTTTATGAAATAAGATGCGCTTCGGAGCAGAAGATTTCCATTGAAAAAAATGGTTTTACTAGGAAAGAATATCAGTATTATGATTTGTGTGTTGAGATTTATAAAAGATTGTTGCATCAATATAACAACACCATATCTTTAATTTGGGAAAATGAAAAAGCTTTTTATGATTGGTCATATCAGCATGAAATGATGATTGAACTTAATGAACAATACATAAATGAAGAGCTACGGCTTTTGTTGGGCAAAGTCAAAGAAAATGGCTGTAATGTGGCAATCGTTTCGGATTTTTATTTGGATAAGAGCATTTTTGATGCTTTCATTAAAAAGCACTGTTTAGATCATATGATAGACAGAATTTTTATTTCATGTGATTATTCTTGTCGAAAATCTGACGGAAGTCTGTACAGCTTAGTATTAAAAGAACTTCAAATTGAATCGAATGAGTGTATCATGATCGGCAATAACAGACATTCAGATTATTATTCGGCTCGAAAGAGAGGAATAACCGCCTTTTGGATCCCCGCATCCGAATTGAAATGCATTGAAAAGAGGAGCGAAATAGAAAAGTATTTAGCGGATGTATATCGCAAATACCGGAAAGAAGCTTATGTTGGATATGCATATTCATTTTATTTCTATATTGATAATTTATACCGTCAATTAGTGATAGATAAAGTGAATAAGGCTATCTTTCTATCCCGTGACGGGGAATTTCTTTTAGAATTATTTAATCTATATAAAAAAATGAATGACAGAAGTGAAGTGGAAGGAATATATGCATATGTTTCGCGATTATCTACTTTTGTTCCCAATTTAAAAGAGCTTGAGTCGGAGGATTTTTATCGGCTTTTAAGAGAATATAAGGATATATCATTAAATAGTTTTATGTTAAGCATTGGATTTTCAAGTAATATTATTAAAGAGATAATGGGAAACTCACATTTTAATATGAATGAGATAATTGAGGACTATAAAGAATCGGAAGAGTTTAGATGGTTAAAAAGCCAGTCGAAATTTGTTATGTATTATGATAAGATCCGTGACGAACAGAAAAGAAATTTTGATATATATATGAAATCATTATATGGAAATGAATTACCCAATAATATAGCTATTGTGGATATCGGCTGGAAAGGTACGACACAGGATAATATCTATGATTTTTATGATAAAAGGATAACAGTTAAAGGATATTATATCGGTTTAACGGATATCGGGGGAGCGGCGTGTAATAATAAAAAAGTAGGGATTAATTTCAGCGCGGTACCGATGCTATCTGACGGATTCCATATATGGAATTATGACAAAACATTCTATGAGAAAATATTATATGCCTCACATCCTTCCGTACATTCCTATAAAATGGATGCAGATAAAGTGAGTCCTGTGTTTGAACGATTCGATCAGGAAGAAACATATAATATCGTCAGGCCAATGCAAGAAAAGATGATTCGTATGTTTAAGGATATAAACTTTATTTTTTCTAGAAGCTGTTATAATTCAAAAGATTTAGAAAGGGATTTTTTGAAGCTATATTTAAAGACGATTTGCCAGACAAGAAATAATAACTTTACCTTGCAAAAACAGTTGATGAAGAATTATTTTATGAATTTTGGAGAATTTACGTGGAGGCAAGAGCAGTGGGCGCAAGTTTTTGTGAAGATATTAAAATATAATAAGATAGATGTTTTAAAGAAAGTGTTTCAAGAGGGGCTGGATATAAAATACATGTTTGCTGGCCGCAAGATATTGGATCGTTATCATATGAAATTACTAACGAAACTTTATATAAAGATGGTTTATTATCATGAGACAAGGAAGTTAAGACGCAAATGAACATTATGTTGATAGGAAGCGCTGGCGAATATGGTGCTCAGCTGGCATTATATTCTTTAGCAAAATACTTAAAAGAGAAAGATATTAATGTATTAGTTATAGTACCGGAAAAAAACAGTATTTTAGAGAAATATATCAAAGCCGGAATACCTTGCAAAGTAATTAAAAACGGTCTATGTTGGTATGCGGAGGAAAAGAAAATAAATCATATGATAAAATATCTAGGCAAAAAGATAGTCAATTGTTTTGCAGAGATTTTTACTTTTATATTGATTATAAAATATCAAATAGATATAGTGCATATTAATACGATCGGTTTATCAGCCGGAGCAAGATCAGCTTTATTATTAAAAAGGAAGTTAATATATCATATTAGAGAATTTGTAGAAGAAGACTTTAATAGGAAATTTTATAATAAGAAAAAAACTTTAAAATTAGTCAGTAAGTCAGATTTTATCATAACAATTTCAAAATGTGTTTATCAGAAATATAAGTCATTGATTCCTGATCATGTGGATAAGCTGTTAATGATATATGATGGCGTGGATAAGAGTCCTATTGCTAGAAAAAGTGAGATCCTGAACGAAGATATAATAACAATAATTTTTTTAGGAAGGATATGCAAAGAAAAGGGTCAAAGAGATTTGATAGAAGCCATTACCTATATGCCGGAAGCGTGTAAAAATAAGATTAAGGCAACTATTGTCGGAGGTTGTACCGGTTCCGAAGGCGAAATGGAAAAAGCGGAATTAGAAAAGCTGATTATTCAATCCGGAATAGAAAATATAGTTAAATTTGTAGGATATCATAATAATATATATGAACTATTGAGTTCATCAGATATTTCGATCGTTGCCTCAAAACACGAAGCGTTTGGCCGGGTTACGGTGGAATCGATGATGTCAGGAACTTTGGTGATTGGTACCGATAGTGGTGGAACGCCGGAGCTAATCGGAGATGACCGGGGATTGTTATATCAATACAGAGATAGTCAGGAATTGGCGAAGCTGATAGAAAGGGCTATTGAAGTTCCTGATAAAATGAGAAGTATGGTTCAAAAAGCCTATACTTACTCAATAGAAAATTTTACAGTAGAAAAAAATGCCGAGGCCATAATAGAGGTTTATAAAAAAGCGATACTGACCAAAGCAAGGAAGGGGGCTTCCGATTAATAATTATATATCATATGTGGAAAAGATATTAAATAAGGAATCCAGAAAGAATGTTTTTGTTATTTTTATTATAGCAATTGCGATATTAATTGCAAACATGTCATATCTGACACTACATACGTTTAATAATGTGGATGAATTTTCGGCATTGGCAGTTCCTGCCACATTGGCAGGGTATGACTGGAGTGATGCGGTAAGTATAAGCGGATGGCATGGTTGGGGAATGACAATTTTACTGACTCCTCTTTTTGCTATTTTTGACGATGCTGTCATAGTATACCGTTTGTCATTGTTATTATGTTTATTTTTCTTAGTCATCGTAACAATGCTGGTTTATAAGATCCTGACCAAACATCTGGGTTTAAATTGGATATTAAGTCTCCTTATATCCATTAGTTATATTATCGGTACATTAACTATGGATAATGTTGACGGTCTGTCTTTGTTAAGCGAGATTCCGTTAGGCGGACTGGTTATGCTGTCTATTTATTTATTATATGAATTATTTGAGGCGACTAAAAAGAAAAGAATCATTCTTTCCGGTTTGCTGGGCATAGTACTGGCCTACTGTTATCTTCTTCATAGCCGTTGTATCGTAATATATTTTAGTTTTTTATTAACATTTGTATTATATAAATTTATTTTCGGCAAAAATATTGTACATTTAGTCCTTTTCCCGGTATGTTTTGTTGGCGCGCTGCTATTACTATACTTTATCAACGGAAGGATAACAGAGCATATATATATGGCTCAGAGTGTCCAAACGCTCCCCAATGAATCCACAAAAATAATCTCTGATTTGGATTATTTACTATTGCCGTTATTGGATATCAACATGATTAAGCTAATTATATTTCAGATGTTGTGTCAACTCGGTACTTTGACCCTGCTTAGTGGAGGTTTTGTTTGGGTTCTAATCATAGGCACTGTCATTCAGGTAAAAAAATCATTTGAGAATCGCAAGATTCACAACAATAGAGATCAAAAGCTTTTTATCATGGCAACATTTGGGATATTAAGTATTATTTTTACGATGTTATCCGTGGCCCTTGTTGCTTTGGGGCCGGTTATTGAGGGAGATTTGCGATGGCTGACCTATATAAGATATCTGAAACCATTTTTGGGAGCCATATATCTGACTGGTTCATATAGTGTGTGTATGCTTATGAAAAATAAGGGTTATTTGTATGGAATAGGCTGTGGGGCAGCTGCCAGCGTATTGTTTATCAATGTGTGGATGCTGGATGCGCTGCGAGTACGCCAAGGTCTTTCCTATTCTATTTTAAATAATTTAATATTTGAAAATGATATACTGCTTTATTTTACTTTTTATAGCAAGTTGGTTTTGATATGTGCTTTTCTTTATATTATAGTGATAAAGAAAAGGAAAGTCATATTATCTTTTAGCATATTTCTGGTGCTCTCTATTATTTTTAACATGCAAATAACGGACAATATAGTAACAAGAAATGATGTTTTAGTTGAAAATGTAAGTGAATCGATGTTGATCGTAGAAGAATTTTTTCATGATGACCGTGTTAAAATATATTGTGATGGGAACAGTAATGCATACTGTTTTTACATGCAATTTTTCGCATATGACATACCCTTGTCCTTATTATCAGAATATGATAATGTCGTGTGGGAGGAAACTCTTCTGCTATCGGATATTAATAGGGATCAGGAAATAAACGCGTTATATAAACTGCAATTAGCAGAGAAACAATTTGCTTATACGTCGAATCAAGATATATATAACCAGTTGACAATGAATAATTAACTCTATAGGGGATATTTATGGCAGATAAAATAAAAGTGAAGTTAGTGCAAATAATATTTAATGGTATAAATATTTTTCTTAAGATACTGCGAAAGCTGCTATTAAAAAATGGCAGTTATAAGCCTGAAGTCATCTGTGTCCATGCAGTCTTACAATTGGGTGATACGATCTGCATGATACCAGCATTGTACCAAATAAGAAAGCGGTATCCGGATGCCAAGCTAATACTGTTTACCTCATCGGGATATGAAAAAGGATATGAAAATATCAGATTAGGGGCACAGAATATACTGGGAGACGAGAAATGGATTGATGAAATCATAACTTATGATTATGAGGAATTAAGCTACAGAAACCTGTTGGTTATGAAGAAGAAGATTCACCACAGATTGCTATCGCAAAAAATCGACTTATTTATTAATTTCCCGGGAGAAAGAGATCGAGTCAGAGTCATCTTAAAGTGGCTCTATATTACCAGAATCATAAAACCGGGAATGTCATATGGATATTACATATCGACATTGAGACTTTTTCCTAAGTCGCAGGACAAACTGCTTCAATTTGATTACGAAGTAAACAGATTAATCAATCATTTGCCTTTTAAAAGCGATAAGACAGTGGAATTTCCTATTCATATTAGCAGTGAAGATAAGAAGTACGTTGACGACATGATTTCGGGAAAGCATAACATTGCTGTATTTTCATTTTCAGGAAAGGGAATATCGAAAAAATGGCCCAATGAAAGTTTCCGCAGCCTTGTATCAATGTGGTCCGACAGGGGGAATGTGGCAATTATCGTAGGCGGTGCAAAGGAGTATCAGGAAGGTGAAGAAATATCGCAGAATATTAAAAATGCCTATAATTTCTGTGGATTAACAACCCCTAAACAATGTCTGTATTTAATTAGTCAGGCGCGAAAGATTGTAACCATTGATACCGGAACAGCGCATATGGCATCTGCAGTGTCGGCAAAAAGTGTCGTGATATTTTCAGCATTTTATTTTCAGCGGAAATGGTATCCTTATGGTGACAATTCCATTATAATCAGGAGAAATCTCAGTTGTTCTCCTTGTCTAAGCAAGAACTGTATAGATAATAAATGCATGAAGGAGATTACAGTGGAAGAAGTTTGGGATAAAATGACAGCTTTTTTTTGAATGTTATTTTTTAAGAGGTGATTATAGGTATGATAAAGAAAAAAATCCACCGGTTAATAGAGTATATGATTGCGGTATTTAGTATGTATAAGAATAAGAAATATAATAAGAAGGATATTGACAGATCAATATTAATTATTATAACGGGAGTTCTGGGAGACAGTACGCTTTTTATGAATGATCTGCAAGCCCTGTACCGAACTTACGTGAGAACAAATGGATATCATATGACGGTAGTTTGTATTTCCTACATGAAAGAATTATATTGTAAATATTTGGATTGTCCTGATATTCATTATGTGTGCTATGATGGGAGTAATCAGTTAATGCTTAAGGATTACCGGCAAATTATCGGAACCTTAAGAAAAAGGCAATATAAAGAATGCCTTCATATACATGGTGATTACATTGGCAGATATATAAGTGCGGCAATCGTTGCTGAAAATTATTATTGTCTGGTCAAAAATTATTGGCAGGGAAAGGATAAAGAGCGTCATATTGAACGGTTTATTGTGGATAGATTATATCAGAAAGGGCAGTATGTAATATTTGACCCCAGAAAATTCATTAAGGCGATGTATAGAGAGTTATTATGCTTATTAGAATTGGAAATAACATATGAAGCTGCCGATGTTGAAAAATCTGTGAGAGTGGAGCCGGATCATATTGCCAATCCACATAATAAAAATCAGTATATCATATTGGCACCGGAAAGCTCCATAGCTTTTAAAAATATTCCCGCCATATATAGTATAAATATTATCGATTATATATTGCTAAATACATCTTATAGTATTGTTATTACATCAAATAAGACCGGGAGCCGCTATATAAATGACATTCTCAAAGATTATCATGATAATCCAAGAGTGCAGGATATGACAGGGACATCATTAAATGATTTTACAAAGCTTATTGCCGGTTCCCTATTTATGATTGGCAGTGACAGCGGTCACATTCATCTTGCGGCTTATTTGGGGAAGAACAGCATTTGTCTGACCGGATATTGGGATAAGGGTTTGTTTTTTCCTTATGACGAAAGTTGTAATACCGGTGAAAAAGCACCGATTTGTATCTATGAAGCCAAGGAGCCGGCATGTAGTTATTGTGGTTACAACGGCGGCTCCAAAAAGAATAACGGCGAATGCTACCGCAACCTTCTGGATGGAAAAGCGGCCAAATGCCTTTGTCAAATTAAAATAGATGATGTATTTAAAGAGATAGATTGCGTGTTGCCAGATGAGACGGCATGACTATAAAGGAAAGCAGATCAGGATGAATCAGTTATTTTTAAAGGTGAAGAAAAAAGTAAATAGAGTGATCGAATATGCCATCGCAATATTATATTTATACATTGCTGGGAACAATAAGCGGCATGACGGCGAGAAGTCAATACTTATAATAAATACAGGAGTATTGGGGGATAGTGTACTTTTAATGGATTATCTGCAGATGATGTATCAGACTTATGTAGAACATAATGGTTATCACATGACGATAGTCTGCACAGCGGTGATCAGAGATTTATATCAATTATTCTTGAGTATAGAAAGAACAAGGTTTTTATGCTATGAAGACAGGAATAACCTTAGTATTAAAGAATATCTCGGGATTATTAGATTATTGCGAGAAAAAACATATCAAGAATGTCTGTGTGTCGATACACATTATATTGGAAGGTATATTAATTCATGCGTCACAGCAAATCATAATTATTGCTTGACGAAAGAATATCGAAAAGGAAATGTAATAGACTATTTTGAACGATTTATGATAAAGAAATTATATAAAAATGGCAGTATTACCCTAGATCCCAGAGGGTTTATTAAAGGGAGTTATAAAGCGTTATTATGCTTATTAAAAATAGATATTGATCTTGACTTCGTAATTGTCAGGAAAAAACCGCAAGGATTAAGTGAAAATAAATACATTATTTTGGCTCCGGAAAGTTCCATAGTGTTTAGAAACATTCCGATAGGGCATAGTGTCAATATCATAGCTTACATATTAAAAAAAACCCCTTACGATATTGTTATTACATCGAATAAAGCCGGAGGCAGTTATATCAATGAGATTGTTAAAGAATATTACGATAACCCAAGAGTGAAGGATATGACGGGAACAACATTGCCGGAATTTATCGATCTTATAGCCGGATCGGTTTTTATGATTGGCAGTGAAAGCGGCCATGTCCATTTGGCGGCCTATCTGGGTAAGGACAGTATTTGTGTAGCAGGATACTGGGATAAAGGTCTGTTTTTCCCTTATGATGACAGCTATAATACGGGAGAAACATCTCCGCTCTTAGTTTACGGGGGTCAAGAGCCGTCTTGTAAGAACTGTGCCGGCAATATAATAATTAATCGCGAATGCCATTCCTATTTAATGAATAATGATACTGCCAAATGTCTGCAAGACTTAAAGAGCGAGGAAATATACGAAAAATTGGATTTGCAGCTGCAGAAAATCAAAAGTGAGGAAGCTGATGAAAAAGAAGATTTTAGTGATAGGCGATATTATGCTTGATCAATATAATTATGGTACGGTACAGCGTATTTCACCGGAAGCACCGGTTCCGGTGTTATTGGAGAATACAAAAAAACAAAAATCAGTTCCCGGCGGCGCGGCCAATGTGGCAGTCAACTTAAAGGCAGCCGGTGAGCAGGTAAGCATATTGTCAGTGACGGGGGAAGATGAAAATGGAAGAAAATTGATGGACATGCTGGATCAGTTACCAGTTGATACATCGTTTATGATAATCGATAAAAAGCGTATCACGACAACAAAGCAACGCTATATCGGACAAAATAATCAACAGATACTACGGGTCGATAATGAGACAGATAAGGAAGTAGACTATAACTTGGCCGTGCCAATGATCCAAAAGCTCATCGCAAGGGCTGAACATTACTCAGTGATTGTATTGTCCGATTACGGGAAAGGTTTCTTATCGACGGAAATGATCGGCGCGGTTCAAAAAGCAGCGGAACAAGCCAATATTCCGGTTATAGCGGATGTAAAAGGAAAAGATAAGAATAAATACCGGAATTTATTTTTAGTCAAGCCGAACAAGAGCGAACTGGAAGAACTAATGGGGAAAAAGATAAGTACATTAGATGAAGTGGCGGACTCAGCTATTGAACTTTGTCAAGAACTTAATTGTCAATATATATTAGTGACCTGTGGCGCCGAAGGTATGATTTTAGTCAATCAAAAAGGTAAGTTGCGGCATATAGCATCCGTGATAAAAGAGGTGTATGACGTGACGGGGGCAGGTGATACTGTGTTAGCTTATGTGGCGTCGGGAATTGCCAATCAGATGGAAGTGCTGGATGCCTTGGTTTATGCCAATGTTGCCGCTGGTATACAAGTATCAAAATCAGGAACTTCGCCGGTTTTTTATGAAGAAGTGGAAGCGGAGCTAATGAAAAATATGCACAGTAAGCACAATAAAATAATTGGCAGGGAGGAAGCTCAAAAACTGCGGGATAAGATATCCGGTAAGCTGGTATTTACCAATGGATGTTTTGATATACTACATATCGGACATGTTAATTATTTAAAGCAGGCTGCCGAGCTGGGCAGTACCTTAGTAGTCGGTCTAAACAGTGATAGTTCCGTTCGGTGCCTGAAGGGTGACGGCAGGCCGGTTAATAATGAGCAGCAAAGAAGTGAGATTTTAGCAGCGCTGGAAATGATAGATTATGTGGTTGTTTTTGAGGAAATAACGCCTTATGAACTGATTAAGGATATCCAGCCGGATGTGCTGGTAAAAGGCGGGGATTATCAAGTGGAAGATATTGTTGGAAGAGATATCGTAGAACAGCGGGGAGGCAGCGTGGTCACGATCGCTTTGGTAGAAGGCGTATCAACAACAAATACGATCCGAAAGATAAGCAGTCGGAATTAAAGAAAGAAGGATGGCTCAATGAGTATTATTGTAACGGGTGGGGCAGGATTTATCGGTAGCTGCGTGGTGAGAACATTAAATGATAGCGGCATCGACGATATTATCATTGTTGATAATATCGCGAGTACGGAGAAATGGCGTAATCTTCTTAATAAAAAATACCTTGAATATGTGAATCGCAATGATTTTTTTACCGTATGTGAAAGTAAAGGAGCGGCATGGGGTGAAATCACTCACGTAATCCACATGGGGGCATGTTCGGCAACGACAGAGCGTGATTTTGATTATCTATACAACAATAATTTTGAATACACTAAAAGACTTTGGAATTATTGTATAAAAAATAATGCTTCCTTTATATACGCCAGCAGTGCCGCCACATATGGGAACGGGGACAGGGGTTTTGATGATCAGTCAGATATAAATCAGCTGCGCCCCTTAAATGCATATGGCTATTCCAAGCAGTTATTCGATATTTGGGCGATGAAACAAAGTATCGCTCCGAAACAGCATGCCGGTTTTAAATTTTTTAATGTTTATGGACCAAATGAATACTATAAAGGAAGTATGGCAAGTGTTATTTTTCATGCATTTAACAAGATAACAGAAAGCGGGGTAATGGAACTGTTTAAATCATATCAAGAAGCCTATGTTGATGGCGGGCAATGCCGGGATTTTGTCTATGTAAAGGACTTGTGCGCAATCATTAAACATATGATGGAACATGAAGAAATCAGCGGTATCTATAATGTCGGAACCGGACGGGCAGAGACATTTCATGATCTGGTGAGCTGCACATTTGACGCTATGGGAATAGAGAAAAATATCAAATATATTGAAATGCCGCAACACTTAAAAAAGAATTATCAGTATTATACGAAGGCCAATATTGAAAAACTGCGGAGAGTAGGTTATCAGAAGGATTTTTATACGTTAGAAGAAGGCATTAAAGATTATGTCCGGAATTATCTGATGGCAGATTATCGTACTTATTAAGCGGTGCTTGGAGAAGATGAAAAAAGAAAAAGCGGTTTTTTTAGACCGGGATGGGACCATTAATATAGAACGAAATTATCTATACAAAATCTCGGATTTTGAATATATCGACGGAGTAATAGAAGGTTTGCAGATGTTGGTAAAGGCAGGTTATTTGCTTTTCATTATTACGAACCAATCTGGAATAGCCAGAGGGTATTATTCCGAACAGGAGTTCCTTGTTTTGAACGAGTGGATGCTGGCGGATCTGCGGGAAAAAGGAATACCTATTGCAAAGGTTTCTTATTGTCCGCATTTACCGGAAGCGATAAACAAAAGTTACCAAAGAGAATGTGAATGCCGAAAACCTAAACTGGGTATGTTTTATGAGATTATCATTAATTTCAATATTGATGAAAAGAAATCTTATGCGGTCGGCGACAAAATGCGAGATGTGGCTATTGCCGGTCAAAGTGAGATTACCGGGATTTTATTGTGCAGCGACATGGGTGATGAGGGCGGCGGAATCGTGAAGTGTGGTAATTTGCTGGAAGCTGCAAGATATATTATAAATGGAGCCGCTAAGGATGAAGGATAAGATTACAGTTACCAAAAAAGATATCTTGTGGAATTACATAGGCATGTTTCTGACAATGGGAATGAATTATTTGTTGTTGCCGTTTATGCTCTATTTTTTAGATGAGGATATTTTAGGGCTTTGGTATGTATTTCAGAATATCGGGGCGATCAGTCTGCTGTTTGACTGTGGTTTTTCGATCACTTTTGCAAGAAATATCAACTATTGCTGGTGTGGGGCCTCGGAATTGTTAAAAGAAAAAGGAGTACCGAATGGAAGCGGCGAGGTAGACTTCCACATGCTTAAAACAATCATAATATCAAGCAAAGTGGTTTACTCTTTTATTACTATCATCGCAATGATACTGATCAGCATTTTAGGAAGTATCTATGTTAATTTTCTGATCGTTGATATAAATGACGGCTACATATGGGTGTGTTGGGGCATTTATATCTTGGCGTTGTTCTTTAATTTATATTATGGGTATCTCATGTCATTTTTGCGCGGTTTGGGAGAAATAGCCAAGTTGAACAGAATAACGGCCGCTGCCAGAGTAGTACAGATAATAGTTACCATAGTTCTGTTTTTCTTGAATTGTGGATTGTTAAGCGTCTGTATCGGTTATCTTTGCTTTGGTGTAGTATTAAGAATGCTTGCCAAACATGCTTTTTATAAGACAGAATCTTTGAAGGAAGGTTTAGCTAAGATTACGCAAAAGATCAATCGTACGGAGATAACAAAGATGGTTTCTACTATTTGGCATAATGCTTGGCGTGATGGCAGCATTCAGGCTTCTGATTACCTGCTAAATCAAATCGGAACCTTTTTATGCTCCATTTATTTCACCTTGTCAGAAACGGGAAAATATTCTTTGACGGTTCAATTAATCGTGGCAGTTTTCCGGATAGCGGGGGTACTACATTCTAATTATGTACCGGTATTGCAGTCGGCATATATTACCAATGACAGAGAGAAAGCCAGAAAAGCCCAGTCCTTATCCTTGTTTAGCTTTATTGCTCTATACGGATTAGGTACTATATCATTATTAGTAATTATCATTCCTAGTATTGAATGGTACAAGCCGGACACAACGTTAAGCATTCCCCTGATACTATTTGTCAGTTTGCATTACTTGATTTTAGGATTCCGAAATATTAATACGACCTACTTTGCAACTACCAACAGAGTTCCTTATCTCAGGTCGTTTATGCTGTCATCGGTCTTGAATGTCATATTATCCTTTGTTATGTTACGATACTTGCATTGGGGGGTGGCCGGGCTGATCTTGGCGCAATTGTTGTCTCAAATCGTGTATAACGCATGGAAGTGGTTTTATATAGTTCTGAAAGAATTAGAATTGAGATGTGTCGAAATGTTTTGGATTGGATTTGTGGAATTTAAGAGATTATTTAAGAAAAGAGGATATGAATCATGAAAAGAAATACGGTGAATAACAAAGTAGCATTCAAACTGCCATATATCAATAATATGTATGAGCCGTCTGAGCCACCTAAAACATCATCAAAAGCTAAAGCATTTTTGAGCCAACGGTTTCCACAGTTAAGATCACGGTATCTGAAATGGCATTATGTATCTCTTGTTAATAAATTTATTAAAGATTTCATGAAAGATCCGCAGCCTTTCCTTGCCGTGGAAATAGAGACGGTTAATCGTTGTAATTTTGCGTGTGAGTTTTGCCCAGTTAATAGAACAATAGATCCAAGGCCTTTCAAATTGATGGAAGAAAGCTTGTTTAAAAAGATCATTGATGAGCTGGGTGCAATGAACTGGAGCAATTATATAACCCTGTATTCCAATAATGAACCATTTATGGATAAAAGGATCGTAGAATTCATTCAATATGCCCGGGCCAAGGTGCCTAAGGCTTACATACATTTGACGACAAACGGGAGTTTATTAACAGTTGAGAAGCTGAAAGAGATCTTGCCATTTATAAGTTTGATTGTTGTAGATAATTATAACGATGATTTTATCTTAACGCCGGAGAACCAAAAGCTATATGATTATTGTGTAGACCACCAAGTTGATAAGAATAAGATCGTATTCAGTATGAGAAAAGAACATGAAGTGCTGACATCCCGGGGAGGGCAGGCTCCTAATAAAGGGAAAGTAAAGACGATAAAATCGAAATGTTATCTGCCGTTTCGCCAGTTGGTAATCAGACCGGACGGAAAGGTGAGCCTGTGTAATAATGATGTTTATGGAAAATATACTTTAGGGGATGTTAATCATCAGTCTTTAATGGAAATATGGCACTCATCCCAAAGCAATGAGATCCGCAGCGAAATGCATAAAAGCGGGAGAAAGAACTTAGAACTGTGTAAAAATTGCGATACAAAATTAACTGGAGAGCCTTGGACTCCCATTATAGATGAGAATGATTCTTAAATTAATTAATAATTTCAAGAAGAATAATTATACTTAAACAAAGGAGATTAAAATGAACACATCAGTACCGGAACCAATTATTTATCAAGACAGAAACCGTCCATATATACATAATAGGTATCAAAATGTTCCAAAGTACAAGCGGAGTATCAGAGCATATTTTCCCGGCTTACGGAAATTATATCAGACCATGCGCTATTCACGCTGGGCCAGAAAAGATATCAGTAAATACCTGCGCGAGATGAAGGACAGCACGCAATTATTTGATGCTATTGAATTCGAAACAATCAATAGGTGTAATTTTACCTGTGAGTTTTGTCCGGCGAATAGAAATTCGGATAAGCGGCCGTTTAAGTTAATGGAGGAAGGCTTATTCAAGAAAATAATAGAAGAATTGAGCGAGATGAACTATGAAAAATATTTGACGTTTTATTCCAATAATGAGCCATTTATGGACAGCCGTATGGTGGAATTTATCAAATATGCAAGAGCTAAGTTACCGAAAGCTTTTTTACATCTTTATACGAATGGCAGCCTTTTGACAGTTGATAAATTAAAAGAAGTCTTACCCTTGTTGGATTTACTGGTTATTGATAATTACAATGATGATTTTATAATGACACCTGAAAATCAAAAGTCATATGATTACTGTCTTGAAAATGGAGTGAATCTGAATAAGGTGATATTTGATATGCGGAAAGAGCATGAAGTTCTGACATCCAGAGGCGGACAGGCACCCAATAAGGGTCAGGTAAAAACGATCAGAGCAAAATGTTATTTACCGTATAGACAATTGGCAATCAGGCCGGATGGAAAAGTAAGCTTGTGTAATAATGATGTTTATGGTAAATATACATTAGGAGATATTAATGAACAAACCTTGGTTGAAGTGTGGAATTCAAAACAATTTCAAGATATACGTAACACAATGTATAAAACTGGGAGAAAGAATCTCCAGCTATGTAATCATTGTGATACGTGTGTGGATGGCCGGCCTTGGATACCGGAAATAAGGTATAAAGAGTTCTGATTGCAGCATGATAAATAGTAAGGAGTTGATACCATGTACTATAAGCAATATGGCAATACTGATATGAAGGTTTCAGCAATCGGATACGGCGGTAACAGGTTTGACGAGGAAGATATAAAAGCGAATAAGCTGGAGAAGTGTGCGCAGACCGTATTATATGCCCATGAAAAGGGAATTAATTATTTCGATACAGCGCCAGGTTATTTTCTGGGAAAAAGTGAGACTATCTTTGGAATGGCTCTTTCCCAAGTGCCAAGAGATAGCTATTTTATTGCTTCTAAAATGAATGTACAAGAGCTAGAGAAGGTCGGGGCGCTTACTAAAGATGTATTCCGCAGCCAGTTGGAGACTACGCTTACTCGTTTAAAGGTGGATTACTTAGATTTTTACTTATTGTGGGGAGTATTAAATAAAGAGAGCTATCGAGCACAGTGTGATGCGCTTTACAGTTTCTTTCAGGAGGCTAAAGCAGAAGGATTAATACGTAATATTGCGCTTTCCTCCCATATGCCAGGAAACGAATTAGAAGAAGTTGAAGTTTATAATCATTTTAAAGGAATACTAATAGGATATAATATTCTTAATTATAGATTCCGTCAAAGTGGTATCAAGTCAGCTTATGAAAACGGCATGGGTGTAATGGTGATGAATCCTCTAGGAGGAGGGATTATTCCACAAAATGCGGATCGATTTCGCTATCTGACGGCGGATAACGATCTGACAGTAGCACAGGCAGCATTACGTTTTGTGACATCACATCAAGAAATAGCCATTGCGCTAGTCGGCTGTGAGACAGAAGAACATGTAGATGATGCTTGCAAGGCTGTTGAGGGACTTGAAGAAAGGCCAATGGAGGAAATATATCAAGAATATGAAAATCGCGGCGAATCTATTAATGATCTATGTACCGGTTGTGGTTATTGCCGCCAATGTCCGAAAGGAATTGAGATACCTAAATATATGGATGCCTATAATATGAAGATACTAGGGAGAAGTTTATGGCCGCGTTTGGAAGATTATTGGTGTATTTCTGTAACGAAAGCAACGGAATGTATAAAATGTGGCAAATGTGAAGGCTTATGTACACAGCATCTTCCGATTATGAAAAGGTTGGCAGAAATCAGGAAGTATCGGCGCATAACGGACTATATATCCCGAAAAGCAATGCGAATTAAAAGAAGGTTTATATCGGGAAAATAAAAGTAAAATCTGTGGAGACATTATATGACAGCAAAAAAAATCATCCCAAAACTGCTTAGTTATTTTGAGCGGCCATATACGGCATGGCTGCCGAGAAGCAACAAAAAAGCTATTAAAAAACTGGATTATATAGACATTGATGTGGTGAGCCACTGTAATCTGAAATGTAAAGGATGCAGCCATTTTTCTCCGATCGCGGCGCCTGCTTATTTAGATGTAAATAAATACGAACAAGATATCAATCAGTTAAGGAAAATCGTGCCGGAGAATAAATTAGGTAATATTTTTCTGATCGGCGGAGAGCCGCTTCTGCATCCGGAAATCATTAAGTTTATTACTATTTCGCGCAAGGCATATCAGAAAATACCGATTATCATAATAACAAACGGTATCTTACTGTTAAAACAACCAGACTCTTTCTGGAGCGCCTGCAGGACCCAGGATATTACAGTTGAAATAACGCGATATCCGATTACCTTGGATTTTGAGCCGATCTTTGCGAAAGCGAAGCAGGAAAGCGTAAAATTAGTATTCCGAGGCCGGACAAAGTATTATCGGAAAAAACAATATTATTTGCCTTTGGATGTGAAAGGTGAGAGAATTGCGGAAAAGAGTTTTCGGCATTGTTTTATGGCAAGGCACTGTTTTAATTTATCAGACGGCAAAGTTTTTCCGTGTTCCTATATCGCATGCGTTGGCAGGTTTAACGAGCATTTTGACCAAAATATCCCCGTGGTTACAGGAGATTATGCGGATATTTATCAGTGTTCCTCATTTGAAGAGCTGGCCGAGAGTTTAAACGGGCCATATCCGATGTGCCGATACTGTGCGGTTGACAAAAGGACATATGGCAATGAATGGGATGTATCAAAAAAAGACATCAGAGAGTGGAGTATTTGAGGGAGCTAGGAGCCATTACGGCACACAATAAATTATAGAATACATGAGGTTAAAATGAAAAACTATATAGAGGAATTAGTGCAAAGGTATCCAGTTTTGCTATCTTCGCAAAATGATATCGAACAGTCATACCGGATCATGAAAAATTGTTATGAACATGGCGGTAAGTTACTGATTGCCGGCAATGGTGGCAGTGCGGCTGACTCTGAGCATATCGTCGGTGAGCTTATGAAATGTTTTTCCCTGCCACGACCATTAAATCAGGAATTTTCCGATAAGTTGAGGGGCATTGATGAAAAAATGGGGGCAGAACTGGCAGGAAAGCTGCAGAAAGCATTACCGGCAATTGCCTTAAGCGGCCATACCGGTTTAAGCACCGCCTTTGCCAATGATGTTGACGGGAATATGGGCTTTGCCCAGCAAGTATTGGGATATGGTGCTAGTCAAGATGTATTGCTGGCAATTTCTACTTCGGGAGATTCTGCTAATATAATATATGCAGCTATTACAGCAAAAGCGAAGGATATGATGGTGGTCTTATTGACAGGAAATTCCGGCGGAAGGGCAGCAAAGTTTGCGGATGTTGAAATAAAAGTGACGGAGACAGAAGTATATAGAGTCCAGGAACTGCATCTTCCGGTTTATCATTGTCTTTGCCATATGTTAGAAGATCATTTTTTTAATACACAATATCAAGAAAATACTAAATAATTTCCTGTGATATTTTCTTGATATTTACGCATATTAGCACTGACAATTTTGATGACACATGCTATAATACAATGTAATCAGGCAATCAAACGATAAAAAGGAAAACTATGTTTAAACTAAAGAGTATCAAAAATAATGAAGCAAGATTATATGTTCTCTTTTTATTTATGCTCTTTCCACTGATCCTGTTTAGCTATGACAATGGAAGCTTCCGTATTCAGTCGATCCTACTTTTTCTGACCGGAATGAGCTGGCTGTTGTTTAATTTCCTGCGAATCAGGAAAAGAGAATGGGGCATCCGCCAGATTGAATATTTGACTGATCTGCCGGTGCTGGCGGCGGTTATCTATGCCTTTACACAGATATTGCTGAAAGTGATACAGAGCACCGGGGAAGAAAGCATCAGCTTTGATATTGAGATAACAGTGATTGCCTTGGCAGCAATTTACTGGGTGGCCACTTCGCGGATCATACTTTATAAGTATTATTTTGATTTAATGCTATTTAGTGCCCTGCTGTTTTTCGGAGCTTTATTATGCCTCTATTTGATTGACAATGATTTGGGCGGCCTGATTGCCTTGATTGCGGAAGATGAATATGCGATCGCTTCCTACACGCTATTGGCCTGTACGATCGCGGTGGTAATGTACTGCCGCTGCCGGGACAAAATGCAGTCGATATTTTATTTTAGCATTGCGCTGACCGGTTTTTTTGTCCTTTTCATCAATCATAACCTGGTCAGTATCTACATGATGACGGCTGTCTTTCTGGCCGTCCCGGTGCTGTTCCGTCCCGTAGCAGAGTTGGTGAAGCGGGATATGCAGCTGTTTTTGGTATTTCTGTTTCTGTTATCCAGTATGAGCCTGCTAACTAACTATACATCGCTGATCCAAAAGGAACTGCCGCTTAATGTGGAAAACAGTATTTTTCTGGACATAGTGATAGCCATCGGTGCGGTCGTTTTCTTTCTATACTGGAACCGGATACCGGATGGAAGCGATATGGATAAGCTGGTGCTGCGGAAAATGCGAAAGGCTTATTTATTCATCCTGAAAACCATGGCGATTTTTTTGGCGGCTGTCCTTCTGGCCGGAGATAGGTGGCAGGAACTGCCTGACAGCGCCCTTTTAAGGCCGCTCAAGCGGCTTGCCGTAAGCCTCTGCGAAGAAGTGGGCAGAGGGGAATCAGCTGTCTATCTGAGCTTTGAATATGCGGGAATGGCCGGCGGCTTGCTGTTGATGCTGTTTGCATCCTATATGATCGCCAGGCTCCGCAGAAACTATCATATGGACAAGCCGTTAACCGTCATGCTGATATTGATCTCTGACTTGTTTTTGCTTCAATTGGTATTTTGGAAGCCCAATATTAATTCGCTGCCGATTTATTTCTTAATCTTGATCTTTGCCGCTTTTTCCAAAGAATCAAGAAGAAAAGTCACGGCCAGGAAAGTAAAAACCCTGTCCCACAAATTATAACGAAGAAGGTAAAGTAAAAAATGCGAAAAAGATCAACACGGTTACTTACAATAGCAGCAACTGTCTTCCTCCTGTCGCTCACCGCCACAGGCTGTTCGTCAGATGTAGATCCGGATGTGGCGCTGGAAGGTAACGTCAACGAAGAAGCGACTCTGTTTGAAGGGGACGGACTGGTATCCGTCAATGAACTTATGAATACGGTCAGTGCGGCGGACGGCAAAGAAAGTCCCGATAACGGCGCGGCGACGGTGGCGGCGATTGATCAGGGCACCATGGTGTTTGTGATCGGAGAAGCCGCGGATGGCTGGTACGAGATCACCCACGCCGGCCAAAGGATGTACATTGAGAAAAGCGCCTTGCAGGCACAGGAAGCGGAAGCAGAGCTGCTCCAGGAAGTGGCACAGATGGAAGAAGAAAACGCCATGATCATTGAAGCCGTAGAACGGGCCAGAAGCGCGGCCCGACAGTCACGGATATGGGGAGTCATCATTATCCTGCTGATCGCCGGCATTTTTGCCGTGGGCATTATCGCTACCGTGAAGAATAACAGAATCAATAAAGAAGCGGCCACGCCAGATGATGCTCCGGAGACGGACAGCCTGGAATGGATTGACTTAGAGCAGGGAGAAGATAAGCCCGGCAAGGAAGCACCGCCGAAGTAAGGTAAACAGTATTTGCTTTTATGACCGCAGCAGAATAATTTTATTCTGATGTGGTCGTTGTATAATCAGAAGTAATCAGATTGGATAGGTATTATTGATGGGGACAAGTGTTTTTTCTGTGTTTACGGCGGCTGTTTTATTGATACTGCTATTTATCATCGGCGTTGTCATCCTGGACACACATCGGTTTGTCATTCGGGAATATTATTTCTGCGCCCCGCAGCTGAAAAACAATGCCAAGGCAGTTTTGATATCCGATGTGCACAATAAAGTATATGGGAAGAAGAATCAGGCTTTGCTCAAAGCTATTGAGCTGGCGGCACCAGATTATGTGTTAGTGGCGGGCGACATGCTTACGGCGGTCAAAGGAAAGGACTGCATGCCGGCGATCGAACTGCTGACGGCCCTGGCGGCAAGATATCCGGTTTATTATGCCAATGGGAATCATGAATACCGGTTGGCCCTTAATCCGGCGCAATATGGCCGTCTTTCTGAGCAATTCGAAAGCGCGGCTGCCCGCTTGCCGCTGGAACGGCTGCGGAACCAAAGCCTATATCTTCCGCAGGTGAATATGGCGGTCTACGGGCTGGATATTGACAGGACATATTACCGCCGGCTCAGCAAGAAGAAGGTTACGGTGGAGTATCTGAATATGGTGCTGGGCAAACCGGATAAGGACCGGGTGAATCTGCTGATTGCCCACAATCCGGAGTATTTTAAGGCTTATGCGGAATGGGGCGCGGATCTGGTGGTGTCCGGCCATGTGCACGGCGGCGCGGTGCGGCTGCCCGGCTTAGGCGGGCTGGTTTCACCTAGGCTGCGTCTGTTTCCGGAATATGACGGCGGCCTATACACTGAAAAAGATGCCACGATGGTACTGAGCCGGGGGCTGGGGACCCATACGTTCCCGATCCGTTTTTTTAATCCGGGGGAGCTGGTGATCATTCATCTGCGTCATTAAGCGACGTTATGAATTGACATAGAATGAATCATAAGAAAAAATAATATAAGAAACTGAAAGGATTGGTAGGCAACGATGATGTACGACCTTGGTAAACTGGCAAAATTAAATGAGTTCAGCTATGAAGATGCGGTTAGAAACTTCAGGAGCTACAGTATTTATTTCGATGAATTGGACAAATTCATCCGTGAAGCGCGGAAGTATCTGGGCGGATACAGCCCGATAGTGGTAGTCAATTCAGAGGAAATCAAAGCCGATTTTATGGAGGAGGCCGACACCATCCAACGTAGGTTCGTAGATCTGGGCATGCTTTCGGCGGCCGCGGCACTTAATGACTTGAAGAATACGGCCGGAAAGAACAATCCCAAAGCCCTTACCGACGCTATCCAGGTATTTCAGGCGGAAACGGATCTGGTCGTGAAAAAGATCGCCGCCGCCCGTACCCCGGCCATCAATATAAAAACATGTGAGGAAATCACCATCCTGGCCGTGGATGACCGGCCGGAGATCCTGAAGCTGACCGAGGGCATGCTGAATGACCGCTTTAATGTTCTGGCGGTAACCAGCGGCGCGGAGGCTCTCAGCGCTGTCCAGTCCTGCTGCCCCTCCCTGTTTTTGCTGGATATAGAGATGCCGGATATGAACGGGCTGGAACTGGCCAAAATGCTCCGGGAGCAGAACGAATATAAGAATACGCCGGTTATTTTTATGACCGACCATGCTACCCGTGAGTATGTCCTGATGGCGAAGGAACTCGGAAATTGTGATTATCTGCTTAAACCGGTTGAGAAAAGCTTAATTACTGAAAAGATCGGGCAGATTTTCACTACATTGGGGATTTTATGATCCAGGAAAGATGTCAGGCGGGTGAGCATATATGATTAGAACGATACATACATATAGTGGCACTTGTGCTACCGACCACAAGATATACGTTGACTTATCGAAATTATCATGCTACTATAAGCAAAGCAGAAGCGAAAATAAATGAGGACGTGACATAAGATGATAACCCCCCGACTGTTTGATCACACGATATTAAAAGCGGATGCCGTGGCGGATGAAGTCAGGCAGGTCTGCCAGGAAGCCGTGGAATACGGATTTATGTCTGTCTGTATCAACAGCTGCTATACCGCTTTGGTGAAGAAGCTGTTGCAGGGGACGCCGGTCAAGGTCTGTACGGTGGTCGGTTTCCCGCTCGGGCAGATGAGCACGCCAGCCAAATGCGCCGAAGCTGCCCAGGCAGTGGCGGAAGGCGCCGATGAGATCGACATGGTTATCAATGTGGGGGCGCTTAAGGACCGCGATTATCCGGCGGTAAGGGCGGACATTGCCCAAGTAAAGTCAGCCTGCGGGCAGGCCATATTGAAAGTGATTATTGAAACCTGTCTGCTGACCCGGCCGGAAAAGATCAAAGCCTGCCAGCTGGCCGAGGAGGCCGGCGCCGATTTTGTGAAAACGTCCACCGGCTTTGGCGGCGGCGGTGCCACTCCCGAAGATGTGGCGCTGATGCGGGAAACCGTCGGAAACCGCTTGGGCGTCAAGGCCTCCGGCGGGATCAGGGACCGGGAAACCGCGGAAGCCATGCTCCATGCGGGCGCAAGCCGCTTGGGGACAAGCCGCACCATCGCCATCTGCACGTAAAGCCCGACATCATTGAGGAGGAAGGATCACATGGCATTGACAGTCAAGCTGCAAGCATTTGAAGGTCCCTTGGATCTGCTCTTGCACCTCATCGAGAAAAACAAAGTGGACATCTACGACATCCCTATTGTAGATATAACGGATCAGTATCTTAAGTACATCAGGCAGATGGAAACCGAAGACATGAATATCATGAGTGAGTTCCTGTTAATGGCGGCGACCCTGCTGGACATCAAATGCCGGATGCTGCTGCCGGCCGAAATAAACGAAGACGGCGAGGAAGCAGACCCTCGGGCAGAACTGGTGCAGAAGCTCCTTGAATACAAGATGTATAAATACATGTCCTTGGAACTCAAAGACAGACAGACCGATGCCCGCAAAAACCTGTTCAAGATCATGACGCTTCCCCAGGAAGTAAAGGAATACAAGACCCCGATTGACTATGAACAGCTGATCGGGGAATCGACCTTACAGCAGCTGCATGAACTGTTTAAAACCATGTTGAAGCGGCAGGCAGACAAGATCGACCCCATCCGGAGCACCTTCAGCCAAGTGGAAAAGGATGAAGTGGACATGGAGGCGAAGATGGCCTATGTGGAAGGCTTTATCCACCGCCGCCGGAAGCTTACCTTTATCGACCTGCTGGAACGGCAAAGCAGCAAAATGGAAATCATAGTCACTTTCCTGATTATATTAGAACTGATGAAAATGGGCAAAATCAACATTCACCAAGAAAGCACCTACGGTGATATCTATATAGTTTCGAACGAAGTCCGGGCAGCGGGCTGAGGAGGAAAGCAGTGGAACGGAAAGAAGCGCGGGCAGTACTGGAGGCGATCCTGTTCACCATGGGGGAGTCGGTGGAAATCGACCGGCTTGCCGCCGTGATCGAGGAGGACAGCAAGACCACCAAGGCCATCCTGCATGAAATGAAAGCATATTATGACCGGGAAAACAGCGGGATAACCCTGATGGAACTAGAGGATTCTTTCCAGATGTGTACTCGTAACACCATGTACGAATATCTCATCAAGATTGCGAAAACCCCCAGAAAATACGTGCTTACCGATGCTTTGCTGGAGACCCTCTCGATCATCGCCTACAAGCAGCCGATCACCCGCCTGGAAATCGAAAAAATCAGAGGCGTCAACTGTGACCATACGGTAAACCGGCTGGTCGAGTTCGGGCTCATCGGTGAAGTGGGCCGGATGGATGCCCCGGGCAGGCCGCTTTTGTTTGGAACGACCGAAGAGTTTTTACGGAGTTTCGGCGTCAAGTCTTTGGATGAGCTCCCCCAGATGAACCCGGTACAGCTCGAAGAACTAAAGCAGCAGGCGGAACAGGAGATCAAAGTACAGCTGGACGTATAATCAAATATAAAAACCCGGACATATATATAATAGCTAGACAATAAGATATATATTAAGAAGTTAATAACAGGACACTATATGCGGAATATAATGATTTCATGGAAAAAGAAAGTAACACTCTTCCTTATCACAGCCTGCATCATCCTGACCAATACTGTAAGCTGGGCCGCTCCCGCAGAAAGCCGCCCGGATATTGATCTCTACGCCCGTGCCGCCGTCCTGATGGATGCCCGCAGCGGGCGCGTTTTGTTTGAAAAGAACGGCTCAGAAATGCTGCCGATGGCCAGCACCACGAAAATAATGACCTGTATCTTGGCGCTGGAATACGGCAATCTGGAAGACTATGTGGAAGTCTCCGACTTTGCGGCTAAAATGCCGAAAGTAAAGCTGTCGATGCATCCTGGCGAATATTATCGGCTGGAGGACCTGCTTTATTCTCTGATGCTCGAATCCCACAATGACAGTGCCGTCGCCATCGCCGAGCATGTGGCCGGCAGTATGGAAGAATTTGCCGTCATGATGAACCAAAAGGCCAAGGATATCGGCTGCCATGACACCTGTTTCATCACACCTAACGGACTGGACGCGACCACCGGGGACGGAACCAAAGTCCACTCGACTACCGCTAGGGATCTGGCCGCAATCATGTCTTACTGCATCAACGCTTCGCCGCGGAAAGATATGTTTCTTAAAATCACCGGCACCGCGTCGCATCAGTTCACCAACTACCGGTTGGAAGAAAACAGCGATGAAAACACCGATGAAGGCACCGACGGAAACAGCGGCAGCTTCTTACGCGGCGGCAGAAGCCATTCAGTCAATAATCACAATGCTTTCCTATCGATGATGGAAGGCGCATTGTCCGGTAAGACCGGGTTTACCTCTAAAGCCGGCTACTGCTATGTCGGTTCCTTGGAACGGGACGGCAGGATCTACGTAGTCGCCTTGCTGGCCTGTGGCTGGCCCAATCACAAGACCTATAAGTGGTCGGATACGCGTAAGCTGATGGAATACGGACTGGATAATTATACTTATCGCGACATCCTGTCCCGCCCCGCCCTTGAAAGGATCGCCGTGGATGCGGGGATACCGGCCAACAACCGCCCCTACGGCACTGCCTACGCCGACATCCAGATGGATACCGGCGGGGAAGAAGAGCTTAAATATCTCCTGCGGGAAGATGAACAAGTCAAAATGCAGATCAAGATGGCGGACCGCCTGGAAGCTCCCGTAGTTTCCGGCCAGCAGGTCGGCACGGTGAGCTATCAGCTGAACGGGCTTATCCTCAAGGAATATCCGGTCACGGCGGTAAATCCTGTGGAAAAAATCAGCTTTTCTTGGATCGCCGGTTATCTGCTGCGGCGTTTCTGCATATAGGAATTAGCCATAAAACCTGACCAGTCTACCAAAAAAAAGTAGAATTTCAATTTTTTCCTAGGATATTTACTCCTTTTATGTTATACTACTACAGGTATAAATTTTATACGTTAAAATATTAGTTAATATAAAATGGAGGGCAGAAAAATGAGTACGATTTCACAGGCGAGTCAAAGAATCAATGCTTTGCTCGACGAAAACAGTTTCGTTGAGATCGGTGCTTTAGTAACGGCAAGAGCTACCGATTTTAATATGAAACAGACCCCGACTCCTTCCGACGGTGTCATCACCGGATATGGAGTAATAGACGGCAGTCTTGTGTATGTGTACAGCCAGGACGCATCCGTGATGAACGGAACCATCGGCGAAATGCATGCCAGAAAGATCACCCGCCTTTATGATCTGGCATTAAAAGTAGGGGCACCGGTCATCGGCCTGATTGATTCGGCCGGCCTGCGCCTGCAGGAAGCCACCGACGCATTGAACGGCTTTGGCGAGATTTATCTGAAGCAGACCTTGAGTTCGGGAGTGATTCCCCAGATTACCGCTATTTTCGGGACATGTGGCGGCGGCTTGGCCATCATCCCCGCTTTGACGGATTTTGCTTTTATGGAAGGAACCAAGGCGAAACTATTCGTCAATTCGCCCAATGCCCTAGCAGGCAATGAGATCGGCAAGAACAATACCGCGGCGGCCAAGTTCCAGGCCGGCGAAGCGGGCAGTGTCGATGCCGTGGCTGATGAAGCGACGCTGCTTGCCGAGATCAGGCAGCTGGTTTCTATGCTTCCCGCCAATAATGAAGACGACCTGTCTTACTGTGACTGTCAGGACGACCTCAACCGACTCTGTCCGGACATCGTAAATTGTGCCGGCGATACCGCCATTGCCCTGTCCCGGATTGCCGATGACGGCATCTTCTTTGAAACGAAAAGGCAGTTTGCCAAGGAAATGGTCACCGGCTTTATCAAACTCAACGGCATGACGGTGGGAGCCGTTGCCAACCGTACCGAGTGTTACGACGCTGAAGGAGAAGTTACCGACCGCTTTGATCCGGTGCTATCAGTCAATGGCAGCGAAAAGGCGGCTGAATTCATCCAATTCTGTGATGCCTTTGAGATTCCGGTCTTATCTTTGACCAATGTAACCGGTTATCAGGCGGATCCCGTTTCCGAAAAGAAGATTGCCAAGGCTGTTGGAAAGCTTACATACGCTTTCGCCAGCGCTACTGTCCCGAAGGTCAATGTCATTACCGGGAAAGCCTATGGCAGTGCTTATGTGGCCATGAACTCCAAGGCGATCGGTGCCGATGTCACTTATGCATGGCCGACAGCCGAAGTCGGCATGATGGATGCCAAGCTGGCCGCCAGGATCATCTGTGACGGACAAGGTTCCGAAGCGATAGAAACATGCGCCGGTGAATATGCGGCGCTGCAGAATAATGTGCAGAGTGCCGCCGGCCGAGGCTATGTGGACAGCATCATTGAGCCGGCCGATACCAGAAAATATGTGATCGGAGCTTATGAAATGCTGTTTGCCAAACGCGAAGACCGTCCGGCCAAAAAGCACGGCACAGTTTAGAAAGGAAGATACTTAATATGAAAAAATTGCTCTTAGTATTAGGTATAGCTGCCTGTCTCCAGTTGACGGCCTGCGGCGCCGATTCTACTACCGAAGAAACGGAAGGCCCTAAAGTGCTCGCCGAAGGAGATGTGGAGGCGTTTGCCGGGCAGTATATTAATTATATGATCGATCTCGAGAATCCAGCTTATGACGGCCAGCTTCCCGAAGACAGCTGGGACTACCAGGCACGTAACGCTTGGATTGCCGCGGTAAAAGACATGGGCAGTTTTCAGCAGATTCTTGGCATCAGTGCCGAGATCGGTGCAACCGAAGCCCTAATCACCATCGAGATAGAAGGATCTGAGCGCAATGCGACCGTACAGTTTGTCTATACGGCGACAACGTTATTGGATCCCAGTGTTACGGTTATATACAGCGACGCAGAGATGATGACCAGGGCAGCTTTGAATACGCTCCTTGGCATGGGAACGACCTTCGCCATATTGATATTGATCTCCGTCATTATCGCTGCCCTCTCCCTACTTCCTAAGCTTCAGGGCAAGAAGGCCGGGAAAGTCAGCGAGGAAGAAGCACGGAGCCAATCAATGGATCAGGCCATCGCCCAGATCATAGAAAAAGAAGAACAGGCGGACGAGCGCGAACTGATTGCGGTGATTACCGCCGCTATAGCCGCCAGCCAAGACTCGCTGCCCCCCGAAGGATTCAGAGTCAGAAGCATCAGAAAAATAAATACCACCAAATGGAAACAGGCATAGGAGGATAATAAAATGAAAAACTATACCATTACCGTAAACGGAAATGTATATGATGTGACAGTAGAAGAAAACACCGCTTTTGGCAGCGCCCCGGCCGCTGCCCCGGCTCCGAAGGCCGCCCCTG
>QMCD01000309.1_pt1 | contig 37499 bp, 34 predicted proteins | sample 1821841 | NCBI WGS metagenome assembly QMCD01 (sample SAMN01991225, study PRJNA193472) | Termite gut metagenome, whole genome shotgun sequencing project. | isolation source: worker | host: Macrotermes natalensis
CTGTGTTGAATACTGGGAAGGTGGAGGTATCGTGCAGTCTGGGGTTCCAGAGCAATTCATCAACGGTCCGTTGGCTTGCTCGGTGACCGATGATCCAAGCCAAACTCCTGGCGTGCCTAATACGGCAGGGCGAATCATGAATAATCCGTTCATAGTTGCTGGTGCTGGATTGGTGGTTGCTGGAGTGTTGTTCGCTTTAGTTAAGAAAAGTAAGAAAGCTTAGACAGTAGATTTGGATCGCGAATCTCCGCTTGAATGGGCGGAGATTTTGCTAGGTATTTGGATGGCTTGGCAAATTGGGTGAAGTGTGATAGAATGGTCAGGTAATTAACTCAGTGTGCGATCGTTTTGAGAAAATGAATGCGTACGCTCCGCAAGGTCGATATGACCAGAAAGGAACCAATAGAGGAATGAAAGACTATGAGCTTACCATTCTGATTCACCCCGATTTGGAGAAAAATCCAGAGGAGTTGGTGGATAAGATAAAGAAGCTGGTCGCGGATAGCGATGGCGAGGTGAAAAAAGAAGATAATGAGGGTAAAAGAAAGCTGGCTTATCGGTTGAAGGGTCAGGAGTATGCACTTTATTATTTCTTTGAGCTCGGTTTGCCAGCGGAAGCGCCGTTGAAAGTTAGTAATGTATTGAATATTACTAATGGTGTTATGCGGTATTTGCTGGTGAAGAAGGATGAGAAGTTGGCGGCTAAAGCTGAGAAAGCAGCTGAAGCTGTGAATGAGGGTGAGGATGTTGCGAAGAAGAAAACTAAGTAAGGAGGGATAGAGAATATGCGAGGTTTTAGCAAGGTAACAGTTTTGGGGAATTTGACACGAGATCCGGAGTTGCGTTCGACTCCGTCGGGTCAGAGTGTGGCGAGTTTTGCATTAGCGGTTAACCGCGGAACAAAAGATAAGGAGGAGGTGAGCTTTTTTGAGTGTACAGCTTGGGGGAAGCCGGGTGAGATTATTGCACAGTATATGAAGAAGGGTCGACCGTTGATCGTTAGTGGGTCGTTACGCCAGAGGACTTGGGAGGATAAAAATGGTGGTGGCAAGCGCAGTGCGGTAGAGGTTGTTGTAGATGACTTCACGTTTTTGGATAACGGGAATGGTGGACGAGACGATAAGTCGGGTGAGGGTACTGTCAATGAGACGACGCAAGAGCCTTCTTCTCAAGTTACGGACACTGTTCCGACGGATGTGACTGGTGAGATTGATCTATCCGAGGTTCCGTTTTAATAATAATTTAGGGAAAGATTATGAAGAGATTTAAGAAAGATGTCAACTTGTATTTTGACTATAAAGATGTTAAAACTCTGGGGCGATACTTGGATCCGTATGGACGGATTGAGCCGATTAGCAAGACTGGTTTGTCTGCGAAGCAGCAGAGGCAGTTGGCGACGGCGATTAAGCGGGCTAGACATTTAGCTTTGTTGCCGTTCGTTAGCTCGGGGATGTAAGAATGTTCGGACCAACAGATTTGAAGAAAGGCGTGTTGATTCAGTTGGATGGGCAACCGTATCGAGTGGTGGAATACTCGCAGAAGGTGATGGGCCGAGGCGGGAGCATTGTGAACGTGAAAGTGAAGAACTTGGTGACTGGCGCGTTGCTGCCCAAAACGTTCAAGGGGCAGGAGCGGATTGAGCCGGCGGAAGTGGAAAATAAGCGGGTGCAATACCTGTATAACGACGGGACCGACTATTTCTTTATGGATCCGGAGAGCTTTGAGCAGTTTCAGCTGGGCAAGGCGATTGTGGATAGTGCGGCTGGGTTTATGAAAGAAGGCAGCGAGGTGGATCTGCAGCTGTTCAACGGGAGTGTGATAAACCTGGTGATGCCGAAGAATGTGTTTCTGGAAGTGACGTATACCGAGACTGCGGTCAAGGGCGACACGAGTTCGAGCGTGATGAAAGACGCGACCTTGGAGACGGGGACGGTTGTGAAGGTGCCGGCGTTTATCAAGACGGGCGATGTGATTTCGGTGGATACCGAGACGGGTGCGTATCGTGAGCGCAAGAAGTAAAAAGCTTCTTTTCGGCGATGGGCGCGAATATGTTTCGCGGGCGGGGTATAAGTTGGAGGGGGCGGCGAGGGCCTTCGGTGTGGACTTTCGGGGAAAAGTGGTGCTGGATGTGGGGTCTTCGACTGGGGGGTTTACTGACTTTGCGCTGCAGCACGGAGCGCGAAAAGTGATCGCGGTAGAGAAAGGCACTGGGCAGATGAGTCCGGTGCTTTTCTCGAATCCGCGATTGGAGTTGCACGAAAAGACGGATATTTTTGGATTTGAGGTGCCGGAGGGGGTGGAGATTATTGTGATTGACGTGTCGTTTGTCTCCATTGTCCCGGTTTTGGAATACCTGTGGAAAAGTTTGGGGAGGGATGAGCGTGGCTTGCGAGATGGTAGGGATGATATACGGGATGGCCGGGGCGGTGTAAGAGGTGTCCGGGGCGGTGTGGCGGTTTTAGCTATGCTAAAACCGCAGTTTGAGGTCGCGCCGAGGGAGTTGGTGGGGGGCGTGGTGAAGAATTCGGCGATGAGGCGGCGGATAATAAAGGAGTTTGAGGCGCGGGTCAAACCGCGCTTCGCGATAGTCGCGAAGCGCGACAACGCCCTGGTGGGCGCCAAAGGCAACGAGGAGAGGTTCTACTACTTGCGGCCGGTTTTTGTTGAGCGATAGTCTTGCTGACCAACCCGCACTTTCCCTCATCAGTTTATCGCCAGAGTTGTAGTTTTTACAACATCTCTAATATGGAACTCGCTTCGCTCAAACATCTGAAATAACCATGAGCTGTTGGTAAAAACTACAACGCTCAAACACGATTCGGGAAAGTGTGGGTGGGTCAGATTAGTCTTGCATAAAAATAAGCGGTATGATAATATGGTAAGTAAGATTAGCGATTTTGGGTAAGGAAGCTAAACGCAGATAGGTAGATACCATGATAATACGCAAGACAAAAGAAACTATAGTAAAAAACATAGCGTCAGTTGCTAGCGCATTGCTGCTTGGTCTGGTGATGATTGGTGCTTTGGCGCCGAGGACTGGTGAAACTAGCGCTGCGGGCGGTACGCCGCCGGTGTGGGTTGGCGCTCCATCGATTAGTATTGCGGTTCCGGACAACGACCCGGGTGTGCCGGGCAATCAGTTTGACATTGGCATGGTGGAGCCGGGTAGCTCGAGCATATCCTCCAAAGATTTGACCACAACGGTGACGACCAATAATCCATCGGGCTATACCTTGGATGCACGGATGAAAGATGCAAACCAGTGCATGCGGCATAGCTCGCGGAGCGGAAACGCTTGCAGCGGAATAACTAATACGTATAAAATCAATCCGGTTCCGATAGGCACAGCAACTGGTTCTTTCCCGTCTAACTCGTGGGGAGTAAGCACGGATCCGTTTGCGACATGGCAGCCGATTCCGGCTAGCGGCGCAACGCCGCTGGTGTTTAAGAATGCCAATACTGCCACTAGCCCATCTGGCGAGCAAACTAACTTGAGGTTTGGCATAAAGGTGGATATGAGCGTTGCAGCTGGCGACTACTCGGCGACAGTTGTGGTGACTGCACTGGCCAAAGAGCTGCCAGTGGTGAATATAGCCAGTGTGTCGCCCGGCACAGTGAATCGTAGCGACACAATAACGTTGACTGGCACGAACCTGAACCACCTTTATTCGCTGACGGTTGGGGATGTGGCGTGCGAAAATGTGTTGATAGAATCAGCTACGACCGCGACTTGTGTGATCGGGGCAACTACGCCGATTGGCAGCAATCGGCCGCTGGGCAGCGTGCTGTCGGTATATGGCGAGGCTGGCACAACATCGGCGACTGTGAATGTGGTGTTGCCGCCACCGGTCGTGACAGCTATTAGCCCGAACACCGGGCATTTCCGGGGCGGGGAAACACTGACAATTACCGGAACTGGATTTACGGGTGCAACGGCTATTCGGTTAGGTACGCGCGGCTGCACATCCTTTACTGTGGTTTCGGATACGCAGGCAACTTGCGTGAGCCAAGGCATTGACCCGAGCTTCTTGGATGCTACAACGCCAGCGTTTAGCGCCAGCAATAGTGCAACAAATCCGGTGGCCAATTGGACCAAGCCAAACCTGATGGCCAACGCTGCCAATACTGCGAGCGTAAATGTGACTACCCCGGGCGGCACCAATACTGCTAATACCCTGTTTACCTATCGCTACCAGGCGCTGTCTTATACCCAAAAGGGCAGCTACTTGTATGTGCTGGGGAACGACTTCCAGCTGGGCAGCAAGATTGTGGTGGGCGGAACAGTATGCAAAAACACGGTCGTGACGAGCAGCACCACGGCGGTTTGCACCGATACGCCCACACTGACCGCGGGTAGCAAAGCGGTGACAGTTCAGGCCCCGCCAGCGCCAGTTTATCAGTTTCAGAGCCAGGCGGTTTCTACGGCACTGCCTACGTTTACCTGCGCGGCATTGCCCACGCCCACATTCCACATTGATTGGCAGTACGATTGGTCGCCATATACCACGGTAGTGCGGGATACTCGCGACTCCAAATCCTACCGAGTGCGGAAAATGCCCGATGGTCGGTGCTGGATGATCGACAATCTTGCCCTATCCACTGCAACTAGGATTACGGCAGCTGACACGGATATTGACACCGACGCGGGCGCTGACTTTGTGGCCGTTTGGAACTCCCTAAACTCCAATGGGCAACCGGTTCAATCCAGTGCCACCCACAGCAATGGAGCTTGCACAGCGGATAGCAGCGCAGCCATAGCCAACGGCTCTGGCTATCTAACCTGCGATGGCGCAAGTTATTCCGACGCTAACGATGGCTTCGTAGCATATACCGATCCTTCGCTGACAAACAACAGCAATTACGAAAACTGCACCCAGATGAACGGGATCAACCTCAACTCCCTGACCGGTTGCGGCTACCTATACAACTGGTACACAGCAACAGCTGGCAGTGGCAATAGCGCTGGCGGCAGCACTACCGCCCGCAACGTCAATTCTTCTATTTGCCCCGCAGGTTGGCAACTACCCAAAGGTGCAGCAATCTCTGCCCAAAACGAATTCGCCATCCTAAACAACGCTATGGCTACCGGTACAACCACTGCCTCCACCACCAACTCCGCCACTACCCGACCCAACTGGCGCAACAACGGTGCCTTTGAAGGCTCACTTGCAGGCTACTACACTAGCAGCTTCAGCAATGCCGGCAACTACGGCTTCTACTGGTCTAGCTCGGCAAACGCTATCGCTACTAACGCCTACTACCTGAACTTCAACTACTCCAGCGTGACCCCAGGCCATAACAGCACCAATCGCTACAACGGCAGCTCTGTTCGTTGTATGTTATAGCCCCTCAGATCTGATGAGAGAAAAAAGAATAGAGCAGGTATCGAATCGGAGCATGAGTTAGTATAAATATGATATAATCAGGATATGGTAATTCTTGACTGGGCGCAATGGTGGTATGGAGCGGGGCTGAGACGGAGGGTGCAGCTTTTGGGGCGGCGAATTGGTAAGGCTGTGGATTTCTTTTCTATTCCCCTGCTACTGAAGACTCTGTTTGCGCCGTTTCGGCAGATTTCGGCCGAGAAGTCGTATTCGGCGGGGCTGGAAACGCGGGCACGGATGGTGGTGGACCGAATGGTGTCGCGGTTGATTGGCGGCGTGATGCGAATATTCGTGATTGTGGCGGGGCTAGTGGTTTTGACCGTGTTGGCGGTTTGGAGCATCTTGGTTTTGGCGTGCCATGTTCTGCGACCGGCGCTGGTGGTAGTGTGCGTGGTTTTGTTCTGTATGGGCTGGGCGCTGTTAAAGAACGTGGAGTGGCTACAAAATGTCAAGTTTTAATTATCACAGTCAGCGGGCGAGGAAGGCGCGATTTGCGGCTCGGGTTCGCAAGTTTATGCCAGTTGCGAAGACCTTGACTGTCATTTTGCTACTCGTGAGTATTGGTCTATTAGTGTTCAGCTTTGCTGCCGGCTGGCTGGTTTTGGGCTTGACGATGACCTGTTCGGCGTTTATCTTTTGGTGGAATCAGGACTTGTGGCGAATTGCGATTATCCCGGGCGATGCGGTGGATGGGCGGATGAGCAGCAGTGTTTTGGGGCTGTTGCCAGAGAATCCGAGTGTTGCGGACGTGGCGGAGGCGATTGCACGTTCGCAGAGTGAACGGTTTTTGGCGCTGAGATTTGGAATTACTGGCGTGTTTCTTACGGAGATTGCCAAGAATACTACGGCGGATGCGGAGACTCTTTGGCGAAACGCTGATGGTATTTGCAAAACTTTGGGAACGGAGATAATTTCTGGCGGAGTATTAGCGCTGGCGATTGTTCAAACGGTGCCGAATTACGAGCAGTTTTTGGCGCAAATTCGTATGGAGTTTGGCGACTTGTTGAACGGCGTTAAGTGGTTTGACCGGATTTATGGGTTGGTGGAAAGGTCCAAAGAGACGATGAAAACTGGCGGCATTGCGCGGGATTGGTCGTTTGGGTTTACGCCACTTTTGACTCGATTCGGGCGGAACATTTCGGCGGAAATTGGGTTGCATGGCGGGCGAGTGATGTCGGCGGAATTGCCTTCGCGGATCAAGATTGTACAGCAGATGATTGATGCACTGGGCGGGAATGGTCGGCGAAATGTGGCGGTAGTAGGGCCGAATGGAGCTGGCAAGACTTCTGTGGTGCATGACCTGGCCGAAAAGCTGATTGACGCTTCTAGTAATGTGCCAAAGGGGTTGAAGTTTAGTCAGGTATTCCTGATGGATTCGGCGGCCTTGATTGCGGCGGCTAACAAGCCGGGCGAGATAGAGGTGCTGATGACGCAGTTGTTTAACGAAGCCTATGCAGCCAAGAATATCGTGCTATGTCTGGATGATGCGCAGTTGTTTTTTGGCAGCGATGTAGGCTCTGTGGATATTACCAACTTGCTTTTGCCGGTTTTGCAGGCAGGGAATTTGCGACTGGTTTTGACTTTGAATGAGCAGAAGATGCTGGAGATTACGGCTAAAAATCCGGCGGTTTTGAACGCGCTGAATAGAATCAACATTGCCGAAGCTAGCCAAGAAGAAACGTTGGCAGCGATGGAGGATCGGGCGGTGCAGCTGGAGCATATGAATGGTGTGATATATGCTTATCAGGCGCTGAAAGAAGCGTATCGCTTGAGCCAGAAATATATTTACGACTTGGGCATGCCAGGCCGGGCGATTAAGCTATTGGAATCGGCGGCGGGGTATCCGGATCCGGAGTTTACGGGAGTGAAGTATATCACGGCCGAATCAGTGGCGAATGCAGTGGAGGGGACTCTGGGCGTGAAAGTGGGCACGGCAAATACGAATGCCGAGCGAGATAAACTGCTGAACTTGGAGGACGCGATTCATGCGCGGATGATTAACCAGACCAAGGCAGTGCGAGTGGTGGCTGACGCTCTACGGCGGGCGCGGACTGGTGTGCGCAATGACAAAAAACCGATTGGCACTTTCCTGTTTTTGGGGCCGACTGGCGTGGGCAAGACCGAGTTGGCTAAGTCGTTGGCAGCGATTTACTTTGGTAGTGATGAGAATATGGTGCGGATGGACATGAACCAATATGCGTTGGCGGAAAACGTGAATGATCTGACAGCGGACGGGGCGGATAATCCAACTAGCCTGACGGCGCAGATGATGAAAAGGCCGTTTTCTGTGGTGTTGCTGGACGAGATTGAAAAGGCACACCCGGCGGTTTTGGCGGCACTGTTGCAGGTGTTGGACGAAGGAGTTTTGCGAGACGCACGGGGGCGCGAGGTGGGGTTCCGCGATGCGATAATTATCGCGACATCGAACGCTGGGGCAGAGCGGATTCGTGTGTTGGTGTCTGCTGGGCGGGACTTGGCGGAGTCAGAAGAGCAGTTCGTGAATGAGCTGATTGATTCTGGGCAATTCCGGCCGGAGTTCTTGAACCGGTTTGACGAGATTGTATTGTTTAAGCCGTTAGGGCACGAGGAGTTGTTGCAGGTTGCCGACCTGTTGATTGCTGGAGTAAATAAAACTTTGGCGCCGCAAAAGATTACGGTAGCGGTGGAGCCGGAGGCCAAAGAACTTTTGGTGCTAGCTGGGTATGACCCGCGCCTGGGCGCGCGGCCGATGAGGCGGGTAGTGCAGCGCACATTAGAGAGCGAAGTTAGCAAACGGATTTTGGCTGGGCAAGCGGGGCCGGGCGATAGACTTGTAATAGCAAGTGCGGAAATGGAGGAGCTTTTGAATGGGCAAGCGTGAGCGAGCGGTGAGTTTTGGCCGAAAGCATTTTTGGCTCTTTGCACTGATAAGTGTGGGAGTCGAGTTTTTGATTGGTTTCATTCTGGTGGGCGGCCAACTGGTGTCTGATCAGGTTTTGAGTTTGATATGTTTGGGGTTGGCGATCGGTATGATGGCGATGCTTGTCAAGAAAGTTTTTGGTGCCAGGGCGGCAGCATTTTGCCTGCCGATTTTGTTGATTGCTCCGCTCTTAGTGGAATATGGTTTTATGGGTGGGCTTTGCTCGCTTATGACCTTGCTGGTGGTTTTGGCGGTTTATGCGGTGCTACTGGCGCATGAAAAGAAGTGGCGATGGCTATGGGCTATTGGCGGGCTACTGGCCTTGGGGAGCATTTTCTTGTTATTTAAGGTCGGTAGCGATCCTCTTATGGTGCGACAGCATCTTGGTGCTGAGCAGTTGCTTGGCGTATTCTCTTTTGGCCTGCTATACAAATCACCATGGAGTCTTGTGGGCACAGATTGGTTTTACTTGGCGATTGTTGCGTTGATATTGATTTTCGCCAGTATTTTGGCTTGGCGACATCGCAGCGAAAATCGGTTTTTTGCCCGGAGATTGTTTATTGGCATGGCAACTGCGCCAGTTTTGGTCTTAGCGGTGGTGGCTAATCCGTTCTTTGGTGCCAGAGTGTATTTGCAGGGCTGGTTGGCTTGGTTTACCATTTTTGATTATGCGGGTTTGGCGATTTTGCTCCATCTTCTGATTAAAAACGGTCACCAAAAACTACGGCGAATCGGTTACATGGCCTATGTTTGGTTTGTGATATTGTTGATGCTGGGCATGAGTAGTTTGGCGGAAAGTACAGGCGTGTTGAATGATACCGGCAATATGAGCATACCGGATGTGAGCGAATTAGCGGAGGTCATAAAGCCGGATGCTTGCCGTGAGAACACGGTGGTGGTGGTTGGCGAGTATGCTGACTATACGCAACTAGCCGAATATATTCCGAGTTATTGCAGTATGCAATATGGGGGATTGGGTGACAGTGCGGCGGGGAGAATTGTGACAGTTGCTCGCTCTGGGAACGATAGTGATATCGCGCCCGTCGGTAATTATTTACCAGTGAGTATTGTGAAGAAATGGGGTTTTGCAATTACGACTTATGTTCAGCAAGGAATTGAGCAATAGCTTCCTTAGCTAGCTCGTAGTCGAAGCCCTGGCGCATAAGATACTGGGCAAACTTGTTCTGGTCCGGGTAGCGTTGGAATTTCTTGGCGATGATTTTTTGGATTTCTGCTGAATCGTTTCTGCCGGAGTTGCCCAGGGTTTTGTCTATGACACTCGGGTCGATGCCTTTTGCGGCTAGTTCGGCGCGGAGTTTGCGGGCCGAAGTGCCCTTGGCTGCTCGGCGGTTTTCTACCCAAAATTGCGCCATTTTTTCATCGTCAACGTAGCCTTTTTCGATTAGCTTATCGAGTACCGCCTGGGTGATTATTTGAACGGCGGCTTTGGGGCGCGACAATAGTTTGCGGCGGAGGTAGTCGCGCACCTCTTTTTCGCTGCGTGGTCGCATCAGTGCATACTCTAATGCCCGCAGATAGATTTTGCCGAATTCGCTCTCCCCCTTTAGCTTATCTACATCACTGTCGGTGAGTTCTTGCCCGACCTTGAGCCCTAAGTCAATTACCTGGGAAATATCCAGGCTCAGCTCGTATTTGCCGTCGATATTCACATTGACACGATTGGGGTTTTTGGTCTGTCCGCGGACTGCAGTAATCTTTCTCACCAATGAATCTCCACCCGGCTTCCGGGCTGAACAAACCAATAGACGGCTTCGGCTGCCAGGTAGGTCATGTTGATGCAGCCGTGGGACATTGGCTGGCCAAAGTTTGAATGCCAATAGGTGGCGTGAAAGGCTCGGCCTTCGACGTCAAAGTAAGAAATCCATTCAACATTGGGCATATCGGGCATGTCGCGAATACGAGCTTGCCAGGTGATGTGGAAGGTGCCGGGATAGGTGACGCCGATCCCGGGCTTGCCAGAAGAAATTGAATAGGTCATGATAGCTACGTCTCCTGAGTGCATAGTGGCGGTCTGGTTGGTTAGGTTAACCTCCATCCAATGCTCCCCGGTGTCCTGAATAGTTTGAGTTTGGAAATCGGTGCGGTCAAAGGCTAAGTTATAGTTGAGGTCTTGGTTGGAGTCAAGAGCTTGGTTGATGGCTTCGGCGGCTTCGCGTGCGTTGGTGACACCGTAGCCACTTTGACCGGCCTGCAAAACTATGGTGCGACCATCGCTGCTGGCGAAATTAATTTGGTCCCGTGTGGCATCAGACACGGACCCAGCCATGTCGGAGCGGATTTTTTGTTCAATCTTATCTACGTCGAACGCTACATCGTATTTGCTGGTTTGTCTATTAAAGTTTATTTTAACCCAATCGGCGATTTCGGCTGGCGTGGAGTGGTAGGCGATCCGGCCATCAACGTAGAGCTGAATAGCTCGACCAAGTCGGGCGTTTATATAGTCCACTGCCTCGGCGGCTTTAGTGTCGTTAATTACGGGCTGTCTTTGGGTTGTTTTTACCGCTACTTGGGCGGTTTTGTTGGTGGTGGGACTGGAAAGTACGCGGTCGATGGATTGTATTAGCTGTTCGGGATCGATTAGGCGCTCGGGGATTGCGGGAATAGCCTGGAAGCTATTTGATTCGCCATTCCACTCGATTCGGGCATCGGTGGGGTCGGAGAAACTATCAGGGAAAGCCTTTTTGAGATATTCTTTGAGTGAGGCAGCATCGTACTTGGCTGAAACATCGGCTAGGTGGGGTTGCCATATCAGGAATGGCGTAAGCATGTTGCGAGTGCCATTGAGGGTGATGGCATTATCGGCAGTTTTGTTGCGATCCAGCTGGACGTTGAGCTCGGCCAAAGTCGGTTGGGCAGTTTTGCCGTCGTTGGTGATGATAATCCGGAGCTGGTCGTCCAGGTCGTTCGCGACTTCGATTAGCTCCGGGCGGGATTTGCCCCCGACATCAATGCCGGATAGTTCGGTGCGCGGCAGGGCCTTGTCTTGGTGAACGAGATTTACTCCGAAAATAGTGCCAGAAAAAACTAGGGCGACTATTAAGCCTGTGCCTACTATCAGGAGCAGTTTTTGCTTGGTGGTGGTTTCCGTTCCGGGCTCGTTCGTCATTACACCGGGTATTTTGGCGGGCTTGCGAATTTTGCCACCGTTTTTGGGTTTTGGTTTGGCGCTCAGGCCACCACCGAACAACCCCACAACCTTGCCAGTTTCGCTCATGTTTTATTTCCCCTCGACTTTTTTCTTATACTCATTATATAGTATTGGAGAGGTTAGTGCAAGCGAAATTTTACATGATATAATATATTGTATATGAAAAAAGCAGTTAAAAGGTCTTCGGTTGTGGTGGGCAAGTTAGCGCGGAGTGCAGCGAAGTTGAGAGGGGGAGGTTCGGCTTTGCCGGGCTTGGTAGTGGAAAAATTGGACAAGGGTTTTATGCGTGATGCTTTGGCACAGCTGCCCAAAGGGGTGGCGGTGATTAGCGGCACTAATGGCAAAACAACCACAACAAAGGTGGCGGTAGAGTTGTTGGAGGCCCAGGGTTTGAAGGTTTTTACTAATCGCACTGGCAGCAATTTTATGCGAGGAGTGATAGCGGCACTTTTGGAAAGGATAAATCTGCACGGGAAGCTGGACGCCGACATCGCCGTTCTGGAGCTAGACGAGGCGCATGCGTTGAAGTTCGCGAATGCGGTGGCCCCGGATTATTTTTTGGCACTGAATGTAGCGGAAGATCAAAAGGATCGGTTTGGCGGCGTAGAACGTGTAGCAGGTTTGTTGCGACAGGTTGCAGAAAAAACCAAGGAGTGCGTGGTCGTGAATCGTGACGATGAACTGCTGCAGTTTGGGGACTTGGGTGGCCCGCGAGTTGGCGGTTTTGGTGCGGAGGGTGGGCAGGCGCTGGACGGGGCGATAGATGTGAGCTTGGATAATTATGATGAGGGGCGAGCGACGTATAGTATGGGAGACAAGAGTTATGAGGTACAGCTAAAGCTGACGGGGGAATACAATGCTTTGAACGCGGCGGCGGCGATGGCGCTGTGCTGGGCGGTCTTGGGTGATAAGTTGAATGAGGCGAAGATGGTGAAAAAACTAGGGCAGATTGAACCAGCCCAAGGTCGGGGCGAGGAGTTCGTGATAGACGGACAGAGCGTGCAATTAGTGTTGGTCAAGAATTTGGTAGGGTTTGAGGCGGCGTTGAAGTTTTTTGCGGAAGACAAGCACGACTTTATGATCGCGATGAACAATAACTATTCGGATGGGCGAGATGCGAGTTGGCTAGACGATGTGGATTTTTCTGGGTTGAAGAAAGTGCAAATGGTGAGTGGGATGCTAGCAGAAACGGTGGCTGCTAAATTGAAAACCGATGGGATTGAGGTCGGGCGGGTGGAGGGCGACGTGGCTAGGGCGACGAGATTATTCATAGAAAGCAGTAATCGGCCGAAGCGGATTTTTGCAGCATATACAGCGATGGCTGTGGTGCGGCGAGTGCTTATTCGGATGAGCTCTTGACCTTGCGGAATGGGTTGATAAAATCAGGTGCTGTATTGGCTGGGAGCACGGACGGTTGCGGTACTTCTGTTGCAGTGTCTTTTAGTGTAATTTTGTCGTCGTCGATTTCGGCAATTTGGGTACGGCTTATGAGTAATTCTGGGTTATTAAAAGTGTAAATGAGCGGCCGTCGGGCGACGATCTGCTGGATGATGAACGAAAGGCTATCGAAAAGATAGTCACTGACAACGCCTAGTTTTTTACCATGGGCAGAGATGACTTTGTGGCCGATGAGTTTGAAGCCGAGGTTGGCAGTTTGTTGGATCTTGGGAACGTCGTCAATGTTCGTCAGATCATCTGCCGAATTAATTATCAGACCCATGCGATCGTGAACTAGGCCGATCTCGCGGACCTCTTCTGTGCGCAGAATGTTGTTATTGGAATTGACGATGCCGTTTTTTAGAACGAAAGCGATTATTTTGAATTTCTTTGGGTCGATAATTGGTCGGTCAATTTCGGCAATTGGTGCGCCGGTGTGTAGGCTGAGGACTCGGTATTCGCTAAATTTGCTGGCTACGGCAATCATTTTCCGGTTCCTTTGGATAGGTCTTGTTTGCTCGGGAACTGCCAGACGGTTTCTTGGTACATGGCTTTTAAGTCGTGGGCGGAGAGGCCGCAAGCGATAAGATGGGATAACACATCGTTGTTTTGGATGATTTCAAATTGGCCAGTGAGTTGCTTGGTGTCCTTGTCGGCGACTATTAGACCTTGGCTGGAGATGATGCGTAGGGCGGATGCGAGCAGGAATGGTGGGACGCCGAGACCCTCGAGAAAGGCGATTGCGACAAACGGATCATCTACTGGTACACTGGTGATAACCAGCCGGTGCAGTGCGGCGTCAACAGCTTTTTGCGCCGTCTCGGGCGTGTCGAGCTGAGTAATCATAACAACGTGGGATTTTTGGCGGAGCACGGCGTCGAGGAGTTTTTCCGTAGCGATGCCACGCCCGGCAACCAATTGGTTGACGCCCGGCAACCGGTAGGAGCCGGCGAACTCAACGGTGGAAACGTTGAGTGTAGTGGCATCAAATCCAGCGAGTAGGTTGAAAGCGGTGGTATTTTTGCCGTCGCCGAGCAGAAGGACCAGGCCTTTGTCGAGTTGTGTGACGGTTTTCATGATATTGAGTTCGCGGCCGGATAGTCCCAGCTTGGACAAGCTACCGGTCACCATTCTTTGATTCATAATATGCAAAAAGACTTTTTCGCCCAAGAGCATGGGGGTGATGACCATTTGAGCGGTGATTTGCCTGTGCTGAAAGCCGCCGTCGAGCGGTGCGCGACCCGCGTTGTCGCGCAGAGCAGCTTTTTCTTTGAGCGAGTGGATGAGGGCGGCGCCGCGGGCGAAACTTAGTTTTTTGGCGATTTTTAGGTTTCGCCCGCGGCGTACACGAATTTGGTACTCGTCTCCTGAGATTGGCTCGATGTGAATGTCGCTGATGTGTTTTTCTGCGGCGAGCTCTAGCAGCCCCGTTAGTAGGTTTTTCCCGTCAGTGCTTTCTTTATCGTTTTTGTCGTTCATTCTGGTAATGATTATACTATGGAGCGCAATGAAAATGCAAGAATACTCCTGTCGCGTGTTATAATTTAATTTATGGTAGATGTCAAGTTAAATCAAAAGCCGGTGATTCTGGCGGTGAGCGGGGGAGTGGATTCGGTTGTGATGGCTGATATGTACGCGGCCGAAAGCGTAGCAATCGCGCATTTTAACCACGGGATTCGAGTGGACGCTAGTGAAGACGAGGGGTTGGTGCGGAAATTGGCCGAGAAACATGGGCTGAAGTTTGAAGTGGGACGGGCGGACTTAGGCGAAGGGGCGAGTGAAGAGACTGCACGGGTAGCGCGTTGGATGTTTTTGAACTCGGTTGCCGAAAAGTATGTTGGAGTAGTGGCAACGGCGCACCACAAGGAGGATGTGGTTGAGTCTGTAGCGATTAACTTGGCGCGTGGTACGGGTTGGCGAGGGTTGGTGCCAATGGACGCGAGAGGGGTGTTGCGCCCGCTCATTTCCTGGACTAAGCCGGAAATATACAACTACGCAAGAGAAAAACACTTGACCTGGCGGGAGGATTCGACGAATGGTTCTGCTGCTTACTTGCGCAATCGGATTCGGCAGAAGTTAGCGGGAGAAGCGAATGCCATTGACAAAGTTTTTGCATTATATGAGCGGCAAAGGGATTTGAAGGTCGCAATTGAAAAAACAGACAGAGATATTTTGACGGCTGAACGGCAAGAGCGAGGAATATACGCTCGCGAGTTTTTCGCTAGGCTGGGAGAACCGGTTGCGTTGGAACTTTTGCGAGCCGCGCTGCAAGGGATTGGGAAGTCGGCAACTCGGCCGCAGCTTTCTAGACTCCTAGAAGCAATTCGCACATTTGAGCCCGGAAAAAGGCTGAACTTGCTCAAAGACTATTTTGTGAGATTCGATAAAAACCACTTTTATTTGTAGTAAAGATGTGCTAAAATTGGGAGTATGCAAAGAGATAGTGATGAGATTAAAACGAATATAAAGCCTGGAGAGCAAAGGGGCGGCGGACAGGGTGCGGAAAAGAAACCGAGGAGTAAAATGTCCACTGCGGTACGGTTGGCCGTGTTCTGGGTGGTCGTGTTCTTGGTTGGGGCCGCGATTATCGCAACCTTGTTTCCGGGGAGTTCGCTGAAGGAAGTGCCGATTTCTGACGTGATTGGCCGGGCCAATAGCGGCGAGATCAGTAAGCTGGAGATTTCTGGTGACGACGTGAATGTGACCGTCAAAGGTGAAGAGACTCCAACTGAGCGCTCGGTAAAAGAGGGCGGGAGTAGCATTTATGATCAAGGCCTAGAGACTGACGCCCCGGTGGAAGTGACGGTAAAGCCTGCCGATGCCACATTGGATATTATTATTAACATTGCAATTATGGTGTTGCCAACGTTAGCTCTGATTGGTTTCTTTATGCTAATGATGCGACAGGCCCAAGGTGCGAATAACCAAGCGATGAATTTTGGCAAAAGCAAAGCTAGGCTGTATGGCAATGAAAAGAAAAAGGTGAAGTTTGACGAGGTGGCGGGGAACGAGAATGCCAAGCAGGACCTATGGGAGGTGGTGGATTTTTTGAAGAAACCCAAGAAGTATGAAGACCTAGGCGCGCGGATTCCACGGGGTATTTTGTTGGTTGGCCCACCAGGAACTGGTAAAACAATGATGGCTCGAGCCGTAGCGGGCGAAGCTGATGTGCCGTTCTTTTCCATCTCTGGTTCGGAATTCGTGGAAATGTTTGCTGGAGTGGGCGCTAGCCGAGTACGAGACCTGTTTGCTAAGGCCAAAAAGAATGCCCCGTGTATAATCTTCATCGACGAAATTGACGCAGTAGCGAGGCGACGCGAGGGGCGAGCTGGTGGTGCGCACGAAGAGCACGAGCAAACTCTAAACCAGATTTTGGTGGAAATGGATGGATTCGAGAACGATACTGGCGTGATTGTGATTGCAGCAACCAATCGGCTGGACATGCTAGATCCAGCGTTGCTCCGGCCTGGGCGGTTTGACCGACATGTGCAGGTAGTATTACCGGAGCGGGCCGAACGATTGGCGATTCTACAAGTGCATTTCAAGAGCAAGCCGACCGATAGCACGGTGAATCTAAAGGCGATGGCAGCCAAGACAGCCGGATCGTCTGGCGCGGACCTGGCGAATATTGCTAACGAAGCAGCCATTATTGCTGCGCGGCGGGACAAGAAGGTGATTACCAACGAGGACTTAACAGAGGCATTTGAGAAGGTGGCCCTGGGGCCGGAGCGCAAGTCGAAAGTTATGACCGATAAGGAGCGTAAAATGACGGCTTATCACGAAGCAGGACACGCAATAGTTGGACACGTGTTGCCAGATTCTGATCCAGTGCACAAGGTGACGATTATTCCGCGCGGGCAAACTGGTGGTGTCACGTGGTTCTTGCCGCCCGAAGATCGTAACTACAAGAGTATCTACGAGTTTAAAGATATTTTAGCTCGGGCGATGGGCGGGCGCCAAGCAGAAAAAGTGATTTATGGCGATGGAGGGATCACTACAGGTGCTGGTTCTGATCTGAAGCATGCTTCCGAGCTTGCCCGCAGTATGATAACCGAAGAGGGAATGGGCAAAAACCTGCAAGACCAAGTGTTTATGGACGAAGAGAGAGGCTACTTTTCTGCACCTACTAAGACTTATTCCGAGGAAACGGCTGAAAAAATCGACAAAGAAGTTAAGGAGTTGATGAAAGAAGCAGCTGAGCGGGCAATCGCCGTGCTTAAAGTGAACAAGAAACACTTGGAGTCGCTGGCGCAGGAATTGCTAGAAAAAGAAACGCTAGAAGAAGAGGAAGTTGAAAAAGCTTTGGCGGGAGCAACGCTTCCGAAAGAGGCAAAACTTCATGATTAAATCCGTGGGGCAGTAGAGATGGCATTGAAGTTTCGATCAGTTGTGGCGGCGGCAAATGCAAAGTTGCCGGTGAGCGTGGCGGCAATAGTGTTGTCGGCCTCGACTTTGATCGCTGCTTTGCTGGGCATTTTTCGCGACCGTCTTTTGAATGGGTTATATTTGGACACTTACCCAACGGGAATTGATGCATATACAGTAGCCTTTACTATTCCGGATTTTATGTTTTTTATATTGGTCAGCGGGGCGCTTTCGGTGACGTTTATTCCGGTGTTTAACCAGCGGCTGGCTTCTGGGAATAAAAAGTCGGCATGGGAGTTGAGCTCGAGCATTCTGAACCTGCTGGCTTTGGTGACTATCGCTGCGAGTATTTTGATTATTATATTTGCCGAACCTTTGGTCAAATATGTGGTTGGTCCGGGGCTCGACGAAAGTGCGAGGGCATTAGCAGTTTCGATGATGCGAGTGATTGCCATAAACCCCTTTCTATTCGCCATCGCTACGGTGCTCTCGTCTATTCAGCAGGCGGTTGGCCGGTTTGTTTTTTATGCAATGGCGCCGGCCGTGTATAATATATGTATTATTATTGGGATTGTATGGTTTACGGGCGGGATTAATATCTTTGGTTGGCAAGTTTTTGAAGGGGGGATAATGGGCGTGGCACTTGGTGTTGCACTCGGCTCGGTCTTGCAATTGGTAATTTCGGTAGTAGGGCTACTGGGCCTTGGGTTTGATTATGAGTTTAAGATTCGCTGGAAGAATCTGGGTTTTCGTAGAGTGTTGAAACTGCTCCCTGCGCGTTCGGCAGACCAAGGGATTGATTATGTCAGCAGCATTGTGCAAACCAACTTGGCTTCGCGGATGGCGCCGGGAACCGTGCGGTCGTTCCAACAAGCCTTGAGTTTACACATGATGCCGATTAACTTGATCGGTGTGGCGATTTCTACTGCATTTTTCCCCAAGATGACGGAAGCTTTGGCGCAGGGCGACCAAGTGGCGTTCAAGAAAGATTTGGTAAAGGCGCTACGTATGATTTTGCTTTTTGCGACACCAGTGGCAGTAATTGCCTTTTTCACGCGCGGCTATATTGCTAACTTTATCAAGAACGGGGGTGACTTTCTGATTGCTGGCTTGTTGGGCGCGTTGGTATTGTCAATTTTGTGTAGGTGTTTATTTCACATAGCCGCGCGGGGATTTTACGCCGACCAAGACACACGTACGCCGTTGATAATTTCGGTGGTTTCGATTGGATTAAATATCTTGCTGGCGATTGCGTTTACTACTCTTCCCGATTGGGGCGGGACAAACCCTGCCTACGGGCTGGCTTATGCTGAATCGATAGGAGCGCTGGTCGAGATCGTGTTGCTTGTTGTGGTCCTGAGTAAAAAGTTCGGCAAGTTTTTAAGGCCTGATTTTTGGCGAACAACAGCGAGGATTGTAATTGCTTCTGCCGTGGCAGGGGTTGCCGCGTTTGCCATGACCAAGCTGCTGCCACTTCGGGCGACAAATCAATCGTTCTTCTCGACGTTCCCCAAGTTCGGGGTAATCGCGGCTGTTAGCCTTTTGATCTATCTGGCAGTGTGTCGATTGCTGCGTGTGGCAGAGATCGAGCCTCTGGTCGCAAAGGCCAAAGCCTTTTTGTTCGGTTGGGTTAAGCAGAAAAGGTAAGCTTTGCGCTCGCCGCAAATTTTAGGATTGGCTAGACTCGAAGAGCTTTGCTGAGCCGTTCTTTCCAGGAGTCGCCAGGGTTGCCGATGCCGGCAAGCGTATCGCAACCGACTCGCAATAGACCCATGGCGGTGATGTATGTGTGGTCAAGTTCCGATTCGGTGGCGTTGCCGATGCCGATGACGCTACTGGGTTCGATGAGTTTGATTGAAGGCTTGCGGGTGAAAGGTAGGTTAACCCACCAGTCGGTCTTGGACAATGCGTCGGGGATTTGGCGAAGACTAGCGCCGCCGCCACAGAGTAGGATTTTGTTGGGCAAGCTCTCGACTTTCGGCAACTCCTCTAGTGCCAATTGAACTCCGGAAACCCAAACATCTGTCACTTTGCCGAGGGCCTCTTCGAGTTTTCGCCGGACTTCGGGCTTGATGCGTTCGTTGGCCTGCTCCAGCTTTAACTTTTCGGCGGAATCGTACTCTAGGTCGAGAGCATTCTCGATTTGGCGAGTAAAGCTGCGGCCGCCGATACCAAACATTTTAGTACCTTCGACGCCACCGTCATCAACCACTGCCATATCGGTTGTGCCACCGCCGACATCCATAAGGATGGCGGTGAAGTTACTGGCGACATCGTCGCCGATTACGCTGCGGCTCACAGCGAAAGGCTCTGCTGCTACAGCGATTAGGTCTAAGTCTAATTCATCGCAAACCCGTTCAATGGCTCCGATATGCACCATAGGCGCGAATGCGGTATAGATTTGCACGGCGACATCCTTACCTTGGAAGCCGATAGGGTTGCTAACCTTGTAGCCATCAATGTGAATAGAAACCAGCGCCGAGTTCACCAGTTTAACTTCGACGTCGGGATTATTAGTTTCCAGTGCTACTTGGTCACGAGCCCGGTCCTTAGCTCGGTCTTGGACTTTCTCAATAATAAAATCCATCTCCTCGGCGTCGAGTGGTTGGTCAGGGTTGGGACGACGGTAGCGAATAGTATTGGTGTTGCCTTTGACTAATTCGCCAGCAATCCCGACGATGGCTTTTTGGGTCTGTAGTCCCGCCTGGTCCTCGGCTTCCGTTAGAGCTTCTTCGCAACTTTTGACTACACCGGAGATGTCGGCAATCGCGCCATGGTGCATATCGGATGGAGCTTGACGTTTTAGGCCAACCCCAATAATCTCGAGCTGGGCGCTAGTCGGTGATTTTACCTCGTCCTCTTGGCGTTTGCTGGAGGCGAAGTGTTTTTTGTTTGACTCCGGTTCTGGATCGACAATGCGTGCGATTAGTGCCTTAACAAATTCCGTGCCGATGTCTAGCGCGACAATTAGTTCGCCGGTTTGCCTATCAGACCGTCTGTCAGCTACGATGCTTTTGGCGGATTCGGCGGCCGATTTAGCCCCAGCCCCGGCTTTGGCTACGCCTTTTTTCATGGTATCTAATATGCTCATATGGTGCAATTATAGCAAACTACTTATACTTTTACAAATTTTACGGATGTTGTAAAAATTACAACACTTATACAAAAGCTTTTATGCTATAATAAGATACAGCGTAAGGAGAATGCGATGGAACGAGTGATGGAAAAAGTAAACAAGAGTGTAATTTATATTGACGCAGAGGATGATATTACTGATATCATTGGTAAGATTAAGGCTGCGCGGGAAAAAACTGTGGCAGTGGTGCCGCCAAAGAGGGTTGGGGCATTGCAAAGCATAGTCAATTTAAAACTGTTGGCGCGGACGGCTAAGAATGCAAAAAAAGATGTCATTTTGGTGACCAACAGCCCCGCGGTTGTCCCGATGGCCGCACTGGCTGGACTGCCGGTTAGCAAGAGCCTGAATGGCAAGGCGGAAATCGCGGAGTTGCCGAAGAAGAAAGACGACAAAGCGGATGATGATGTGATTGAAGGGACGGAAACGGCTCGGCGTGGCGCTAGTGCATCTGCGAAAGGTTCCGATGTTGAGCCTGGCGATATCTCGCCTAGAACCAAGATTCCGATTGCAGCCGGATTGGCTGCGCCGGGCGATGAAGACGAAGACGTCATTGAAGAGATCGTGCCAGAAAATGACGAAGAATTTGACCGCGATGACCCGGAAAAGGCCCTAAAAAGGTCGGAGAAGAATAAAAAGGTGCCAAATTTTAGTAAGTTTCGCAAGCGGATGATTATTGGTGTGGTGGCTGGGGTATTAGTGATCGCTTTTGTAGTGTGGGCGTTGGTGTTTGCTCCGGCGGCAACCATTATCGTGAAGGCTAATGTGACCAAGGACGATATATCCGAAAACAGCATTTCGATTGCGACCGAGGCGGATAAGGCCAAGCCGGAAGATGGGGTATTCTTGGCAGAGAAGCAAGAAATTAAAAAGATGTCGGAGTATGAGTTTGAGCCGACTGGCGAAAAGACTGTAGGCGAGAAAGCTAAAGGGGAGGTGACGTTGGTACACAAGACCTGTAATGGACTTACCGTTAAAGCGGATATTGATAGTTGTATGGCGAGGATTTCATTTCCGGCAGGGACAGTTTTCGTAAATGACGTGAATGGATTGGAGTTTGTTTCGATAGCGGCGGCGGAACTGCCCGCAATGGAGGATACAACGAAACCGACGACTGTGACGATTCCGGTGGAGGCGACTAGCATTGGAGCCGAGCACAACGTTGCGGCAGCTTCGTATTCACCAACGATTGGCATGTCGCAGCTTAGCGCGTCAAATGGTTCTGCGATGACGGGCGGTAGTAGCAAAACTATCAAGGTTGTTAGTCAGACGGATTATGACGATGCCAAGGCGATGCTCTCGGCGGCAAATGAAGGCGACGGCAAACAGGAGCTACTAAATAGCTTCAACAAAGATATTTTGCCAGTAAAGGCTAGTTTTCGAGCGGTGCCTGGGGATGTGAAAGTCGATCCCTCGGTTGGGGCGGAGGTCGCAGATGGCAAGAGAGCCAAGATGACCCAGGAGACTGTCTTTTGGGGCTACGGAGTAAAACGGTCAGACGTAAAGGTATTCGTTGATAGCAAGCTGGCTGCGGTTTTGGAGACTCAACCGGACCAGAAAATCTATGATGACGGTGTCAACGCAGCATATATCGACTCCTACTTGGGTGGCGACGGCAACTTAGCTGGAAAATTGAACGTCACGTACAAAATCGGGCCAAAAATAAGCGAAGAAGATGTCAAAGAAAAGTCGCTAGGCCTGAAGGTTGGTGATGTGCAACGGAATCTGCAATCAATTAAGGGGGTACAGAACGTAGAAGTTGGTTTTTCGTATTTCTGGGTGAGTAAAGTGCCGAAAGACGAAAGCAAAGTCAAAATCGAGATTGATATCAGTGAGTAGCGAGGTCTAAGATCGGTTATGGCAAAGAGAGTTTGGCGGAAATTCCTTGGGTTAGACGTGGGAGAAAAACGGATAGGCATGAGTCTGGCCAGTGAGGAACTAGTTATAGCTATTCCCTATGGCTTTTTGGACGTCAACAATATGGAGTCAGCAAAAGCCATCGGAAAAATACTTACGGTTGTGTTGAGTGAAGAAATTGATATAATAGTTGTGGGGAGGCCGCGCAATAATGAAGGGTTATTGACGGCCCAAACAGTAGTGGTGGAGCAGTTTATTAAAGACCTCAAGAGCGCGTTAAAGGACTTGGGCAAGAAAAAGGGTAGGAAGCTGAAGGGCTTTGTCGAGGAACTCGAAATCAAATATAGCGAGTCCGATCTATTGTCGTTCCAGGAAGCGGACAATATCAAGGTTATTGAGCAAGACGAGTCGCTGACTAGTGTGATGGCTGAAGAGGTGCTGAAGTCGCACAAAAAGCCCTATACAAAGGGTGACATTGACGCTCAGGCGGCGACTATCATTTTACAAGATTATTTAGAAGCACACATAAGGAGAGGAAGGTTGAGAATATGAAAAAAGTTATATTAGGTATTGCAGGGTTCTTGGGATTTGTTGTTTTGCTGGGGGGAGCAGCCTTACTGTGGTATAACTTCTCGCTTGGGCCAAAAGACAAGAATGTGCCGGTAAAGACGGTTTTCGAAGTAAAGGACGGAGAGTCAGCGTTGCAGGTTGGTGAGAACTTGGCCGATAAGGGTTTGATTCGCTCGGCCACGGCGTTTTCGTTTTATCTGAAGTTTCAGCGGAGCGGTGATGTGATGCAGGTAGGTACTTATGAGTTGAGCCCGAGTTTTTCGGTGGAGAAAATTGTTGACTATCTGGCGGCGGGGCCGGAAGCGGACGTGTTCACGATAACTTTCTTGCCAGGCGGTACTTTAAAGATGGCACGTGCTACTTTGAAAGAAGCTAGCTATTCGGACGCTGATATCGACACAGCGTTTGCCAAGAAATATGATCACCCGGCGCTGAAAGATAAGCCAGAGGATATGGGGCTGGAGGGCTACATTTTTGGCGACACCTATGAGTTTTTTGCTGGCACTAGTGTGGATAAGATAATTGAAACCTGCCTTGATGAGCTTTGGGCTGATATCCAACAAAACGATCTTGTGACGAAATTTGAAGCACATGGTTTGAATTTATACGAAGGCATTACTTTGGCTTCGATTGTGCAAAAAGAGGACCAACGGCCAGAGGAGCAGGAACAGATTGCGCAAGTATTTTTTAACCGAATGAAGGCGGATATGAACCTGGGCAGCGACCCGACGTATAAATATGCAGCCGAGATGCTGGGTGTGCCGAATGATATCAATATCGATTCGCCATATAATACTCGACTATACTCGGGATTGCCGCCAGGACCGATTTCTTCGCCAGGCGTTTCCGCTTTGAAGGCGGTTGCGGATCCGGCCCCGAATGATTACCTGTTCTTCTTGTCGGGCGATGACGATGTCACGTATTTTGCCGTAGACGCGGCCGGGCATGAGCAGAATATCGTTGACCATTGCCAGGTCAAGTGCGGAATAATCTAATTATTAAGTAGGATCAAACAGAGTAGCAAAAGGTCCCTCTGCTGATGCCGAGGGACCTTGAAGTTGCGTGAAATTATCGTCTTGATTCCTTGCGGCGCTTAGCTAAGATGAAGACTAGGATAGCTGACCCGACCAGGGCTAGCATAGCGATAAAAATGGCTATAAATTCCGGTGGCATGCCGGCTAGGCTGGCGACAGCTGTTGCGCCGTCTAGGGCGCCATCACTGGCAGAAGCGGAATCACCACCCTGCGAACTGGTTTGACTGTTGGTTTGAACTGAGCCATCTGGTTCGTTGCCGACTTCGGGCGCACCACTGTCATCCAGACCTGGAAAACGAGTGCTGGCTGGGTTAACGACGGCCGAAGTGGCGGTGGTAGAGGTAGAGGTAGAGGTTTGGTTGGAGCTAGAACTTGCTCTTACTATTGAATTACTGTTTGCACCATTCAGGGTTGAGGTGATACTACCATGTTTGGCATCGTTAGTGTTTGACGCGAGTTCGTTGCTAGAGTTTTGGCTGTTCGTGTTGCCAGACCCTCGACCGTAGCTGCTTTCCCGACTACTCGTGCTGGGTCCATAGGCGCTACCAACGGTATTTTGTGTTTGGCCGCCCGGGTTTTGAGCGACTTCATTAGCGAGGTAATTGTCTATGATGTCCTGAACTCCTGGCCATTCAATTGTGATTAGTTCATCGATGTAATCCTCAAGCTCGAATATAGTGCGGTATGGCTCACCAAAGGAATACTGGTCGGGAATGAATATCTCCGGGCCGGTTCCAGGCGTCGGCGTGTCGTCCAAGAATGTGTCAAAATAGTCGTAGTCGACGGTGGGTAGAACGCAGGAGTAGCCAGCGGGGATTACACCGTTATTGTCGCTGCACCATTCTGTATTGGCGCCCCCAAACTCTGTTCCGCGCATTGCTCCGTTCCGCAAGGATTCGAGCGTGATTAATCGGTGTTCACTAGGTGTAAAACGGTATTCGGGGGTAGTCTGAATATGAAAAACATGGTATTGCATAGGGAATAAGAATCTTTGCTGGCTAGGATAATGATTGAGTGTATCATCAAGGTCGCTGATGTAGGTGTCGGGCCATGTGTCGCGTGGCTCGTGAAAACCAGAGTAGTTCTGCGGGTCGTTGGCTATCAGCCTGAGTTTTTGCATATCATACACGCAATTGTGGTTATTAAAGACTTCCACCCAGCCATCATTCCAGTCGCCAGCTTCTGTAGCCGGGTGAATTTCGGTGAGCATAAGACCGCCGAATATGGTCATCATCTGTCTTTCGGGGATTTGTCCCTGATCTGACGGTATATCTGAACAAACTACGTATGGTTCGCCCCAGTTCGTATAGAGATTTGCGGCGTATGTATTAAGTGCGGTTGACCCAGCTAGTATGCTCGTTAGCAGGGCGAAGAAGCTTATTTTTGTGATTTTGCGCAATTTACTCATATTGTTCCTCCTTTGTTTAATAATTCCATTTATGCACGGCATACGTGCAAATCGCAAACATGTGCACGTTGAGAAATATGCCTTTGTGTCGATTTACTACAGTGAAAAAAATGTTGTAATTTTTACAACAAAAACTATCGGCCGATAGTTTTTAGGACAAGCAGTACCAAATAATATGCGCTGGCATGCGAAAATGCGCGTTGCGAGTGGACTTTTTGTGGCAGATGCGGTATAATGGGTGTGTGGTAGTATGTATTTTCTGGAACGAATGCTGATATAGTGTCCGAGTAAGAATTCATGATACGCCACAAATTATTATCAAACTATTGTTATAAACTACAAAAAAGGAAAAAGGGAGAGGGGCAAATGATAGGGATGGTTATCGCATTTATAATCGGTGCGGGGTTGAGTGTTGGGGGCGTACTATTATATAACCGGTTTCAATCGGAGAATCGCAAGAACAAGGCCGATGGCCTGATTACGCGCGCGAAGAACGAAGCGGAAAAGATTAAGGACGGTGCGCGCAAAGAGGAAGACGAGCACCGGAGAGAGTGGAAGAAAACCGAGTCGCGCCTTGCGGAACGGGAAACGAAACTGGACAAAAAGTTTGAAGAATTGGAGCAAAAGGCCGAAGGTTTGAGGCAAAAAGAGGGGCAGATGGACTCTTTGATTGGCGAAGTACGCAAAAAGCGTGATGAGCAGCAAGAGAAGCTAGAGAAGATTGCTGGTCTGAGTAAAGAAGAGGCACGGGAAAAATTGATGTCCATGACGGAGGGGGATATTAAAGGTGACCTGTTTGAGTTGATTAAAAAGGAACAACATGATTTGACGGAAGATTCCGATGAAGTGGCGCAGATGATTCTGCTAACGGCTATGGAACGGATGAGTTCCGAAGTGACAGCGGACCGAACTGTGACGGCGTTGAAAATGCCGGATGATGAGTTAAAAGGGCGGATTATTGGGAAAGAGGGGCGGAACATTCAGGCGCTGCAAAGGGCGACTGGCGTCGATGTTTTAGTGGACGATACGCCCGGTATGGTGGTTTTGAGCTCGTTCGACCCGGTGCGACGACAGGTGGCTCGATTGGCTTTAGAAGTATTGATGAAGGACGGTAGGATAAATCCATCTTCAATTGAAGCTGCCGTGGAAAAGGCGGAGAAACAAATCAACAAGGAAGTAAATCAGGCCGGCGAAGATGCGGCGCGCGAAGTAGGTGTGGTAGGGCTTCCCCGAGAGCTGCTGCGGCTATTGGGCGAGCTAAAGTTTCGCACGTCTTATGGTCAGAACGTTTTGTTGCATTCCGTAGAAATGGCACACTTGGCCGGGATGATTGCCGAAGAAATCGGTGCGGATGTGCGAATTACTAAGACGGCGACGTTGCTGCATGACATTGGTAAGTCTATAACGCACAAGGTGGAGGGTAAGCACGCCGATATTGGTGCCGAGCTGGGCAAGAAATACGGATTAGACCAAAGGGTTATTCATGCGATGGAGGCGCATCACGAAGATGTTGAACCGACCACCCCAGAAGCGATTATCGTGAAAATTACTGATGCTATTTCGGCTGCGCGGCCGGGTGCGCGCAATGTTTCGGCGGAAAATTTTGCTGAGCGGATGCGGGATCTCGAGAATATTGCCTTGAACTTCAACGGGATCGACAAGGCTTATGCGGTTTCTGCTGGACGTGAAATCAGGGTGATTGTGGAGCCGAAACAGATTGACGATCTTTCGGCGATTAAGCTGGCGCGTGACATTGCGAATAAGATTGAGTCAACGATGCAGTACCCGGGAGTGATAAAGGTGAATGTAATTCGTGAAACGCGTGCAATTGAGTATGCGAAGTAATTAAAATAGGGACTATCGGGCATGCAAGTAAAGATTAAGAAAGTGCGAGACGATGCGATATTGCCAGAGTACCAAACGGCGGGAGCGGCTGGGTTTGACTTCTGCGCGGCGATTACTAAGCCGGTCACGTTAAAACGTGGGGAGATGCAGGCCTTTCCAACTGGTGTGGCAGTGGAGATTCCGGGCGGCTTTGAGCTACAAATCCGCCCGCGTAGTGGGCTAGCGTATAAGCATGGCGTGACGATGGTAAATGGAGTTGGTACGATTGATTCGGATTTTCGGGGCGAAATGCAGGTGCTGTTGATAAACCACGGCATGGAAGATTTTACGATTGAGCCAGGCATGCGAATCGCCCAGGGAGTAGTGAGCAAGTATGAGAAGGTGGAGTGGACGGAAGTGGCTGAATTGGGGACAACTAGGCGCAAGGGTGGATTTGGTAGCACGGGATTAAAATGATCACCGACTTGTCGTTTGCAAGTGGATTAGATGAGGAGCAGCTGCAGCAGGTTGTGGAGTATCTGAACGGCAAACGCAAGGTGTTTGACTGCAAGATTGAACTTGACGGAACGGAGTTCCAAAAAGTGGTCTGGAGAGAAATGATGGCGATTCCGTTTGGCCATACGGTGACGTATGGCTCGATTGCTGAGGCAATCGGACGGCCACGCGCGGTGCGGGCAGTGGGGGCGGCGTGTGGGGCGAATAAACTACCTGTGATCGTACCATGCCACCGCGTCGTGGCCGCAAACGGAATCGGAGGTTTCGGCTTCGGAATAAAGCTAAAGAGGAAGTTGTTGGCGCACGAAGGGGTTTTGCAGTATAATAAACCCAAAGGTAGGAAGAAAGGATAATCTGAGATGCTTGGAATAGGAATCGTAGGGTTGCCCAATGTAGGCAAGTCGACATTGTTTAACGTCTTGACAAAGGCCAAGGTTTTGGCTGCGAATTATCCGTTCGCCACAATTGAGCCAAATACTGGTATTGTGCCGGTACCCGACTCGCGACTGGCGGTATTGTCGGAAATGCACAAAAGTGCACCGATTATTCCAGCCACAGTGCAGTTCGTGGATATTGCCGGATTGGTGGCTGGCGCCAGTAAGGGAGAAGGCCTTGGCAATAAGTTCTTGGCTCATATCCGTGAATGCGATGCAATAGTGCAGGTGGTTCGAGTGTTTGATGATTCGAATGTTCTGCACGTTGTGGGCGATCCGGACCCCAAACGCGATATCGAGATAATAAATACAGAGCTGGAACTGGCAGACCTGGAATCATTAGAACGGGCGTCATCGAAAAAAGGCGGAAAGAAGGGCAAGGATTCAGCGCCGGAAGATCTGCCGTTATTAATGAATAAACCAGTAATATTTGCCTTTAATGTGGACGAAAAAGTCCTTTTGGACGTTGAGCGCAAGAAACAGCTAGCAGAATTAGTGGCGCCCGCCAGAGCGGTGTTTATTAGTGCAAAAATCGAAGAAGAGATGAGCGAATTATCCGAGAGTGAGCGTAAAGAGTTTTTGGCAAGTTATGGAATTGACAGTTCGGGGTTGGAGCTTTTGATAGCCGCGGCTTATGAGACGTTAGGACTGCAGAGCTTCCTGACTGCTGGAGACAAAGAAGTGCGGGCTTGGACGATCAAACGCGGCTCTACTGCGCCAGAAGCCGCTGGGGTTATTCACACAGATTTCGAGCGTGGGTTTATTGCGGCCCAAGTGATGGACTACGATGACCTAGTTAGGCTGGGCTCGGAGGCAGCCGTAAAAGCGGCAGGACTTGTGCGCACGGAGGGCAAGGATTATGTGATGCAGCCTGGCGACGTTGTGGAGTTTCGTTTCAACACTTGATAGCATAGCAATTTCATCAACCACAAACATAAGTCGCTGGAAAAGATTGAAAAATACATTGAAGAGCGGATCTTTGCTCGCGAGTTTAAGGGTCAGTTGCATCGTTATCTGGACTTGCACAGGATTATTTGGGAAAAGATTGCGGATGTGAAGGAAAAGACCAAGGTGCGGGGCAAGGATATTGTTGAGTTTAGCGGCAAAATTGACGATTATAGCAAGACGGTCAACTTGGTTGATTCCAGAATTAAGCAAATGGACACCTACCTACATACCCGTGAGAAAATTGCAAAAACAGATCCGGACTTCAAAGAGTTTTTGGGGATGATGGAGTACCGATATGAAACGCTTGGCGACACCTTGACGTATATTCAAGACCTCTGGGAAATGACCGCCAATTATGTTAAGTCGGCCAAGTCCTTATTTAGCGACTTACACCAAGAAATAACCCAGAAGTCGGTGGAGAACCTAACCGTCGTCACATCAATTGGGGTTGGAGCTTCGCTGATTGAGTTGTTTACTGCGACTACGATGCCAGAATTTACGTTGTTTGGTGCGATTTACTTTGTGACGTTGGGGTTGATAGGGTTCACGGCCAATAAGATCATCAAAATGATCGGGGCTCGGCGTAAATACGAGTTGGCCGACGAAGATTATCTGAAGATAGGGTAGAGAAAGTATATGTGGCTGATTTATATATACAACTTCCTGCATTTTTCAGGAGATTCAATATCGGAGGTTTTTTCGGCCGTTCTTCTGTATAGTCTTGGCTTTAGTATTGCGCAGATTTTTGTATTCATGGGGTTGAAATGGGGTGTGATGGCGGTGCTCACGCCGTTGATGCCGGTTATCGCATCACGTATTGGTTATGTTAAAGCAGGCGCTGTCGGCGCTTTTGCCATTTTGGCGGCAAATCTTACTCTGGTTTTAAGCCCGGCCCATTGTACGTCGCTGGCCATGCTTGCCGTGCTGTTTGTTCTATACGGCATCGGGGGTGCTTTTTCTACGCCAATCCAAACCACCATGAAGGTGCTACTCGTTCCGGAGAAGATTCGCGGGGCGGTGAACGGCCGACTGTATGCTATACGGGCTTTGGCCGTGATGGCCGCTTCGTTCGTAGTCGGTTTTTTCTTGGACGATGCCACCGTGATGATTGCGGTGATTGTGTTAACACTAGTACTATCTTTGGTGCCACTTGGGGTTCTGTTCCGCAAGCAAAAACGTCCGGCCCGGCATTCGTACCGAACCAGTCTTGCCGCGTTCAAACGCCCCCTGTTCAGGCGTTATATACCAGTATTTGTGTTGCGAGGATTGATGCGCGTCGAGAAATACCTGATTCCACTATATATTTTCTTGGTTGTAGGTGATTTGAAGGTTTTGGCGGTGTATATTATCCTTTCGACTTTTATTGAAATGGCGGTGATGCTGGTGTTTGGCCGTGGTTTCGATAAGGAACGCAAAAAAGCTTTGCGAACTGCGACGCTTTTTCGCACGCTGTCCTCTGTGCTTTTGACTATCCGGCCACTCGTGGAAAGGTTGCCGATCTTTTACCAGATATTTAGTCGAATTATGGGCCGCGGACATGACAATATATACGGCTCGTTTGAGCAAAGGATCGCAAAAAAATCGAAGTTGAACCCAGGTGTTTGCGCAGCTGCTATCGAAACGACGATTTGTTTTTCGGAAATGGTGGCATGTATTGGGTTCTGCTTGTTGGCCTTGAATTTCGGTCAGGAGGTTTTCTTTGCCGTGTTCGGGGTCTCAATGGTGGCCGCTTGGCTAATCTATTTTCGCCTGCGTAGGGTTTAGGAAATAAGCAGCCCGACGATAATTGGCAAGGTGATCACGGAAAGAATAGTAGATAAGGCCACGATCTCGCTGGCTTCAACATGGTCACCGCCATATTTTTTGGCAAACAATCCGAGGCTGGTTGCAGTTGGTAGAGCTTGGATTAACACCAAGATGTTGCGAACATCGGCTGGGAATTGAAAGATCCATAAGATAAGGAAAGTGACGAGCGGGCCAATGATTAGTTGAATGGAGGCCATGGCAAATAGTGCTGGTTTTGCAACCAACTTCTTGAAGTTTGCGCGGCTGAGCATGAAGCCGATGCAGACCAGTGATAGAGGGGTCATGATGCCACAAACATAGCTTATTGCCGAATCAACAGTATTAGGCAGCCGCCATGACAGCAAGAAAAACAGTGTGCCCAAAAGCACGGCGATTATGTTTGGGTTAAGGAGAGCTTGCTTAACTAGTTTTCGTGAAAACTTGCGCTCAAACAGGTATATGCCGTAAGAAAACAAGGCGATGTTGAAAACAATAATAAATCCAGAGTACGGAATTAATGCCTGTTGTCCAAAAACAGTCATCACGAGCGGGAAGCCGAGAAAACTGGCGTTGTTAAAGATGAAAGCAAACTGGCCTTCGAAACTCTGGTTGCGCTTGAACAGTGTTTTGTTGAAGATAAGCTTGGATAAGATGATAAGCACCGTGAACACCAAAAGTCCACCAGTGATACCCATTAAGAAACTCTGTAGAGTTGCTGAATCGAATTCGCTAGGGAAGGCCGTGAAGAGTGCACAAGGCATAGCAACTAGAAGCAGTATATCCACTAATTGTTTGTTGGTTTGCTCAGAAACCCAGTGTTTCTTGCCCAACAAAAAACCGAGCGCAATAATTAGTGCAACCGTGCCTAGGCTAGAGTAAAAAATCCCAATATTCATTTAAAGCTTTGGCGGAAGGGGAGGCGGCTAGATTGCCCCCTACCCCTAGCTGACCTTTATACTAACTAAGCAGCCTTCTTCTTGGCGGCTACTAAGAAACCGTTCCGTGGGTTTTCCTTAACGATGTAGCCTTCCGGCAAGTCGGTCGGTTCACCCTTTTCGTTGCGCTCTTTTTTGGCGAAGAAATAAATCGTGCGTGGCTTGTTGCCCCGTAGGGTCGCCTCTGTCTTGTGCAGATGATATGTATCGCCTTTTGAGTTAGTGTGTTTGTAAGCCATTTTACCTCCTTTAGTTTTACTTACCCCTTCATCTTATAGCCCTGGCCACCCCTTTGTCAACACTTTTTTCGGTTTTCCTCAGGATTCTAGCGATAATCTTAAGTATTAACAGAGAAAGAATTCGTGTAAAAATTACAACACTTACGGCTATACTGGCAACTATAAACCAGCCCGCCCAGGATGGAGTCCAGAGTGGAGATGCATAGTCGAGGCGATACAATTCAGTGCTGGGTATTTGCACTTTTTCGATAATGTTGTCCGCCTCGGGATATTTTGCCAACTCATTGAGGATGCAATCAAAATATGGTTGTGAATAGTAGCGATAATATGGGTCGCAAGCGTTGGAAGCGGCTTGGTAAATGTTGCCATTAGGATTGCTAGCTGCGCTCTGTTCGGCCTCAGCCAGAACCCGTTCGGCATCACGTTCGTATTGATGGCGTAGATAGAATGGTCCTGTGCCAAAAACCACCTCGCTTTTTCCGTTGATGTTGCGAAAGCTAACTACGATGTTATTGAATACGAAATCTTTAAGCTCGAGTAATCTTTGGTCTAGTGAACTGGTATCGCCCAACTCATCTGCGGTTTCTACGGCTGCCCGGCGTTCGGACATACCAATGTGGTTTAATCTAAGCGACGTGGCCGACGCAAAGAGGAGCAGCAGCCATACAAGTAGAATCTTCCAGAGCTTGAATTTTTGAGCTTGCTCCAGCCGACGTTTTACAGCTTTCAATTTTAAGTCAATCGCCACCCTTTGCTCCTCTGGTTAATGCTTGAATAATTTGAAGCCGATTACAGTTCCGCCAACGGCCAACAATAGTATTATACCCGAGATTAGGATTTTTTGCCAGCCTATGGCCCCGTTCGCTGGTTCGGTCGGTTCTTCAGGACCAGATTCTGGTGGATAGAGTGGGTCGCTTTTGAACGGTGCAGTGCTGGTGGTTTCTAGCGATGTGCCAGGGAATGGCGCAGCAAAGCCCGGAGTGTATGTAGTGAATAGGGTTGGCGGGAATGGATTTAGTGCGGAAGGTATGGTTTGGGGCGCTTCTAGGGGTGCGGTGGGCGTAATTGCGCTTTGAGCTGTGTTTCCTCGCTCAAATTTGTCAAAGTCTTGGGGATAAGCTTCGGTTTTGGTCTGCTCGCCAACACGACCGGCGGAATCGACTCCCACTACTGAGAAGCTGACAGGCTTTGCGGTGTCGATGTCGGTCAAGATTATTGAATCTCTGGAGCTGTCGACAAATCCAAGCGCAACACCATTGACCCGGATGACGAAACGTTCGGCGCCCGTTGCTGTATTGTCCCAGCTTAGTTTAACGGCGCTGGAGCTAATCGCTTCGGTATTGACCCAGATCGGTTGCGTGGCTGCGGATGGTCGCCAAGATTCTTCGGTATCGAGCGGTAAATTGTTTGCGTTGGTTGCAGCTTGCGTTGAAAACGCCGCTGCAGTGGGGTGACTTCGAGCCTCATTTGTTTGCATGACGAGTTCGCTAACTTTTGAAGTATATGGTGGGGTCGACGTGTCGACTTCGAAGACACTGCCGCCTAAAGTCTCTTGGACTGTGGAGATAAAATCCGGTTGGTTGGTTGGGTTGGCAACAGAGATAGCGATTCCCTCGATATATACTTGCGATGTATCATCAACACAGGACCAGTTTCTTTCGACGTCGTCCATATCTATAGCTTCTAGTTTGGTTGCCTTGGCGGCTACTATAAGTAGAAAACCCCCGTTTTTGCTGGATATTTGCTGTGCGTTTTGACTCATTATTGGCAGAGCTTCTTGCATAAAGTAGTGTCGTGGAATCAGCGCAAAGGCTTCGCCGTAACCCTGTGAAGAATCTAGCGAAACTTGATTGCATTTAGGCCCTGGCCAGACGTTAGGGCCTGATAGTGGATCGGTAATGGCAAAGATATGCTGCATGCCGTTAGCCGCCACTTTTCCAATCTGCGCCCCTTGGTCGGAAAGGTATAAATATAACCTACAGCCAGTCACGCTGAAATCATGAAAATGTTCAAACAAATTACCGGGAGTTCGCCTATTGGACCACAGGTCGACCAGGAGTATTTTTAGTTTATCCGTCTCGGGTTTGACGGGTATGAGAGGTGACATCTTATCCGGAAAGGCCTCCTCGATTCTTTGGCGAATAATCTGGGCGGAGTGTTCAATGCGACCCTCGGATACATAAGCCTTATGGCCATCAAATTGCCAGAAGAGATTAGTGGACCCACAGATAATGTCGTATGAATTGCACCAAAGCCCAGTGCGGTCTTCATATCCTATTGGCGCATACGGTTCGCGGGTGCCCAGAAAACCATCATCCGTGTGACAATTTGGAGCCCATATGTTCCAAGGCGAAATATTCTTTTGCTCGCAAGCATCCGGGAACAGCCCACGGCCTTCGGGCAAATTCAGTTTTGGGTCGCCGAACAGTGCCGAGTAGATCACGTCTTTTTGCATATTTTCGGGTAGAATTTGCACTGTGTCTCCGATAACTTGCGCGCCCTGCGAATAACCGCCAAACACAAAACGAGTTTTTCCGCAGTCAGCCCGACGCTGTCCAAAGTAGCCGATTAACTCCATAACCCCCAAATGCACACTATTACCGTAATCGAACGCTCGTCCGCCGCTCACTACTGCCCCTAGTCCGTTGCCGAAGTGGTCAAGGGCTTGCGAAAAACTATCGCCTCCGTTCGGTAGGATAGAAACAGCAGGATATACGTACTCGCTAGTTGAATCCTGCCCGAGTTCGTAATGGCTCCAAGTCAGTCTTGATTTCCGTAGTTCGGAGTTCAGCGCGCGTTGCCACTCGATGTAAGAGTAGTCATCTAACGAATCGCCACTAGCTCTGGCCCAAATGAATTCCACATCAGGACATGCTTTCGGGTCGGTGATTTGTAAAGCAAAGGCCCTATCTTGACCGATAAGCGATATTACGATTCCCAAGAATAGGCCTACTGCAATCCATTTCGTGATTTTTTTCATTTCTACCTCCTTATCAATTGATAGTTTTTTTCTTTATACGCCGAGGTTTTTCGTAATGCAAGCAGTAGCACGTTGTTTTTTGTTGTATTTTTTACAACGTTTTTTTGACCAGTGAGTAGGGGCTGTGGTATGATGGTAGCAATGCTTTTGGTAGATTGAAGGGAGAGTAAATGGTTTTAGGGAAGAAAAAAGAGTTCTATGATCCGAATGAAGATTTTGGATATCTGGGGGAAGATAGTCTGTATTTTGATGCCGCTTGTCAATCGCTCCGGCCACAGCCAGTCGTGCAGGCGTTGGACGATTACTACGAAAAGTTTAACTCCTGCGGGGAACGGGTGAAATATAGGTGGGGCTTAGAGGTTGATAAGAGAGTTGCGGAAACTAGACAAAAGATTTTGAAATGGTTGAGGCTGCCCGAGAAAAACTACTTCGTAAGTTTTACCCTAAATACAACGTATGGCATAAATTTGCTACTCAGCCAATTCAAAAACGGTATTTTTAAAAAAGTGATTACATCGGATATTGAGCATAATTCACCGTTTTTGTCCACGATGGCTTTCGCGAAGCGGCATCAGATTCCGCGCGAGGTGTTGAAGCGAGAAGCGGATGGTTCGATTGGAGTTGCTCAGACCAGCTTTGCCGATGCCTTGGTGGTTGTGAATGCAACCTCGAACATAGATGGACGGCGACTGGAGAACGTGATTGAGGTTGTGGAGAAGGTCCACGCCGAGGGCGGAGTGATCATTTTGGACGCAGCGCAGACGATGGCACATAATTGGGAGCTGCTAGAGGAAGTTGAGGCGGATGCGGTTTGTTTTTCGGCGCACAAGGCTTATGCACCGAGCTTGGGTGTAATGGTGGTTAGGAAGCAACTACTTAAAAAGATGGAGATTTCGTTCATTGGGGGCGGGATGGTGAATGACGTTGACGAGAATAGATACGAACTTTCGGCGATTCATGACGACCATATTCATACGGTGTTTGAAGCCGGGCTGCAAGCTTATGGCGAGATTATCGCTCTTTCGGTGGCGATTGACTGGCTACGGGTCACCAAGAAACGATCGCAGCTAGCCCAGTTGAGCCGGGAGGTTTTTGACTTTCTGCAGGGTAAAGATAATGTGGTGTTGGTCAATCAAATAGCGACACCGGTGATTAGCTTCTACCACAAAAAGTTAGATGCGCATCTTTTGGTTCGGGCGCTTTCGGGCGAGAATATCATGGCGCGGAGCGGATACCTGTGTTGCCACTATTATCTTGACCATGTAATGCACTACCCGCCGTTAGCTCGGATATCTTTGGGATTACATAACCGGGAATCGGACGTCAAAAAACTGATTGCGGTTCTGGATAGGGCGCTCGATTAGCCATGGTTTGCATCGCGGCATTTATTATTCTGTGCGTATTGTCGTTGGGCGTGGCGGTTTTGTCGGTTTTTCGGCGTGACGTAGGCAAGAAGTACTGGGCGACGTTCAAGAAGGCTTGGGGCTGCGTGGCCAAGAAGCTGACGTTGCGTAAGTGCGACACGAACTTCAAAGAAGACGTCAAGAATTCGATTTTGCGCAAAGTAGTACTCAAGAGGCCGAAGTTGGTTAAGCCAATTAGTATTGGTATTGAAATTGCGGCCGTGTTGATTGTTCTAATTACTGCGTGGAGCTTGTTGACTGCGGTTAAAAGCGGCTTGGCGCTATTCGTGTACGGCACGTGCAACGTGAGCGATCCGTCTTCTTGCTCTCTAGACGCCTCGGAAAGTTGTTCAATTGATGGAACCGAGGCGCATGGGCTGTGGGACGGCTTTGTGAACTACTGGGTAGAGTTTGGCGAGGTGATTGCTGGGATTCCAGCGAGGCTAAGGCATTGGGATGCAGCCGAATATGTGCCAGAAGACTTTGCACATTATTACGGTGGCTATTTGGAAGGGAGGCCAGTGGCGTTGGAGGTGATTGATCCGGGATGCTTAGTTTGTCGGGATTCGTTTCGCAATCAGTTGGAATCGGGGTTCTTTGAAAAGTATAATGTGGCGTTGTTGCCGTATACGATTGGGAACCACGAGTCGGGATATAAGTTTGCGAACAGCAAATTGATTACTCAGTATATTATTGCAGCCCCGGATTCGGCTTGGTTGATTATTGAAAAAGTGTTTACTGGCGAGGATGCTGTAGGCCGGGAGTATCAGGTGGCATTCAATTCGTCCTATTCCCCAGAAGAAGCAGAGGCAGTGCTTCGGGGTTGGCTGAAAGAATTCGGCTATAAGGCAGAGGAGATTGAGGAGATTGCGGAGTTGGCGCATTCAGAGGAGATTGAGAATCGAATGAATTCTTACAAGGGTATAGTAGAGGAGCGAATTAAGACCAAAAAAATACCCACTGTGATTTATGACGGCAAAAGACATTCGGGATTGTTCAAAAAAGATGTTTCATTTTGAAAAAGCTTGTGATATAATGGATTATAATTTAATAATAGCGTAAAGTAGCTAACGGAGGAAAGAAGATGGATGGGGCAAATGGTAACACTGGAAATAACCTAAATGGATTAGGGGCGGTTCCGCCGGTGAAACCCATGGCGCCTCCTCAGCAGCCAATAAT